>Ga0268262_10005782_pt1 | contig 12128 bp, 10 predicted proteins | sample TergutNc150P3_FD_190354 | JGI IMG/M metagenome (GOLD analysis project Ga0268262, IMG submission 190354) | Nasutitermes corniger P3 segment gut microbial community from laboratory colony in Florida, USA - Nc150 P3 (SPAdes) (version 2) | ecosystem: Host-associated > Arthropoda: Insects >... | reverse complement strand
ATAACGCCCTGAAGTTGTCCATGTTCGGCGGAAACGGCTGGCTTCATCTGATACTGAACCTGCTTGCGGAACCTGTCCTGACAGATTTTTATGTCCATGCCGATTACGCTGTCCGTAATGCCCGTCATTCCGATGTCCGTTATGTACGCGCTACCCTTTGGCAGTATCCGCTCGTCCGCCGTCTGTACATGAGTATGAGTGCCGGCGACAAGCGACGCGCGGCCGTCGGCATAATAAGCAAAGGCCTCCTTTTCGCGGCTGGATTCCGCGTGAAAATCTACGATGATTATTCGCGGCATCGCCGATGGCATCGCCGATGGCGTGTTTGCAATGTTGTCAAAGCACAGGAAAGGGCAGTCAATCGCGCTGATAAAATCCCTGCCCTGAAGGTTTACCACAATCCAGTTAACGCCGTCTTTTTCGATACCGGCAAAGCCCGCGCCGGGCGCGTCCGCCGGGTAGTTTGCCGGGCGCAGTAGATTTTTTTCGCTTTCCAAAAACGGCCAGAATTCGCGCTTTTCCCAGACATGGTTTCCCGAAGTAACAACATCCGCTCCCGCCTGAATTATGCGCCTGTATTCCCTTTCCGTTATACCGAAACCTTCCGCGGCGTTTTCGCCGTTAACGGTGACAAGATTCAAGCCGTGTTCTTTTATTAACGCGGGCAGGCGGGCTTCCAGAGTTTCAAGTCCCGAACTGCCCACTATGTCGCCGATCATCGCGGCGCGGACAATATTCATGGTATAGATATATGCCATATAAGTTACGGTTGTCAATCAGTTAAAAAAGCGGTATTGTTAAAATTACCATGACCAGAGGAATTTTTATCGCGGGGAACGAATCCGCCCTTAGCCGCGCTCTTGAGGCCGAGGCGGAAAGGCGGGTAGAACGTTTTGCCGCCGCGCTGATACCAAACAGGCTTACAGGCGCGCTTGTAACCAATACGGTGTTAAAAAATTCCGCCGGAAACGACAAGCGCCTGTATCTGGACTGGAACCCGTCCAGCCCGATTTCCGCGCGTACGCTGATACTTGCCGCGGAGAACCGTCTTGACCGCATTGATGAAGCGATCCTTGTTTGTTCGCCTCCTTCCCTTCGCTGTAGCGCCTCTGAACTCCCTCTTGCCGACGCTGAAATACTGGTTAACGATCACATAAAAGGCTGGTTTTTTCTGGTAAAAGAATTGGCGGCTGTTTTTTCAAACCGCAAGAGCGGAATTTTATCTTTGGTTTATCACGATGTTCCTCCGGCAAGAAAAGACGATGCCGCCGACATTCTGGGACCCGCCGCGCTCGCGTCTTTTCAGGCTCTTGCTCAGGGACTGCTTGCCGCCGCCCACAACGAATCTTATATCACCGTAGGTTTTTCCAGTTCCGACGCGGGCAACGAAGAAGCGTTTTCTTCTTTCGTGTTTAAAAACATAGACGAGATTAACAAACGCAATAACGGCAAACTGTATAAATTCGGCAAATTGAGCTTTTTCAAATAAGCCGCATGTCCGGATAAATACTATTCGAAGATAGCGACCAGCCCTACCTGGTTATAATAAGGCATAGACCTGTACTGCCCATAAGGATTTAACCCGAAATAGTACCGTGCCCCTATTCCGACTTTAGAAAAATAATTGGGTTTTTGATTGTCGTATCTAATGCCCGCAAAAACATTGAAGCAGTTTACAAGATCGGGCGGGTTATCTTTATAGGATCCTTCCAGTGACCCGGAATAGGAAAACGGGTAGTTATGCCGTTCCCTTAAACGGTATTCAACCGAGGTGATTATCTGGAAACCGCGTGAAAAGAGCGGCGACTGATACTGGTATTGCAGGTATATTTCAAAAGGAATACGGCTTGTTTTGACAAGATCGGTATCCGCTTCCGACTCTAAAACGCTGTACCAGCCGTTCTTAAAATAATTGTAGTTAAATAAAAAACCGAATTTAACGCCGTGATTTTGGCGCGGTTTGCTGTCCGGATCGTTTATGGTATAAACCAATTCCGCGTAATTGCGTAAAACATTCACCCTTTTTATCGGAAAATCGTTATCATCTATGTAAATTGCAAGTTCGTCCCCAATGTGCGTAGACTCATGCCTTAAAAAAGAAAGTTTTAAAGTCCAGTTGTAAATATTAAAACGCGGAAAAACCTGACGCGGCTGATCCAGCCTGTATATAAAGCAGGTATCAAACACGCCGAACCGGTAAGCCGTGTTTATTATCGGCGATGTTTTCCATTCAAACCTGTCGTACCACAATTCAATCATAAAAGGCATTGTTACGGCTAACCCGTATTTCCCGTCGGAAAAACCGCCCGACCATAAAGGAATGTCCGCTCCAAGATTCGCAAAAATATAAAACCGGTAACTTGTATTAAAATCTCCCCAGTCATAATACGGGCTGTTTGTCGCGTAGGCGATTTCCACCCATGTTGCCGTTGAATACATATCCGCCCAAAAAGGTTTACCAAAAGAGGCGCTACTCATAACCCCGTCCCAAAAACTTCCGCCGGAGTCTTCCTCCTGCGCCGGACACAAAACGCTTGCCAAGAGAAGGAAAAAAAGTAAAGCGCTCAATCTTTTGTTAATCATTTTAATATTTTATTTTATTATTTGAATTGTATCAATTAATTTTTTCATGTTGGTTCGCGGTTAAATCTATCTACTAGCATTAACGAAAAAAAATCCGTACAATGAGCTATGAACTCAGCGTTAGAGACTTTAAAAACAAGGGGCTTTCTCCGGCAGTGTACCGACGCCGAAGGACTGTCCAAAGCAATGGACGAGGGTCCTATCACTTTTTACGAGGGCACAGATCCTACGGGCGGCAGTCTTCATATCGGACACATAGTTCCCTACTTTGCTTTCCGCCATCTTCGGGACGCGGGGCATAAGGGCGTCGCCCTTCTTGGGGGAGGAACCGCGAGGATCGGAGACCCGTCCGGCAAATCGTCCATGCGCAAAATGCTAAGTTATGAACAGTTGGATAAAAACACCGAAGCTATCCGCGCCCAGCTTGATCATTTTGTTAACTTCGACGGCAAAAACGCCTTTACCGTAAACAACAAGGACTGGCTTGCCAACCTTAACTACATCGACTTTTTGCGCGACATCGGTAGCCATTTTTCCGTAAACAGAATGTTAAGTTTCGAGGCCTACAAAATGCGCATGGAAACAGGGCTTTCTTTTATCGAATTTAATTACCAGCTTTTGCAAAGCTACGACTTTTTGGAACTGTACCGCCGTCACGGCTGCCGCCTGCAAATCGGCGGCGATGATCAATGGGGGAACATTGTCGCGGGCGTTGAACTTATCCGCCGCATCGAGGGCGCGGAAGTTTTTGGGCTTACATTCCCGCTTGTCACGACCGCGGACGGCAAGAAAATGGGCAAGACCGAAAAGGGCGCGATTTTTCTTGACCCCGCCGTTACAAGCCCTTATGAATTTTTCCAGTACTGGCGCAATGTGCAGGATCAGGATATTCTCCGCTTCTTGTTAATGTTCACTTTCCTTACCGTCGATGAGTGTAATTCGCTGTGCGCGCCTGACAAAAATCCCAACGAGGCGAAAGAGCGGCTTGCGTGGGAAGTAACTTCTCTTATTCACAGCAAGGAAGAGGCGGACAAAGCCCTAAGCGGCGCAAAGGCGGCTTTCGGCGGCGGCGGCGATAAGGCGGCTATGCCGAACGTACAGCTTGCCCGTTCTCAATTCAAGTCAGGTTATAATATAGTAGATCTTTTTTTCAACGCGGGGCTTGTTTCGACAAAGAGCGAAGGCCGCCGCCTTGTTGAACAGGGCGGGGCGTTTGTATCAGGCGCGGACGGCGAACTTTCGGCAATTAACAATCCTTCGGCGGCAGTCGGCGAGGACAGGTTGAATTCCGAAGGCGAACTGGTTTTGCGGGCGGGGAAAAAGAAGTATTGTCTGGTTGTCTCAAAATAAGTTTTTGACATACTTTTTAATTATGATATAATGGCAGTAATGTTAAAATTTGAAGATTATATTTCAAATCTTCCCGACCTTCCTTACACAAATTTTGCCCACATGGTGGATTTTATTTCCAGAGAATACGCTGATAAAGACGCGATTTTATACCGCGCCGGGAAACAACGGGAATTTACGCGCTGGAGTTACGCCAGATTCGGCAACGAATGCCGCAGGGTGGCGCGCGGGCTTTTAGCGGCAGGGCTTGAAAAGGGCGACCGTGTCGTGCTTTGGGCGGAAAACAGGCCGGAGTGGATGTCGGTTTGGCTGGGGGCAACTGCCGGCGGTCTTTGTATTGTGCCTGTAGACTTTTTGGCGACGGAAGAAGAATGTCTTAACATAATTAAAATAACGAGGGCAAAAGCTTTCTTTTATTCAGGCAGAAAAAAAGATTTTGCCGGCTCTCTTAAATCAAACAGCATTTCAATGTCCGTTTCGGTGTGCATAAGCCCGGAGTCTGAAAACGCCCCGCCCGAACATGAAACCGAATACGACAAATTCGGGAAAGACGCGGACAGTCAGGCTCTGCCTCCGGTTGACAGTATCGGATCCAATGACCCGGCTTCTATTGTATTTACTTCCGGGACTACAGGTTTTGCCAAAGGCGTTACCCTTTCGCACAAAAACATAATAGCGAATACAAGCGCAGCGCTGCGGATTCTTCAGCCTACAAAAGAAGATGTATTTAACGATGTCTTGCCGCTTCATCATACATATCCTACAACCTGTTCGTTTATGGCTCCCATATCCTACGGTATTCCGACTGTAATCTCGGAAAAAATTGTCGGCAAGGTTGTAGTGGACGACATAAACGACGGCAAGGTAACATTCTTAATCGGCGTCCCGCTCCTTTACGACAAGGTGATGACCGCGATAGAGGCAAAATATAACAAGATTCCTTTTATTGTGCGAGGGCCGTTGAATGTTCTGCGGAAAATCGCCCTTGCGAAGGCGCGGAAAGGAAATCCTGATTTCGGCCGGAAGGTATTCCGCTTTATCCGCAAAAAAGCGGGCTTACAGTCAATTTATATAATGGTCGCCGGCGGCGGACCGCTAAGCATCAAGACGGCGGACTTTTTTGATTCCCTGGGCTTCAATATTGTTCAGGGTTACGGCATGAGCGAGAACAGCCCGCTTATCACCGTAAATACCCCGAAGCACAAGCGCAATGAATCGGTGGGGCTTCCTGTAAGTTATACCGATGTAAAAATTGTCGATGAGGGGCCTGACGGCATCGGCGAAATCGCCTGTAAGTCGCCGTCTGTTATGCTCGGCTACTTTGAGAACGAGGAAGCGACAAGAGAAGTTATTACGCCGGACGGCTATTTATTGACAGGCGACCTTGGCTGTAAAGACGAGCTTGGTTTTGTCTATATCAAGGGGCGCAAGAAAAATCTTATCGTCAGTTCCGGCGGCAAAAACATTTATCCGGAAGAAATCGAAGCGTATTTTTCCCATTCCAGGGTAATAAGCGAAGTCCTTGTAACCGGCAAAAAGGAACATTCCCACGGAGGCGAAGAGATATTTGCCGTAATTGTTCCTAACTATGAATATTTTAAGGAAACTTATCCGGACAGGCAAAGTGACGATCTTTTTATTGCGTTATTTATCAAAAAAGAAGTTGAAGCGGTTAACCGTTCTTTGTCTGTTTATAAAAAAATCAGCGATTATATCATACGCAAGGAACCGTTTGAAAAGAACGCGCAGCAGAAGATACGGCGTTTTCTTTATACATCAATGTATTCATGACCGGTATCTTGTACTGGTTTATTTTTATTATATCCTTTACTATAGAAAGCAGGATAGTAAAGAGGAATTTTTGAATGGCACAAGGCAAAAAGAGAAACTTTTTTAAAAATTACTTTAAGGGCAGGCTGAAGGTGGCGGAATTCGCCATTACCAACGCGTGTATCGCAAAATGCTCTTTCTGTGATATTTGGAAACAACAGCCTAAAGTTTTTGTGGACAGGGAAAAAGCTCTGGAAGTAATTGACCGTTTGGCGGATCACGGAACCGTCCATGTCACCATTACGGGCGGCGAACCGCTTCTCCATCCCAATGTTGTTGACTTTGTCCGCCGCGCGACTGAACGCAGAATGCACAGCGCTGTTCTTGACGCGGCTCCTCAGCTTTTGCTGAAAAACGACATTGTAAAACGGCTTGAAGACGCCGGAAACGACATGATCTGTATTTCCTTTGACTCGGGCGATCCAAAGATTATGTCTGAATCGCGGCAAATTCCCAACATTATGGAAGACATGGCAAAAGCCGTAGAACTTATCAGCAAGACAAATATAACAACTATGGCGTCCGTCCTTATCTGGAACGATAATTATGACAAACTTGAAGATGTCTGTATCCGCGCAAAGAATATGGGCTTTGATATTATTTCCCTTAACTATCCGACCTTTTCACAATCGAAGGTTTATCCGCTTGGAGGGGAAGGGATCAGCCTTTCAAGGGAGAGCGTTATTCACGGGCTGGAATCCGCCATTAAACTCAGAAAAACAAAGAAATACGGAATCATTAACACGGCGGCTTCCATGAAAAATATTATCCGCTTCTTAAAAGACCCGGCAAAAGTCCACTACCATTGCCTTGGCGGAACCAACGTGCTTTTTGTAGACTGGTTCTTCGACGTACACCCCTGTATGCAGCTTCCAAGAGTGTTGGGAAATATTTTAACAATGGAAGAAAAGGATTATAAAATGTCTCCCTGCAATGAATGTAATATGAGCTGGTACCGCGATTTAAGCGCCATGTTTCACGGCTTAAAATCCGTTCCCGTCTGGTTTGAATCTCTGGAAGGTTTCAGGGCAATATCGTAAAGCGTTCACTTAAAAATCCTAAAGCCCAATGTCAGAATAAATGCCGTGAATTTAGTATAGTCTGCTTTCGCAAGCTCTCTTGGCGTTTCACCTTCAGGCGTTGGAGTATACGTTGCGTATTTTTCATCGCTTATATCTGTAAAATACGAGTACACTACTCCGGCTTCGCCGAAGAATGTAAGGGGAAGTTTTTTCAAGGTATGATCCGCGCCGATTTTGATAATATGCGTCCACTGGTATGCGCCGTCTTTAAGAAAATTTTTCCTTAGAGAAGCCTTTCCGCTTCGTATGTTATCCAACTCGGAAACAAGAGAGCTTCCGTCAACCTGATGCGGACCGTAATCCGCGCCGTGCCGGATCAACTGGTATTGAAAATGACTTGTTGTTTTTAAAAGCGGGCGTGTATCAAAACGTATTTTTATTTCATCTGAATTGGGGGGAAGGTAATAACCCAGGCATGCCCCGCTGTTGACATAGGCTAGTTCCATAGGTCTGTCTTTATCATACCAAGGTAATTCATTCCTTCTATGGGTATAATTATAAGGTTCAATTTTGGTATAGCTCACTGTTATGGAAGAAAAGTGCAAGAAGGGGATTATTCCCTGCGCTCCCGCCTGATAAGCGAACATGTGGCGGTCCTGATCAAAAGCGGATCCAATGCTTGCTATTTCCAATTCGTCCATGAAGTAAGAAAACCATATTTTACCAAGCCCCGGATACTGGCCTTTAAGGTTAATATGAATAGCCATATTGTCAAAGTCGCCGATATAATTTTGATAGAAAAAGTTATCAAGTAGCGGGTATATATAACCAAATTCCAGGCGCTTTGCCCAAACTGCGGAACTTCCAAAATCAATATGGAAATAATTTTTGTAATTTAACTCTACTTGTTGCAATGAATACGCGTTTTGAAATGTTTCTGCCGGTCCGCTGATCCCGTTTAAGTTATCAAATTCCAATACCCCTGTTATGGAAGAATAAGAAAACCACGGAACAGGAGTAAAGTTTGCTTCTATTCCGGTAAAAGGACGGGCGGCTCCGTTTAACACCAGGCTGGTTCCCGGCGCCATGGCCCCCCACTCCCGCCTGATTCTTCCGAAGCGTATCAACAGCATGTCTCCGAACGCGCTTGCGGACATTTCCGATTCCATTCTCGCGGCGATGGAAATGTTATTCGGCCAGCCTTCCATATTCCCGGCTTCAATGGGGCCGCCGAGATTGAACATAAAGCCGTCCCATTTTTTCTTGTATGTATAAGGGAAAAAAGCCAAAGGCTGGCTGTAAGTTTTTACCGGAGGATCATTCACAATTGTACCATTCGTAGAAGGATCAGCTTCCGTAGCGTAAGGATAATAATCACCCAGCTCAACGCGCTGAGCCTTCATCATTCCCGCTGAAAAATCTATGTTAAAAGAAAATTTTTCGCCTACATCGCCTCTTACAAAGAGGGTTCCCCATGTGTCCGTGCCGATATATTTTTTTTTCTGTTCCGAATCATAAGCCGCCGAGTTAAGGGATTCCATGGCAATGCCTATGTCTCCGGAAAAGCTGACGCCCTTTTTCCCCTCTGTGTCAAACCGATACTTTCCTTTCCATGGATCAAGGCCCTTTTTTCCTTTGCTGAATTCATCGCGGATATTTTCCAGTATTTTTCTTTCCCCGTCTGTAAGCCCGCCGAAGCGTTTCGGTTCAAGAGGGGGACCGCTAACTTCTGGTTCGATGTTCTTTGCGTTCGGTTGAGGTTCGGCGTCAAGAATTTCATTGATTGCTTCCAGTATTTTTCCGCGTGTATAGGGTTTTACCGCCGGGAGCGGGGAACAAAGCCCTCTTGTTTCCGCTTGATCAAGAATGTAATATACCGCGTGATCTACAGGAACCGAAATGTGATTTTGGGCGAAAAGGGCGGTTTTACCGGAGAAGAACAGGGCAAATACTGCCGCAACGGTGATTCCCTGTTGTATTTTTTTTAACATTTTAGATATACTCTCTATATGCCAAAATATCACAATAATAATTATATTTCAACAAAAATGTTTTTTTGTTTGATAATTTTTTGCTTTTTTACTTTAAATAAATTGTATTCATTTCCTCCTCAAAAACAGCTTCAGCCCGGCGACTGGGCTTATGAAGCCATTGCCATTCTGTCGCGGGAGCAGGGCAGGGTCTTGCTTGCGGATACCCGCGTTACCGTAGCGCAAATGGAACAGTATTTGGCTGAAATTGACGTAAATTCACTTTCCGAAAGCGGGCTTGTTGTTTATGACCGTTTGGCGGCATACCTTAAATCCGAGCCTCCCAAGAATTTTCAGTCCGACGCTGTTTCCGCGTGGTTTGACGTTGTGCTACAGCCGGAATTGTATTATAAATCCAATAAAAACAATCTGTGGATTTACGACGCTCATGAGCGCAATCCTGTCGTGCAATTCCCATGGGGTTTCTCCCTGAATCCTTGGGTTACTGCCGAAATGGAACTATACTTGGGGCAGAATGAATATGCCGCAGGGCTTCATGATAATTACGTCAACATACCGCTGGATCCTGTAGCCCAAACGGACATTCATTTTCCAAAACGCGCCTATGTAAGCGCCGGTTCCCCCGTAGGCGCGGCTTCCGGTTTTAATCTGACTCTTGGCATAGGCGATAATTTTTTCGGAAGAACCCGCACCGGCAGTATTGTTGTTTCCGAATATTTGGAAAGAACGGTTTACGCCCAGGCTTCCGTGTATTCTCCCGGGTTTAAGTACACAGCCCAAGTGCTTCAATATGAAGTAAATAAATATCACTATATGCATTACATTCAGATTCGCCCGCACAGGAGATTTTCGATTAGTCTGGCGGAAGGAGTAATGGTAAACGCTCCATTGGAACTGCGTTTTCTTAACCCGTTTACTGTTTTTCACAGTTATGAATCCTATAAAACATATACTAATTACAACAAAGATCTGGGGCATCAGACTAATGATGCCGGACTTGACGAGCTTTGGGACAAAGACGCCGATGGCAATGATCTGTACGACCGCACCTATGATCCCAACAGTCACTCACGCATAGGCTCTTACTTCGGCGTTAAACTGGAATTCCAGCCTGTGAACAATCTGCGCTTATACGGTCTCTTTGTCATGGATGTGATGAACCTTCCCATGAAAAAATCCCACTGGGGAGATACCCTGTATCCGGACGCAATAGGCTTTCAGGCAGGCGCTGAATTTTCACTCCCTGTTACCGGGGGTTATTGGGAATTCGGTCTTGAAGGATTATACACCTATCCCTATTTATATATCATGTGGGACAAAGGCTGGTCTTTTTTCAAAGAAGCGCCGGAGATGGAAATGCACCCTCCGCTCCGTTACTGGACGGGAACCCCCTTTGGTCCTGATACAATCGCCGGTACTTTTTGGGCTGGCTTCCGTTCTTCAACAAATTGGTACGGTGGTTTTTCATTTACCTTTTCAGCACAGGGAAAACGGTCGCAGTTGTCAGTGTTTGACAATGATAAATCTTTTAACGACACATACCGACCAAACAACAATGTGTATGATGTTACAGTTCCGCCGAGCGGGACGCCGGTTTATACCTACACAACAAGCCTTCGCGGCGAGTATTCCCCGAATAAATGGCTCAGTCTCACGCTCCAGCCCGGTTACAGGGTAACGGTAAATGCCTGGCACATTGAGGGCAGAATGGATCATGGTTTTGAGGCGGCATTTTCCTTGCGGTATACGCCTTTAACAAAGTAATAATTCCCTATATCTCGCTTCTGTTGGTAATCACCTTGCTGAGTAATCCGTATTTAACCGCCTCGGACGCTGTCATCCAGTAATCGCGGTCTGTGTCTTTTTCAACCTGGTTAACAGGGTTGCCTGTCTCTTCGGAAATCAGGCGGTTGATTTTTTCCCGCAGTTTTTCCAGTTCTTTGGCGTGTATTTCAATGTCCGTCGCGACGCCGCGTATTCCCGAAAGCGGCTGGTGGATAAGGTAGTGGCTGTTGGGAAGCCCTACGCGCCTGTTCTTCGGAGCCGCAAGCTGAATGATAGCCGCCGCGCTGGCGACAAGCCCCATGCCGATTGTCCAAATATCCGGCTTTACAAATCGAAGCATATCAAATATCGCGTAGCCCGCATCCGCGTCTCCGCCGGGAGAATCAATAAAAACACGGATAGGCTCATCGCTCATATCTTCCAAAAGAAGCAGTTGGCGTATGGTTTTTTCCGCCAGCTCTTTATTGATTGTTCCGGAAATTAATATTGTTCTGGTTTTAAGCATCTTTCCGGCAAGCGGATCGGCAATAAAAATCTTGCCTTCTTTTTCATCGTTATCATCATCGTCATCGTCGTCTTCAAGTCTGGGATTCATTACAGCCTCCGTATTTATTATATCACTTTTACGCGGCCGCGAAAACTGCGGGACAGAGTAAGTTTGTCTATATATTCGATGTTTCCGCCGACAGGCATTCCCGAAGCAAGGCGGGTTATTTCTACGGGATAGTCTTTAAGCTGTTTTTGAAGATAAAGCGCGGTGGTGTCCCCTTCGACAGTCGGGTTCAATGCAAGGATAAGTTCCTTAACCGGCTTGTCCTTCTTTCCAAGACGCTCGATTAGTTTGTTGATGGAAAGGTCCCCCGCGCCGACTCCTTCCAGCGGGGCGATTAACCCGCCAAGAACATGGTAGACACCCGGAAACTCCCGCGAATCCTCAATGATGCGCACGTCTTGCGCGCTTTCCACAACGCAGATAACCGAGTGGTCGCGGTTTAAGTCTGTGCAGACGGAACAAGGATCCGCTTCCGTAAAACAGCCGCAAATGCCGCAGCGCCTTATTGCCTGATGAAGACCGGCAAGCTCTTTCGCAAGCGAGGCGGCAAGGGCGGGATTGCTGTCCAAAATGTGATATACGATTCTGCCGGCGCTTTTTTTTCCGATGCCGGGTAATTTTGAAAAGAGAACCATAAGCCGTTCTAAGACATTAGGCGTTCGTTCGGGGCTCACATCGCCCCCGGAAAACCGGATATATTCAATCCGCCTGTGATCGCGCTCATCTGGCTGTTAATTTCCGCCCGCACCTTTGTCATGCCGTCCGTAAACGCCGACATGATCAGATCCTGCAGCATTTCTATGTCGCCGCCCTGTATTGCTTCCGGCGCAATGCGTACGGCAAGGACTTCAAGTTTTCCGTTTATGTCGATTTCCACCATGCTTCCGCCGGAAGCGCCCGTAACCGAAATCACTTCCAGTTTTTCCTGAAAGCCGCTCATCTGTTCCTGTATTTTCTGCGCGTTTTTTAAAATATCAAATGGATTTATATTCATTGTTCAACCACCGTTCCCGG
>Ga0268262_10005781_pt1 | contig 12128 bp, 10 predicted proteins | sample TergutNc150P3_FD_190354 | JGI IMG/M metagenome (GOLD analysis project Ga0268262, IMG submission 190354) | Nasutitermes corniger P3 segment gut microbial community from laboratory colony in Florida, USA - Nc150 P3 (SPAdes) (version 2) | ecosystem: Host-associated > Arthropoda: Insects >... | reverse complement strand
GTATCAATTTTATTCTCACCAATCTGTTCGCGCAAAGGAGTTTTTCTATGAACAACAATAAAATCTTATTCGCTATACTTGCAGTTACGCTGGTATTAGGAATGGCATCTTGCGATCTCTTGGGCGGCCTCGGCGGAGGAGGAGGGGGCGACGGCAGTACACCCACCGCACCCACTCCACCAACCACCGTCACTGTAACAGGCGTTTCCCTTAAATCGGCTACCAGCCTTGTTGTGGGCGGCACTGAAACCCTCTCTGCGGTAATAGACCCGCCAACCGCCACAAATAAGAACGTTACATGGACAAGCAGCAATGCCTCTGTAGCCACGGTGTCGGCAAGCGGCGCTGTTACCGCAGTCGCGGCGGGAACCGCAGTCATTACTGTTAAGACAGCCAACGGCAACAAAACCGCCGAATGCGTTGTTACCGTAGTTACCAGCGCCGTTCCCGTAACCGGCGTTACCCTGAACAAATCGTCAACAAGCCTTGGCGCGGGCAGCGCCGAATACCTTGTCCCGATCATAACGCCGTCCAACGCGACAAACCAAAACGTTACATGGAGCAGCAGCAACGCCTCTACAGCCACGGTGTCGGCTGGCGGCCTGGTTACCGCCGTTGCCGCCGGTACGGCAACTATCACCGTTACAACTGTTGATGGTAACAAGACAGCCGCCTGCAATGTTACCGTTACAGCCCCCGCAACCCCTTCAACCCCAACCTTTACTAGCGTTGCCGACTTTGAAACCTGGCTGAAGACACAGCCAGAGAACACAGCAAACACCGCCTATAATGTTGTTTTGAAACTCAACAGCCTTAATGGCCTCAAAGAAGTTTTACTAAATGCGTCACACAAATATGTAAGCATCAACCTTTCAGGAAACGCCTTAACATCCATTCCCGATTATGCTTTTTTTGATCGATCCGGAAACAAAGATTGCACCACTCTTGTCGCAATAACCATACCGGACAAAAGGAAAATGACACATTTTACCCAATTACAGGGCTAACAGTTTCCGTAAATGCTTATCCCATAAATAATTAGCGTTGCTAGTGAAGTATGCTAAAATTATGGGAATTCGGTGTAATCATTAATGACATCATATTCCCAAAAAGAGGGCGTTATGAAGGTTCATAATGATTTTACCTTGTATTTTCGGGTTATCCCTTCGGGGAAACGGGTCGTGTATTTCTATGCCTATGACGAAAACAGCAAAAGGACACAGGGCAGGTCTACCGGGCAGACAAACAAAACTGCGGCAAGGGTTGTGGTGAACAGGCTTTTGAAAGAAGGGGCATTGCTGCCGAAAAAAGACGGCGCGCCTACTTTTGGAGAATACGCCGTTAACTGGTGGGATTGGGACAAATGCGAGTACCTGAAAAAAAGGCGGAAGCGGGCTAACCTGACCCAAAGCTACTCCGACCACATGAAGCGGAATTTGGATAAAGTAGTTTTGCCGTATTTCAAAAACATGAAAATGGACGCGATTACCCCAGCGGTGATTGAAGCATTTCTGGACAGCCTTATAAAACAAAAATATAAGAATACCACGATTAACGGCTACTACGGCACTTTCAAAACCATGATGATTGAAGCAGTCGAGCGCGGGATTATTGCCGCCGACCCTACCGCCAAAGTCGAGAGGCTGATAAACGACCGCGACGAAATTAAGATTATCACTCCCCTTGAATTCAAAAAATTGTTTGTCGGGGATTGGAGCAAAGTCTGGGAAGAAAACCGCATCGCCTGTACCGTGAACAAGCTGGCGGCGCTGTCGGGCATGAGGGTGTCCGAGATTTTGGGGCTTAAAGGGAGCTGCCTGTTCGACGACCACATTTACGTCTGTATGCAGCATGATATTTACGGCTACAGGCCGACCAAAACAAAAGACAAGCACAACATACCGCTTCCCGCTTCCCTGATTGCCGATTTGAAACTGCTGAAAGAAACAAGCGGGGACGGCTACCTGTTTTCCACTAACGGCGGGGGCAGTCCTATTTGTCGGAAAACGGTTTTGATGTATCTGCGAAAGGCGCTGGTAAATATCGGGATTGCCGCCGCCGAAATTAAAGCCCGGAATTTGCACATCCACGCATGGAGGCATTTTTTCAATACGGAAATGCTAAAGGGCGGGATGACTACAGAACAGGCGCAGGCGATAACCACGCATAAAAGCGAAAGGATGACGGAACGCTACACGCATTTTGATCCGCTTGAATTTGTAAAGGCGAAAGAAATACAAGAGGCATTGCTTCAGCCTGTCGGCGAAAAACCGCAAGGGCTGGAAGCGGAAAAAAAGGAAATGCCGTTGAATGTGTTTTCCTTCCCTGTGTCCGGCACTCCGCAAGGGGAACGGAAACAAGCCTAGTTTCCAATTCATGCTAATTGCCCCTGCTGGCTGGTTGCGGCGGGGGCTTTTTTTTGTCCAAAGCCAGACAATGACAATAAAATTCATAGCCGCACCTGCCGAGTAAAGGCGACGCTTGCCGGAAAACTGCGGCGGGTTTCTTGCGCGACATCGAGCCGGGCGGGTCTGGTTTTGCCACATCCGCTTTCAAAATTCGCGCCGCTTGCTTCCCCCCCTTCACCGTTAATGACTGGCTATCTTGCCTGCCTAATACTGCATGGCAAGAAAAGGGGCTTTTTTTTAAAAAGTTGCATTAAATGACAGTACCAACCTGAATTTCATGGCTGTATTTTTATGGCATGCGTTATGGAAATATGCCGTACAAGATTGAAAAATTGGCTGGGGAATCGGGATTTTTTTACAGGCATGATCCTAAAGTTGGACATTTCTCCTATATATTTCCGAATTTCCTGGCTGTATTTTTATGTATGCGTATTCCTGAAAATTGCAAAGATTACGGGGTGATTTATGGGCCGGAGAACCATATTTTAAGGCATGTGGCGGCGGAATTCTTGTTTGTTTTTATAAAAACCTAGCCATGTGGCTAGTACCGTTAGCGGCGAAGGGCGGGTATTTTATGCATATGCGAGGGGGATCATGGAAACCTATTGGAAAGTGAGCGAAGTGGCGGCGGCGATACAAGTATCGGTGCAGACCGTATACCGCTATGTGGCTGATGGGGAGATACCTTTCCATAAGCTGAACAAGGCGGTGCGGTTCAAGCCTTCGGAGATTGAAAGCTGGATGGAAAGCAGGAAAGCGGGCGCGGCGGCTAACCGCAGAGGAAGCATTTGCGAGGAGGGAGAATAATGGGCGGGGTGTTGATGCTGTCTAAGGCGGCGGAATTGCAAACTGAGATAAAAGGGTGGCTTGAAGCGTCGGGCTTTGAAGACGTTACGGTCACGGACAAGGAAAATGAGGAGCTTAATACGGCTATCTGCAACAAAAATCCCCGTTTGGTCATTATTGACAGCTTGTTTTATCAGGACGGGACGCCTTGCAGGATCGGAGATCTGGTAAAGCTGTTTCCAAAACTGAACGTCGCCGTTGTTTCAGTCCATGACTTCTCTGCGAGACGCGCCCCGTGGTTCATATGGGAAGGGGCGAAATCATACCTTAGCTTGTGGGAAGGGTATGGGGAATTTCGGCGGGGCTTGCGGATTGTGCGGGAGGGAGGGCAGTATATTTCGCCGAAGGTTCAGCGCCTGATTGACTATTGCGGAGAATGGCCGGATACCAAAAACAAAATGACCAAACGGCAGAAGGAATGCCTTGTAATGCTGTGCTGCGGGATTATCCCTCTCCAAATTGGGAAAATACTGAATATATCCTTAAGCACGGTTTATAACCACTTGAACAGCTTATACAGAGCCTTTCATGTCGGCAGCCGTGAAGAGATGGCTGCGCTTGCATGGGAGATGGGACTGGTAACCCCCAAAGATATTCGTCTTTACAACAAGAAAAAGGAACGCTTGCCGCTTCCTGAATGGGCGGCGGTGAAAAAGAAATGCGACAGGTTCTATTTTGATTGAGGGAATTTTGTGCCTACCATGACGGACTATGTGACTTATGAATACGTTAGCGAAGATACCATGTTCGGTATATCTCGTTTTTCAATATTTCTGGACAGAACAGTAAGCCAAAAAATAAGCATTTTCAAATAAAGAGTGATGAGAATATGAAACTAGATTTTTGTTGGAAAATACCATGCATAATTTAATAGTGACTGACGCTGAAGCACATACTTCCTACTTTACTTGGAAAATTCGGGATATCCCCGCAGAGGGTAGCGAAAGAGTCGTAGGTTTTTTGGCGTAAGGGAGACTATACCCTTGTAATATTTTTATGTTCGACCATATTTACTTTATTTCTTATTCGATATATCTTATTAAAATAAGTATGATACACAGGATTTATATTAATAATTTAGGGTCTCTTATTAACTTTTCCAATGAGCAGAATGAATTTGCTGGAAAAAAGGCTGTTATTCATGGTATGAATGGCACTGGAAAAACTCAAATTTGCTCAATATTACAGCAAATAGAAAATTTGAAAAAATCTAAATTGCTTGACGTTACTAAGAGAAAAGAAGCAGAAAAGAAAATATTAGATTTTGTTACTACAAGGAAATCCAAAGAAGCATTAACATCTATAATTGATATAAAAATTGATAACTATAATGCATCTTTCGATACAAAAAATTATAAAATAACTGAAAATGGTGATATACCAGATATCTATGTATTCAATGAAGATTATTTAAATAATAATATTGGTGACTTTTTAAATATTCATGATCGTGAAATAAAAATTGGACAAAAAAACGTGCAAAGAGATAATTTAATAAAAGAAAAAAATGATAAAGAAAAAGCTCTAAAAAAAATTGGTGAAGAGATAGATAAAATTGTTAATCAAGCAAGAATTGATAGTGGCTACCAAGATCAAACCAGAACTAAAAATACTATTAGTAAGGAAAACTATTTAAAGGATACTAATCCCGGTGAATCATATCCCGAGGGGAAAAATGAGTTAAGCAAACTTTCTGATCCACCTGAGCTTATAACTGATCATCATAAATATACTTTCCCACCATTGTTAATTGACGATGAAACAAAAAGTAAGATTTTTAATATAATGACTAAAGCGTACATAGAACCAGAACTCGCACAAGAATTTTATAAATCGTATTTAACAATAAAAAAAACCTTTTATGAAGAAGGTATCATGCTTTTTAATAAATCAAAGAATGTTTGTCCTTTTTGTTTATCTCCTAAATCTGAAGATGATCCTATAATACAAGAGTTGATAAGCTATCTCAATTCAGATTACAATGAAAATTTTAATTATATTCAAAAAATAATAGATATATTTATTCAGAAAAAGAAAGAACTTGAAAAATTTATTATTAATTGGAATGCTATTATACCATTAATAAAAGATAGAATAAAAATTCTTTCAACAAACGATGAAATAGAAGATATAATAATAAATGAAAATATATTTAATAATTGCATTGAATTATTATCAATAAAATTAAACAAAATGGATATTGTAATTGAAACCGATAAAATAAATATTTTTGATGAATATAATGGTTATATTGGAACTATAGATGCACAATATTCACAACATATAAAATTGATTGAAAATTTAAATAAAAAGATCGAGCAAATAAGCAGTGTAAAACGTTCTATTGGTGAAAAAATAATCAAAAATCAAATGAATGTTTTATGGAATAACAATAACTTGAGAGAGCGTAATAATGAATTGATAAATGAAATAAAAAACTTAAAGTCTGAAATAGAGGGGGCTTCAAAATTAATTTCAAATAATAGAATTCCTGGTTTCTTTAATCAAATAATAAAAATTTTGGGAATTTCAAAATATGAACTAAGTGAAGAATCTTCATTAATTCTAAAACTTGAAAATGATTTTGATATAAGTAAAGAAGGATACAGAATTAGTGCAGGAGAAAGAAAAATAATCGCCTTTAGCTATTTTCTAGCAGAGGTTCTTGCTTCTGCGGTATCAAATGCTGAATTATTGCAAAAGACAATAATAATTGATGACCCTGTTGATAGCTCTGATTATGATAAATTTTATAGCTTTATTTCTGTTGTAGAAAAATTTAATGAAATATTAATAAATATATTTAAAAATAATGAGATAGAACTTGGACAAATAATAATTTTTACTCATAGTGCTCTACTTTATGAAAGATTATTAAATAGCAAAAAAATTAGCTACTATCTTTTATCATTAGATAATAATAAGACAATTATTGAAAAACCAGAAAAAAAGATAAGCCTAACTACATTTTCTTCTTATATGAGAAAAATAACAAATTATATAAAGAGAATGGAATGTTCTAATACCAAAGATATAGGTAATTACATTAGAAGGGTTTTAGAGATAATTTGCAGTATAGAAAACATTGATTCAAATGAAATTACAAATTTAAATGCATCATCTAAACTAAACGCATTAGCTAACCACCTTTCACATGAATCGATAGAACGAATACTAGATCCTTTACCCGTTTCAAGGGAATATATTGAAGCATGCATTGAATTAATAGAAGAGATCAAAGAAAGAATACCTTATCTATATAAATCTATCATTGAAAAATATTTTAAAGGAGAAGAAATAGAACATTATAGGATAGAATATGAAAAAAAATATTTAAGCAATTGAAAATAATATGAGACTAAAAAGACATTCTCTATTTATTCTGTGTTAACTCCCAAGACTTCCAAATTTCGGGGCTATAGCCAACTGTAGCGAGTTTTCCATTTCTTACAATCGGTGTCTTGAAAATGGCTGGGTTTGCTATTATGGCCTCTTCTTTGTCTTCATCAGAAGCAAGGTAATTAATGTACCCGTTTTCATATTCCTTTGATTGTGTATCTATCAGTTTTTCGATACTACCTATTGCTGATTTAACACTTTGATATTCGCCCTTGCTTAAACTATATTTAATAATATCTATACTCTGAAACTTTATACCACGTTCCTTAAAATAGCGTTCGGTTTTTTTTGTGTCAAAACATTTACTTTTCCCGAAAATTTGTATATTCATAGTTTTAGTATATAATAACACAATTATTACAGTTTTCAATTATTTCTGGTAGGTTATTTAGTATTTCTTCACTTAACATGAATTACTTCGTCTAGCACCTGATAAGCATAAAGCCATTTTCAATGAAGACAGTAGTATTTTCAAACTCAATTGAACCTTCTTCGTTATATTCAGCCTCACGCAAATTTACCCAAAAGCCATATAAAAAATCTTCCATGTGGTCGCCATATTTCATGTACTCATCAAAGTAAAGGGAAATGTGATAGCCAAATATTTCTATACATTTTTGGCTAGTCGCGTACATATCTTCCCAGCGTTTTTCTCCTTTTTTTATTAGCAACAGGGGTTCAATAATTTCTTCCAATTCCTCTTTGTTTGATGGTACAACATAGTGATCGTGGTAATCATCCATCCACATCATAAAAGTCTACTGTTTTACTGTCTTAAACTATTGTATAGGGCGTTTCCCAATACATTCATTACGGTTTCAAAAAACTGTTTGTTTTCAAAAAGTTTGGTAAAGGCTTCTGTCTGGTTGTTGTAACAGTCCATTGCCGTCTCTTCAAAGGTTTTGGGGAATATGCTTGAGGTGAACATTTCTACTGAATTGTTTTTGGCTTGGCGTTTTAGCTGTTTGTTATCGGAAGTTATAATTTTGTTGTAAATCGCCTCAACGATTACACGGTCTCCTTCGTCAAACTTACCGTCAAAGGCTATATTGATTTTGTCGATTATATTTTGCAAGAGGTCCACTTTTTCGTTTCTCCCTTTTGCTCCCTTATCCCCTGTGGGCTTTAATACATTGTCTTTGTTTTCCGGGGATTTTTTAAGCTTGATACTGCCGGAAAATGTCTCTTTGAGATTAGAAAATTCCAATTTGATTTTATCATCAAGGTTTACAGTTTCGCTTTTGTTTCTTGGGAGAAGTTTAGCAAGATATTCTGTGAATAAATATGTTTTGTGCAAATCAGTATCAAACAGGCGGATTATTTGGGTAATATAAGAATAAAATCTGTTGAAAGATTTTAGCAAGTCTTTATATTCAAGTTTTTGTTCTTTAGACATATTTTCAAAGCGGTCTTTAATAGGTTTGAACATGGAAATAAGTTTGCCCAAGTCGGTATCGTTTTGCTCTTTTTTGGTAAACTGCTTTATAAACTTTTCAACATCATCATCGTTGAACAGGCAGAATTCTTTTATCTTGTTTATGGTATCATATACATTATTTACGTTGAATTCGCCGCCTAAAATAGTTTCTTCGTAAAACGGCTGGAAGGATTTTTGTATTTCTTCAGCGGTATTTACAAAGTCCATGATAAAAGTATCGTTTTTACCTTTCTCGGTGCGGTTTACCCTTGACAATGTTTGTACCGCTTTTACGCTATTCAGTTTTTTCAGAATGAACATCGTGTGCAGTTTTGGTTCATCAAAACCAGTTTGATATTTGTCGGCAACTACAAGGGCGTTGAATTCATCTCCCGCAAAGTATTCGGGCAAGCCCTGTTCCGTTATTTTTTTGCCGTTGGATGTGATATTTAGTTTGGCTTCTTCATACTCCATGCCGTCTAATTCTACTTTGCCAGAGAAGGCAACCAGTACATTAACATCGGTATATCCCTTCTTATCGACATAGGCTTTTATAGCATTGTAAAAGCGTACCGCATCAACACGGCTTGGGCATACTACCATAGCTTTTGCCTTGCCTTCAATTTTTGTAAGGGTTACTTCCCTAAACTTTTCGACAATGACCGCTACCATATCGGATACTACTTTTTTATGGCTGGCGTAATATTTCATTATTGCCTTAATAGCCGGGGTTTCTTTGTATTCCTTGTTCTCCTTTGTCTTTCTGGCTATTTTGAAATATTGCTCAACGGTTACATAGTTTTTCAATACATCCAAGATAAAGCCCTCATCTATGGCTTGCCGCATTGAGTAGATGTGAAAGGGCTTACTTGTTTTGTCAGCCTGTTTAACGCCGAACATATCTATCGTTTTTTGCTTGGGTGTGGCGGTAAAGGCAAAGAATGAAAGGTTTTTGTGTTTGCCCTGCGCAAGCATTTGTTTTACAATTTCGTCTTGCTCGTCATAATCATCGTCAATTTCGGCAAGTTCCTGTTTGGCTTCGGTGGTGTCGGCAAGGGCTGATTTTAGTTTCTTTGCGGCTTTACCTGTCTGACTGCTGTGAGCCTCATCAACGATAACCGCAAATTTTCGTCCTTTGACATCATTCACCTGATCGAAAATGACAGGGAATTTTTGTAAAGTAGTAATGATGATTTTTTTGCCGTCATTGATTGCGTCTTTAAGGTCTTGGCTTGTTTTCTTATCATCTATGCACTCAACCAATCCGGCTTTGTGGTCAAAACCGCTTATAGTGTCCTGTAATTGCTTATCAAGTACCCGGCGGTCGGTGATGATGATGACACTTGAAAACAATAAATCATTGTCTTTACTGTAGAGGGAGGCCAGCTTGTATGTCAGCCACGCAATAGAATTGCTTTTGCCGCTTCCGGCACTATGCTGGATTAGGTAGTTTATACCGCTTCCGTTTTTGAGGCAATCAGCTACAACTTTTTCCACAACATCAAATTGGTGAAAGCGCGGGAAGATGATACGTTTTGTTTTCTTTTTGCTCTTAACACCGTTCTTAATCTCGGTGCGTTCTATGGTTTGTACACTAATGTATCTTTGTATTAATTTCATCAAGTTGTCTTTTTGCAAGATATTTTCTCACAAGTAGGCCGTTGCATAACCATTTGGGTTTTCCGGGTTGCCGCTTCCGCCGACATTTCCCGCCCCATTACTGCCTTGATTGAAGGGCAAGAAATATGTCTGTTCGTCTTTTAGTTCGGTAGTCATATAGACTTCGAAGGTATCAACGGCAAAATAGACGAGAATCCGGCGGTTAAAGCCAAAAACAAGTTCTTTCGGACTGCGGTCATACATATACTGGTGTTTGGCGTTGTCTACGGTTTGCCCGGTGAGCTGGTCTTTCAGTTCCAATGCCACAACTGGAATGCCATTGAGCGAAAGTACCATGTCAATCGAATTGCTATTGTCCGGGGAATAGTGGAATTGTCTTGTACAGGTCAATATATTGGCATTGTATTTTTCTATGAGTTCGGGATTAAGAGACGAAGCCGGGGCAAAGTAGGCAACATCGAATTTTACACCCCTGTCCTCTATGCCTTTTCGCAAAACTGATATAAGACCATTATTTTTGACACATTCGTCGAAGCGTTTGTATAATTCTTTTTCCGGGCTGCTGCTTGCGTAGATGGTTTGATAGCGTTTCCACTGTTTTGGTTGTGTGGTTTGGATAAATTGAAGCAGTGTATTGAAAAACAAGCCTTTCTGCTTGTCAAAGTCCTGGCTATTGGCTTTGGCGTAGCCGCCCCTTTTTGAGAGTAAGAACGCTTCTATATCGTCTTCAAATCGTTTTTCGCTTACGTTTATCATGCTGGCACTTCCTTTTTTCCTGTAACATATTCATAAATGAGGGATTTTTTATACTCTTTGAGTTCAGTGATTTTTTTTTGCTTGATTGAGATAAGTTTGTCTACCTCACCTGTTTTTTTGTCTAAATAGGCGGCGATTTCTCTTTGTTCAGGAAGAGAGGGACAACAACATTGTAGATTTAACAATTTATCTTTTGTTAAATGAGCAATGCTGATTGTCCTAACTATTGAATTAAAACCACCAGCAGAGCCGTAAGCATGAAATAAGTAAAGAAAAAAAGTATTTAAGTTATTTTCATTTATTGTTACTTTATGAGCAGAATTCTGAATATAGCACTCTTCTAATTCATTATTCCATATACAAGTTTTTCCAACTTCGCCGCCTTCGCTTAAAACTAAATCGCCTTTTTTTAGACGATACAATTCTAATTCATATTCCGAAAACCACATTTCTTCAATATCAGAAATATCAATATTTAACCATTGAATGTTTTTAGATTTTAAGTAAGGTTTTTTTTGGTAATTCCCTTTATCTTCATTGCATAGCATTTTCCCCAAGACAACATCGGCACAATATTTTAATCTTTTTACTTCCCACCCTTCTGGTATTTCGCCAACCCAGTCTATACCGCTATTTTTCATTTTTGTCTTTGATATACCTTTAGTGGTAGCTTTTTGAATGGTTGATTGTTTGTATTCATTTAATTCTGAAATGATAGTTTCTTCTATTGCTATTATTGTATCAATTTTTTCACACTTATAGTCTAAAAAGTCTGCAATAGTGTTTTGTTCTGGTAATGAAGGTGTTATAATAGGCACATTCATTAACTTTTCTTTGGTCAAATGTGCAATACTTATTTTATGTACTATAGAATCAAATCCTTCGCTATAAGCATTAAATAAATATAGAAAAAATCTATTGTAGTTATATTTGTTGATAGTTACTTTATGAGCAGAATTTTGAATATAACATTCATCTAACTCATTATTCCATATGCAAGTTTTACCGACTTCACCGCCTTCACTTAAAATCAAATCGCCTTGTTTCAATTTGTATAATTTTAGTTCATCAGCAGAAAACCACATTTCATCAACAGATGACACATCAACTTTTAACCATTGGATGTTTTTTGATTTCAAGTAAGATTTCTTATAATAGCCGCCTTTATCTTCATTGCATAACATTTTACCTAATACAATATCAGCGATAAATTTTAGGCGATTAACTACCCAATCTTTCGGAATATCACCAATCCACGGAATACCGCTTTGCTTCATTTCTCTCATTCTTTAAACAATTCCCTTATCAGAGCATTTTCGTGTTCTTCCAGAACTTTTATTGTATTATAAATTGTCTCAATTTCTTGTGGTGGTTGGTATTTATAAAACAGCCTTGTAAAGGGTATCTCATAACCGACTTTTGTTTTACTTTCATTAATAAATGCGTGTGGGTTATAGGGCAATACATTTTTTGCCATATAATCATCAAATGGAATATTGGCAGGTATATTTTCGGTATCTTTCTTTTCTTTGTCAGATACAGGTTTACCTTTACCGTCTGTAACGATTTTACCTTTTTTGTCAAAAAGCGGCGTCTCCACGGTAACTTTGAAATACTTAAAATCATCGTTTTTCAAGATTTTACTTGCAATTGGTTTGCCGTCAAGGATATATTCTTTGGTC
>Ga0268262_10005780_pt1 | contig 12128 bp, 15 predicted proteins | sample TergutNc150P3_FD_190354 | JGI IMG/M metagenome (GOLD analysis project Ga0268262, IMG submission 190354) | Nasutitermes corniger P3 segment gut microbial community from laboratory colony in Florida, USA - Nc150 P3 (SPAdes) (version 2) | ecosystem: Host-associated > Arthropoda: Insects >... | reverse complement strand
CAGACCAGTTCCCGATGAGCTACTACGAAACCGCAATGGCGATGTATACAATCCTTAAAATCGGCGGCTTTACAGTCGGCGGTCTTAACTTCGATTCAAAGATTCGCAGAAACTCCGTAGACCCGGCGGACCTTTTTGTCGCCCACATCGGCGGCATGGACGCTTTCGCCGTAGGCTTGCAGGTTGCCCAGCGCATTATCGACGACGGAGTTATTCCCAATTTTGTAAGAGATCGTTACGCGTCATTCACAAGCGGCGACGGAGCGAAGTTCAGCAAAGGCGAGCTTAATCTTGAACAATTGGCGAAGATTGGCGCGGACGCAGGATACGGAAAAACAGGGCTTACAAGCGGCAAGCAGGAGTATCTTGAGAACGTACTGAACAGTTACTTGCTTGGGTTGTAGGAACTGAATTGAGGGATTAGAAAGCCTTCGGTATTGCCGAAGGCTTTTTTTGCAAGAAGAATTTACCACGAACCACACGAACGGAGAGCGAACCAAGAGAGCAAAGATTTACTACAAATCTAGGCAGTTAAGGCAAATCCTGCATGAATAGGAAAAAAGTAGCGTTTTTTCTTGATATCATAAGAATAATAATGTATTTTTGTAATATGAGGTGATTGTAGAACGCAATCACGTTAATCTAAAGAAAGTTCGATTGGTGAAGTGATTGTAGGGCGCAATCACGTTAATCTAAAGAAAGCCCTATTTTTTGCGCCCCTGTGGGGCGTTTTTTATTAAGGATAGCCATGGAATTCCACCGTTTGAGCGCCGCTTTTTATTCACAATTCGACCAGTATGAGGAAATCCTTAAAAAAGAAGAACGACCATATTATGTGTTACTTCTTGAATTGGACGGGCTTACCTATGCTATTCTGCTTCGTTCCCATATTACTCACCCCTATTGTTTCATTGCAGACAATTCCTCCGGTCAAAACAGCGGTCTTGACTATTCTAAAGCCGTGGTAATTATCAATTCATCTCAGTATATTGATCCTGCCCCTGTAACAATCCGTCAACATGAATACAATATTTACAAACAGCGTGAACACCTTATCAGAAAACAATTTTCATCTTATGTGGCAATGTATAAAAAAGAAATCCGACGCCGTTTAAAAAATCTGACGCTTCCGGTTTCTGCATTGTGTCGTTATGCTTCATTAAAATATTTTCACAGGGAACTTGGGTTGGATAAATAACATAAATATTTTTTCTACTTATCAATTTATTGACAACGCTATGGAATATATATAGATTTATTCATATATACCATTTTACATCATTACCAAAATGTTTTTTACCGTATTTTATTCGTTCTTTTAATGTCGAAAAATGTATTTCCAGTTTGTTTCCGCTATCATCTAATATATAAATTGAATCTCCTTCTGTTTGGTTTTTTTGCCATTCTGTTATCCTGCTTTCTTTTATCTTTGTAATAAAATATTTATATTGTCTTTTTGGTATACTAAAACAAATATGGGAATAATTTTCTGATGCAATATATTTTTCTTGTTGATCTAATGCTAACCATACTTTTCCGGCAAGAAAATATGCGCTTCTGCTTGATTTCATTACAGGTTTTAATTTAAGTATATCTTTATAAAATAAAAATGCTGAATCTATATTTTTTACGGAAATTGTAATGTGATTTATTCCATTTATCATTTTTTGCCTCACTATTATTTTTTCCCGCCCTTCTCAATCCCGCTAACCAACGCATCGCACACAATATCAACTTCTTCCGTCGTCATAGTCGGATACAAAGGCAAAGTCAATTCGTGGGCGCAAACATATTCGGCTTTTGGGGTGGAGTTTACTTTGTCCTTGTATGCGCTGAAATTTTGAATTGCCGGGTAATGTATACTTGTTTGAACTCCGTCCTGTTTCATTGATTCTATAACCGCCGCCCTGTCTGTTTTCTCTGAAAGCAAAATCGGCATTATGTGGTAGTTTGGCTTTCCGCGCGAAAAAGATTTGAAAGGGATTGAGACGGAGGGGATTTTTTCAAGGCGGCTATAGTAATGTTCCACTAATTTTTTTCTTTTTTCATTTGCGTCCGCAAGTTTTTCAAGCTGGACAAGTCCGAGGGCGGAACTTATTTCGTAAATACGATAATTCAGTCCGGGCGATTGTACGTCGTAAGAAACGGCTCTGCCTTTGTAGCGGTCAAACGAGGCAACGGACATTCCGTGAGAACGCAAAAGACGCAGTTTTTCATACAAGTCCGAATTGCGTGTAACAACCATGCCGCCTTCGCCAATCGCTATGTTTTTGTTGGCAAAAAAACTGAAAGCGGCAATATCGCCGAAAGTGCCCAAAGGCTGTCCTTTGTAATCGGCTCCCGGTGAATGGGCGCAGTCTTCGATAAGCGGCAGTCCGTGTTTTTTACACAGGGCGGTTATTCGCTCCATATCGCAGGCAAAACCTGCGTAGTGAACTATCATCACCGCTTTTGTTTTCGGAGTAATTTTCGCGGAAATATCGTCAGGATCGACCGACCAATCTTCCATTGACGAAATGTCAGCGAGTATGTTTTTTGCGCCCGTCATTTGGGTAACATTTTGATCGGCGATAAAGGTTAAAGAAGGGGTGATTATTTCATCGCCTTCTTTTATGTCGAGGGCAAGGAGCGCCATGTGCAAAGCGGCGGTGCAGTTTGAAAGAGCAAGGCATTTTGTATCGTGCCCCAAAAATTCGGAAAATTTGGTTTCAAAGGCAAGGGTCTTCTCGCTGATACTCAACCAGCCTGAATCAAGTACCTCTTTAACAGCTTGGTACTCTCTGTCATCGTAATTAATTTTATGGAGTTGTACTCGCCACATGTATTTTTTAAAAATATCATATATAATGATGAATGTTAAGACTGATAAAGGAGATAATATGAAATTGGCTATGCCTGAAGAAATACAAAACAAAATCGCGCAGGAAGGAATTATCGCGGTTTTGGAAATCGAATCCGAACAAAACGCCGTACCGCTGGCAAAAGCTCTTTTTGAAGGGGGAATTACCGTTATCGAGCTTGCCCTGCGCACTCCTGCGGCTATCCCCTCAATTTCGCTAATCGCTAAAGAAGTTCCGCAAATGTTCATCGGGATTGGCACTATTATCGAACCGAAACAGGCGGCGGCTGTGCAAAAAAAGCCAGGCGTACGTTTCGGCGTATCTCCGGGAATTAATCCCGAAATTGTCAAAGAAGCCGCGAAAGCAAAACTTCCATTCGCGCCCGGAATTGCCACACCAAGCGAATTGGAACAGGCAATTTCCCTCGGCTGCCGTGTTGTCAAATTTTTCCCCGCTGAGGGCATGGGCGGCTTGAGTTATCTAAAAAATATTAACGCTCCTTATAATCACCTTGGTATAAAGTACATTCCTCTGGGAGGCGTAACAGTAAACAATCTTACCGATTACGCAAAGTTCAGCCCCGTGCTTGCCGTCGGCGGAAGCTGGATAGCGAGTAAAGAGCTGATAAAAGCGCAGGATTGGAGCGAAATTACCAAAAGAGCCAAAGAAGCAAAAGATATCTGGAAATCCGCCCGTTCTTGAGCGTGTGATTACCACAAAAAATAATTAAAATTTTTTCATTTTCTGTCAAGCGCCGGAGCATCTTCGCGCCATATATAGGCAGGAGATTTTTATGGGTATTTTTACATTTATGCCCTCTGGGGCCGGCGGAATCATTGTTCGGGTTGAGACGGATATTCGCAGGGGAATTCCCGGCGTTGATATTTCAGGGCTTGCGGAAGGAGCGGTCAGGGAAGCGCGCGACAGAGTGCGGGCGGCTTTCAGAAATTCGGGATTCAGTTTTCCGCTGGACAGGATTTTAATTAATCTTGCTCCAGCGGGATTGAAAAAAGACGGAGCCGCTCTCGATCTGCCAATCGCGCTTTCGGTAATGGCGGCGGCTGGATTAGTCACTGTTACGGGAGACCTGCTCATCATGGGAGAGCTTGAGCTTTCCGGCAGGATTCGCCCCGTACGCGGCGTTCTTGCGGCAATCGCCGCGGGACTTGCCGAAGGTATACGCGAGTTTATCGTTCCCGCGCAAAACTCCGCTGAAGCGGCGATTTTGACTGATAAGGGCGCGCGTTTTACCGCCGCGGAAAATTTACAGGACGCGGTGCATGCGCTGGTCATGAGAGAAAAAAACGGCGTCCTTCCCGAATCGCTTGACGAAGTTTTTTCGTCAGCCGCGCCGATAACGGCGCAAGCGGTAAGTTCGTCGGCTAACGCGGCGGCGAGGACGGAAGATTGCGGCGACTTTGCCGATGTTTGCGGGCAGACAATTTACAAACGCGCTTTGGAAATTGCCGCCGCGGGAGGACACAACACTCTTGTATTTGGTCCGCCCGGCGCGGGAAAGACAATGCTTGCGCGGCGTATGCCGTCAATCATGGCTCCGCTCACTCCCGATGAAGCTGTGGAAGTAACAAAACTCTACAGTCTTGCGGGACCGCGCAATGGTTTTATCGATCGTTTAATTACTAAACCGCCTTTTCGCGCGCCTCATCATTCCGCAAGCGCGGAGGGCGTTCTGGGCGGCGGCAGAATTCCGCGCCCCGGAGAAATCAGTCTTGCGCACTTCGGCGTGCTGTTCCTTGATGAAGCGCCCGAATTCAGAATCAATGTTTTGCAAGCTCTTCGCGAACCGCTGGAAGACAGAGAGATAAGCATTGTCAGAGCGGAAGGACCGGTGCGTCTTCCGGCGGAATTTCAATTATTGCTCACCGCAAATTCCTGCCGTTGCGGACGATTGGGTTTACATGGCACAGAAAACGAATGTTTTTGCTCTCCGCAAGAAATCAACCGATACTGGCGCAAGTTTGGCGGCGCGTTGCTCGATCGTGTTGAAATAAGAACCGCTATTCTGCCGCCAAAAATTGAGGAAATGGGCGTACACAACAATTCAGGCAACGGAGAAAAAAGCGCCGTTATCGCTAAACGAGTCAGGGCGGCAGTTGAAATACAACGGGACAGATTCAAGGGTACGGGTATCCGCCGCAACGCAATGCTTCCCGCCGGAAAAACCGCCGCCTTCTGCCCGATGAGCGAAAAAGCCGAGAGCGCGCTTCACATCGCCGTTTCAAAGTTGGGGCTTTCAGGCAGGGCTTACCACGGGATTTTACGAGTAGCCAGAACCATCGCTGACCTTGAGGGAAAAGACATTATTGAAACAGAGCACATTCTGGAAGCGGTTCAACATCGCCGCTTGGGAGAAGACCCTTGGGATATCCTGTCAATTTGACATTCTGTCTGCATCAAGATGTTCGTTTTGACAAATGTCTTGACAAAACATTTTTAGGAGGATTATAATGGATATAGAATTTGAATGGGACGAAGAAAAGAACACCGAAAACAAAAGAAAACATAAAGTTTCTTTTAAAGAAGCAAAAAAAGTTTTCTTCGATCCAAAACGATTTGAAACATTTGATAAAAAACACAGTAATTTTGAATAACGATTGATAACTATTGGTTTTTCAGGTGTAAAATTACTTACAGTTGTTTTTACGGAAAGAGATAGTTCTGTCAGAATAATTTCCGCTCGAGAAGCGAACAAAAAAGAAGAGGAGGAATATTTTTATGGGTATAGTTAGACATACATCAGATGGAACTGAGCCAATATCAGAAGAAGATTTAGCTCTGTATAAAGAAATGGAAAACAGTCCTATAGATTACAGTGATATTCCAGACTATAGCCGAGAAGAACTTCGGCAAATGAGGCGTTGGGCGGAGGAAAGACGCAGAAAAAAAGTAAGAAAACTGTATTCTTTTAAACTGGAAAAATCAACTATTAAATGGTGGCGGTCATTAGGGAAAGAGTACGCAAACATTATGGCAAAGTTTTTGGACAACGCAAAAAATCACCCTGAATGGGTCAAGGAATGTATTGATAACGCTACTTGAACCGCCGCAACTCCGGAATTGCTTCTAAAAGAGAATCATCAATTTTTCTGCCGCGTGAGGAATAGCCCAATTTTCTGTCGGGGCGGATTGAGCCGTGATAGTCGCTGCCTTCGGTGACATAGAGGCTTAAAGAGTTTGCAAGAGCTTCAAGCCGGCGGCAGGAGCCGGGTTTGGCTGTGGGATGCCACGCTTCCAGCCCCATCAGTCCCATGTCTTTTAATGTTTTTATTAGGTCGGGAAGGCGTCCCCACGCTACAAAAAGAGAGATGGGATGAGCGAGGACGGGTATGCCGCCGGATTCGCGTATCAGGGCGGCGGCTTCTTCAAAAATCAAACCCTCTTTGGGCACATACAATGGTTTTCCCACCCCAAGATAGCGGGCAAACGCCTGATTCGCGTTTTTAACGATTTTCAGTTTAATCAGCAATGCCGCAAAATGAGGGCGTCCCAGCGAATTGCCCGATCCCCTAGACGCGGATTTCCCTCCGGCTATGGTTAAAAGCTCTTCCCAAGCCGATTCCTGCCCGCCGGGAGCAATCATGCTGAATTCAACCATTCGTTCAAGAATTTCCCTGTTTCTGACTTCCCTTTTGCGCGCCAAACCCTCTATAGCGGAAATAAAGGCGGGAGTTGGCGAATTTATCCCCAAACCTAACAGGTGAAACTCGCCGCCGGGACCAAGTCCGGGGACATTTTGCCCGGATTGTCCCCTTGTCCAGTTAATATTTACCTCGATTCCGGGGATAAAACAGAAATTTTCCTCTTTGGCGGCGGTTTTTGCGCTTTCCAAGCCGTTGATCGTGTCATGATCAGTCAGGGCAAGGGCGGTAAGCCCCTGTTTAGCCGCCTCTTTTACAAGCATAGCGGGAGAAAGCTCTCCGTCTGAAACATTTGAATGGGTATGAAAATCGACCATCGTGAATATTATATCAAATTCTTACCAAATTATAAATATTTACCGATAATAATTAAAAGATTCATTAACTGTGTTTCTTGTTCAACCGTAATTTACCGCTTATTAGTGCGAAAAACGAGAAATTCGGGATAATTGATATTTTGGTAAAATATCAATATAATGGTATCATATAGAGATTTTTCATTAAGGGTGGTCTGTAAGTGTTTGATTATGTCTTAACAAACGGGGTTATAGTCTCTCCGGGCAAGAAAGTACATACCGGTGGTTTAGGAATTAAAGGTGAAAAAATAGCTTCTCCGAACGGCGCTGTAAAAATCAACCTAAAGGAAAAATCTTTTATTTACCCTTCTTTAATTAATACCCACGATCATTTGCAGGGTAATTACCGCCCGCCAGTGGGTCCTAAAAAGGGACATTTTTATCTGACATGGCTTCCATGGGATAACGATTTAAAAGCGTCGGACACATTTAAAGAACGCTCTCAGCTTACAAGAGAGGACCTTTACGCCTTGTCCGGTTACAAATGCCTTTTTTCAGGCGTAACAACAGTGAACGATCATTTCCCGCACAAGTTCAACAGCCAAATATTGCCAACTTTGCCAATCAGGGCGATTCAGGAATACTGTATCGAACATGAATGTTCCTCTTACGATCTTAAATGGGGCGACGGAATAGAGATCGAACATAAAAGAGCGAAAGAAAATAACTGGCCTTTTATTTCACACCTCAGCGAAGGTTTTGACGATGAGGCGATGCACAGCATTGAAAAACTGGAAAAATTAAACGTGTTAGACGATCATTGCCTTTTCATCCACTGTATCGCTCTCAGCGATGAAGATATAAAAAAAGCCGCAAAAGCAGGCGTAAGCGTTTCATGGTGCGGGTTCTCCAATATGTTCATGTTTAATGTGACTGCAAAAATACGAAAAATAATCAAAGCGGGAATTAATGTAACAATCGGAACAGATTCATCGGCTTCAGGTTCCGCCAACCTTCTTGAGGAAATTAAATACGACAGGGAATTGTATCAAAAGCTTTACGGAGAAGACCTTCCCGCGCAAAAAATCTTCGAGATGGTTACAATTAACGCGGCAAAAGCGTTTAGAATGAACGACAGAACAGGCTCTCTGGAAGAAGGTAAGTTAGGCGACATTTTAGTCTTAAAGGCAAAAAATAACGATCCTTATGAAAACCTTGTTTCCGCCGGCATGAAGGATATAGAATTGCTTGTGCTTGCGGGAAATCCGATATACGGCGAACTGCGTTTCCTTGATATTTTCAACGGCGCTCTGCCCGAAGGCTACACAAAAATAAAAGTCGGTAACAGAGATATGTTCGTAAAGGGCGATCCCGCCGGTCTTTATAACGAAGCAAGAAAAAAAATCGGTTTTAAGAAGATACTTGATTATCTGCCGTTTGAGCCGGCACAGGAAGGAGCATAATGCCAAAACCAGCGCAATTCCGTTCAGGTTCTCTTATATACTTTAAAGGCGATCCCGCGGATAAAATTTATATTCTGCAGTCCGGAAAGGTGAGTCTGGTTTATCAGGACATTGAAACGGGAGCTGACGTAAAAGACGCGGTGCAGCCCGGCGAATTCTTTGGAGTAAAATCGGCGTTAGGACGTTATACGCGCGAAGAAAACGCCATGGCTCTTTCAGATACCAGCGTAATGATTTTTACAGTTCCCGAATTTGAAGCCGTCGCAATGGCTAATTCCAGAATAATAATGAAAATGTTAAAAGTTTTCTCCAACCAAATGAGGCGCGTTCATAAACAAGTGTCCAAAGTTATGTCAAAGGAAGAACAGCCGCCTGCGGACGGTCTTTTTAACATTGGCGAATTTTATTTAAAGAACAAACGCTTCTCTCACGCGAAACATATATTCAGCCGTTATCTGACATTTTATCCCTCGGGAAAAAACGCTATTCAGGCGGCGAAAAATCTTGAGATAGCGGAAAACGCCCTTGTCCGCTACGGCGACGGCAAAGGACCCGGAGTTTCTGTAAGTTCCGCCGTTCCTGTTGGAACAGCCGCGCCCGCGCCCACATCACAGAAAGATTTGGATAAAGCAAACAAGTCGTATTATGACGCTATCGGACTTGTTTCGCAGGGTAAATATCAAGAAGCGTTTATGACGTTTAAAGTAATTGTAGACAGTAAAGTTGATCAGGAATGGACGGCAAAAGCTTCTTTTGAAATCGGGCGCTGTTTATTCCTTATGAACAAATACGAAGACAGCATTAAATTTTATACAAATATGCTGACTCAGTTCCCAAAACATCCCGAATTAATCGAAACCATGTTTATCATGGGTCAGTGCAACGAAAAGGTCGGCAGAAAAGATCAGGCGACGGCGTTCTACAAAAAAATTATTTCAATGGGCGGAGACGAGTCCACTATCGAAAAAGTAAAACGGGCGTTAAGCGCCTTAGGAGCGTAATATGGCTATGGATTTGGCCGCATTTCAGCGTTTTTCCCGTACATTTAAACAAGGAGAAATTATATTCTCCGAGTTTGAGCTTGGCGATACATTTTATCTTATCCAGTCCGGCAGAGTGCAGCTTGTAAAACTTGTCGGAGACATAGAAAGAACTCTGGATATTCTTCAACCTTCCGAAATGTTCGGCGAAATGGCAATTTTGGAAAACTCTCCCCGCTCGGCGACAGCTATCGCCCTTGATGAATTAAAAGTTTTGGAATTCAACTCTCAGAATTTTGAAATCCTGCTCCTTGGAAATCCGCAGATTGCCTTAAAACTTTTAAAAATGTTCTGCAAACGTATATACGATTCCAAACGCCGCTTTATGATCCTTACTCTGCCTGAACCGCAGGCAAAAATCGCGGACGTATTCCTGATGCTTGATGAAACTCAGCCTGACATTGACAAGACGAGCGAGCGGCGCGAATTTAAAACCACTGTGGAAGGAGTAGCTCACTGGGCGGGGATGAGCGTAAATGAAGTACGGGACATTCTCGGTCACTTTGTTAACCAACGTCGTGTGGAGATTTTTCCGGATCGCATTACCGTTAAAAACATCAACGATTTCTCTCGCTTTGTAAGCTCCAGACGCAACGCAAGAGCTATTTAATTTTTTCAGTCATGGAAAATAAAAAACTCCTTGTTTTATCGGATTCTCACGGCAATATTAACGCCCTAAGAGCGGTCTTTAGATGGGCAAAAGATCACATACCCCCGAACGATACAATTCAAGCTGCGGCATTTCTGGGAGATGGACTGTCTGACTTGCAGTACACGGCGGACGCTGAAGGTTTTTACACGGACTGGAAACTTGTAATCGGAAACAACGATTACGGAATACAAATGCCGGAAGCCTTAACTTTTGAATTTGCGGAACATCTATTTTTTATGTGCCACGGACATCGTTATGGTTTATACGGCGGATATAATATGCTGATAAATGCGGCGATAAGTTCAGGGGCGGACATTGCGTTATGCGGTCACAGTCACATTCCATACGATAAAGTGATGAGCGGCGTTAGAATTATTAACCCGGGAAGCGTAGGACGACCGCGAAGCAGGGTGGGCGCAACATTCGCGGTTATTGAATGTCCGCCTGATAATTCATTAATTGTAAATTTTTATGGGATAGGCTCGCAGGGGAAAATTAAGGAAATGAAATTGTAGTTTCACTGTTTATTTATTCACAGGTGAAAACACAATTTTTGTTTTAGCCTTGCGCATGAACAGCGGTTAATTCATTACGAAGCAAGGAAGCAATAATTTCTGAAGGCAACTTTCGGGAGGCTATTGCCTTTGCGTTTAGAATTTTTGCGGTAGTTTCATCAAGGCAAACAACTTGAGAACTTTTACGTGAGAAAAACCCTGTCTTGGTATGACCAAGCGTTGGGACAGTATCGGTCAAACGTTTATCAAGTTCCGCATATTCTTCTTCAGTCATGTCACGCATGATTACTCCTCTTCGTCTATTTGGGCTGCTATTTTGTCACGCAATTCCATTGCATGAAACACCCTAATCGTTTCATCGTCAATATCGTCTTGAGTATATCCATGTTTAAACGCCGATTGAGTATATAGAATTTTATCTGCCATTGTTCCTCAATTTAATTATATCACTCTTTACGGCTTTTTGAAACATTATCCTATCGCTCTTTCCTAAAACATTGGCTATTTACTAATTTAATTCCGTGAGCGTGGGCGGAAACCCACATCGGCTCCGGGTTGGCTGGCGGCGTTGAACGCACGCTCTGGCGTGGCGGCATCGGTTTTCGCACTGTCGGTCACCTAAAGGTGACCTTGCTTATTCTGAAAGTTTTGGCATTTTTTGGTGCTCTCAGCGTGCGGCATTAATTGATCCACACTGCTTACGCAGTGCTTTTTGTGGCTGTACTCCAAGTCGCCGTTATGTCTTTTCTCCCCCGCTCCTGTAAATTTATTCATTAATTAAGGAATTATTTAACTGTGAGGCAATGGGTATTTTTTAACTTGACAAAAGTTAAAAGAAAATAATATAATACATAAAACGACTATAAATGTCAAAAATCCGCCATAGGCGGAAATATTGTTAGAAAGGGGAAAATATTAACAATTTTTAACCAAGTTAATGTACCCCCCCAGAAACTGTAAGCAATCGTTACAATTATCAGTATTTAATTTACTCGGAAAATCGCCGTCTGCTTTTAGGAACAGCTTTTTTAATACACATCAAACAAGAAAGGAGTATTCTATGAAAAACACAATCAAAGTGTTCGGTATTATCGCCTTTGTGGCAGTATTCACACTCTCAACGGCATCTTGCTCTGGTCAGAGTAGTGGAGGAGGAAAAAGCCTAAACAGCGCAGAGGAGTTAAAGGCATATCTTGACAAACAACCAGCCAATAGCCCTGATAAACCAATAAAAGTTACAATGAGCGCTAATGCCCCAATGCTCCCAAAAATACAAGACGCTATAAATTCGGCAGGCAAATATGTGAGCCTTAACCTTACAGGTAACGCATTAACAACCATTCCAGATGATGCTTTTTATGACGATAAAACAGACAAAGGTTGCTAAACGCTTGTCGGCATAACAATACCGGACATAAAGGAAATTGCGGATTTTACTTAGATACAAAAATTACGGTTTTCATAAATGCTTATCCCATAAAGAATTAGCGTTGCTAGTTATGTATGCTAAAAATTATGGGAAATGGGTGTTATCAGTAATGACATCATATTCCCAAAAAAGAGGTTGTTATGAAAATTCATAATGATTTTACCCTTTATTATAGGGTAACTCCTTCGGGAAAAAAGGTTGTGTACTTCTACACTTATGACGAAAACGGCGAAA
>Ga0268262_10005779_pt1 | contig 12129 bp, 15 predicted proteins | sample TergutNc150P3_FD_190354 | JGI IMG/M metagenome (GOLD analysis project Ga0268262, IMG submission 190354) | Nasutitermes corniger P3 segment gut microbial community from laboratory colony in Florida, USA - Nc150 P3 (SPAdes) (version 2) | ecosystem: Host-associated > Arthropoda: Insects >... | reverse complement strand
CCGCCATTGCGGAGATAAGTCCGAACATATCTCCGGAACCTATCACGCTTCCTATTTCATCGTTTAACGCTTCCCGGATTATCCGCACGTCGCCGTGCTTGATAATATAAAATTTGTCGGCGTATTGCTTTCCTTCCACAAAGATATAAGCGTCTTTTTTCAGATGTACTGTAACGGGTTGAAATTCATCGGACATTATTACTCCTTTATGTATTAGACTTATTTAATTTTAATTTTACAAAACAAGGCGCGACAAAAATGCGACAGATACAGTGGTTTTTGAAAAATTATTTTATTTTGTTTTGCAGATAAGCGGCGTCAATTTCAGCCCAACTGTATTGCGCCATGAATTCACCCGCATAAGCGTTGTTTGCTTTTACATCTCCGTTAAGCATTTCATAAAAGTCGCATGAAAATTTTCCCGGTACTACCGCCAGTTGTTTCCGTTTTCTGGTTATTATGTTTTCAACATTTAAAGATTTCAGCGTCTTGATTAAATCCGCCACTAAATGCCGGAAGTGGCTTTGCATTGCGAGTAAATCATCTTTGTCTTCCCATATTACGGCGATAATTTCATTATTGCTGCAAAACGTTCCTTTGCGGCTAACAAGATAAGCAAGCAGTTCCTTTGTCTTGGAGCGGTTAAATATGACGGGGGTTTCATCTACAAAAACCTCAAAATTACCGAATGTTTGCACCCGTACCCTTTTATCGGGTTCTGTTTTGACGGGAAAGCGTAAATTATCCAGAGACTCTTTGACAGCTTCTTTGGTAACAGGCTTCATTACATAATCGCTTGCCTTGACCATATAGGAATCCATGGCGTATTTTGTATATCCGGTTACAAATACTATGTTAATCTTGCAGTGAATTTCTTTTAATTTTTGCGCAAGTTCTATACCGTTCATTCCCCACATTTCAATGTCCAAAAACGCTATTTCGCACATGGTTTCTTTCGCAAAAGCAAGCAGTTCGGACGGTTTGGAGAAACCGTGAATATCATCGTCAGGACACGCCTCTTTTATTGACGAAACAAGTTCTTCCAGAGCTAAAACGTTATCGTCTATGGCGAGTATGTTCATTTTGTCTGCGCCTCCTGTTTGTCATTTTTTTTATTTTACTAAACAAGGTGTGACAAATATGCGACAATTAGGGGAAATTTATGTAAAAGCAACGGTATCAGAAAATTATTCTCATGTGTTAAGCGAAGTTTTGTCTGGTATTTTCATATTATCATATTATTTTAGAATAATATTTTAATAAATTAAACAAGCTGAACAGATTTTATGCCATAATTATTTTTTTTTAATATATACATATTGGCATGTACACCGTCAATTTTTTCTCCGGCCATATCATCTCTATTAACTTGGTAACGTATCCATTGATAAAATGTCTTTTTACTCATAATATTTTCCTTATTATTATTCTTCTAGAAAAAGACTTTTTGATGGAGTCCAATCATGTGCCAAAGCATCTGCTTTTTCAAGCCATTTCTTTATACGTTGTTCAGGCGGCACAGATTCACCCCAATATTCTACGAATAAAGCATCATCCATTGTCAAAGATGCTTGGATGATTTCTTTTTCAATGAGTTTCAAAGCTCGCTCTATGTATATTCCACCTTCATCATCATTCTCTGGATTAGCGACACTGCCCGCCGAAAATAAATCCCTCGCTTGATGACATATAACCCCATGATATGTTAATAAATATAAAACGGCATCATCATATTTATTTTTTGAACGTCCTGACTTTACAATACTTGGACATAATAAAACTGCCTCTGCTCTTAATTTAGTTTTTTCTTCCATTGACAAATTAGTATAAAGGCGTGCCTGAATAGGTATAGCGTGTTCCGCTTCGATATTATCTTCAAGCCACCATAAACGCTCACCTTTTTGTAAACGTGATCTGGCATACGTTCTAATATAATGCATTTTTTCTTCCATTTTGAGCTTGCGAAAGTCATCATAACTAATACCCATTATTTCAAAAAGAGAGTGATCTGCCGAAATTTCAACTTCAAAACGCGGTACATGAGAAGTACGAACATGAATTACACTCTTTTCATAGTCGTCCCATTTTACTTCAGGTACTCCCCCCATTTTACCGAAAATCAAATATACTTTTTCTACCGTATCAATACGATTTGTTTCAAGAATACTATTTGCCACACTTCGCCATGTATCATTAAGAGTAAATTTTACCTCTACGCCAAAACTGCCAACCGCAATATCAGGAAAAGCTTGCGGATGGGGACTAAAGTCAATTTCTATTTCGGGATATGATTGTGTTAATTCATTTAATATTTCACGTACCCTTTTTTCAAATTGCATAGAAGATGAAAATTTATTTTCTCTTGCCTCTGTTGTAAGAACGGTACACGCCTTTTCAAGAAAATCCTCAAATTCATCTTTTGTCATTTATTGCTTCCCATAATTGTTTCTTGTGTTGCATTTGCAATGTACCATGCCAATACCGGCGGAACAGCATTACCTATCTGCCTTTCTGTCTCGCGTAATTTTGCCTGAAAAAGAAATGTATCAGGAAATGATTGAATACGAGCCGCTTCACGCATTGATATACGGCGTGGCAAAGTATAATGAAATTGAATGTTTCCATGACATTCAGCGCGTATAGTATAACCGGGTCTATTTTCAATTAATTTTCTGTTTCCCTGTTCCGTGCTTTTATTTGCTTTGCTCCATATATGGCTGAATGCGTCATTTTCATTAAGTTGTTCAAGGTCTCCTATAGCTTCTTTTGCAGTAACGGGCTTTTCACATATTGGCATAGGATGCACAAAATTAGAAACATCTTTTCTTGTCCCGACAATAAAAACACGTTCACGTGTTTGCGGAACACCGTAACCAGCGGCATCATATAATTTATATGTAATATTATATCCAAGCGAATTAAAATCATTTAATATTTTTTTTAATGAGTCAGTATTTGATTTTAGTAAAAGTCCTTTGACATTTTCAACGATAAATATTTTCGGTTGTATTTTTTTTACAGTATCTATTATTGATGTATATAAACAGCTTCGCTTTCCTTTAACTCCTTTCATTTTGCCATTTATTGATATATCCTGACAGGGGAAACCGCCGATAACTACATCTGCATACTGTGGCAGCATATTAATTTTTTGCTGAATATCGCCTTCGATGATATGATTTCCTATATTCTTTCGATAGGTATTGCAAGCGGGAGTATTAATTTCATTCGCCCAGATAATTTCAAAGTTGTTTTTTTTATATTTTTTTCCTAAAAACTCAAATCCACCAAGAAAACCTAAATCCATACCGCCGCAACCGGAAAATAATGAAATAATGGTTATAATTTCTTTTTTATCCATATATTTTCCCCTCCAAAATATATAAAATCCATGATTTTCATGTTTTTTAGTCTAAAATTCTATGATTTTAAGCTAAAAAACTTCTTTCTAGCCTTTAATTTGAAGTTTTACTCCCAATAACTTATTTTATGCAGTAAAACATTTATACGCAAGAGGGTATTTTTGCTATTTATTAAGGCTTTCAAAAACAATTAAAAACGTATTAAAAAAAGGAATGTAAAGTATTTTTAAGGGCGTACTCCATTTGTTTTTTTTCTAAATATTATTAATATTACAATAATCAATACTATTGTAATTATTGCATAAACACTGCTCCTTATAGCAAGTACAGGAAATTGTTCTGATTTTAAAATATAAGTTACAAAAGCATTAAACAAGTTCACGAAATATGCAACATACAAATTATTTCCTGATAATTTAAAAGCTGTCGCAAAACCAATTCCGACAATAAAAAGCAACAATAAACTGTCAATATTTCTAAAACCGGGATAGCCTATATGGTATATTGAAAATATAAATCCGGAAATCAATATTGCAATAATAAATCCAAATTGTCTTTCAATTCTTGTCTGTAAAAAACCTCTAATTAAGAATTCTTCAAAAAATGTAGTCATAATCAATGGGAAAAAACAAATCTGAATTAACTCCCATTGGATTTTTGTCTTTTCAAGAACAAGGGGAATTATTTGTCCGCCAATAGAAAAAATAACAAAACCTGTCAGAATTATCCATTGTTTAAGATAAAGCCTTTTAAATCCAACTGATTGTAAATTTTCTTTATTTCTAAACAAAAATATTAGGGGTACTAAAATACTAAAAACAATACCATAAATGCCATTGTAGAATAAAAAATATAAATTAGGGAATAAATTGGCCGCGAAAACAGCCAAAATAAGTAAAACCTCTAAACAAATTGACAAAGATAATATTTTTAGTTTTTTCATTTTTACCCTCCTTTATTTTCTTAACGAAACAGTAATTATTATTCCATTATTTACTGTTACTTTATGCCTTTCAAAATTACCCGGTATCCCTCCGTTTATTTGGTTTCAAATGTATCATATCATAACTGAAAAACAAAAAATGAACATTTTTAATTATTTTTAAAAATAATTTACTATCTTTTATTTTATCATTTTTCTAAGTTTGAAATAAAATATGAACTTTAATGAATTTAAAATTATACTAAGCGGCTAGGCCGCTTATTGACGTTGGTATTTTTTGGAATGAAATTAGGGTACTCTTTTATTAAAATATTATTAGGAAAGATTGAATAAAAAATATAATTATACGGGTTACACTGCAAACCTCCGGTTTTTAGTGTTTACCCGTAGTTTATTTCTCTTTTTTTACCGGCGGTAGATGTGCTTCTTTTGACGGTTACTTTGCTTCGTCGTGATTACCTCTTACTTTTCGTAAGTTGTTTATAAATGCTGGCCTGTAATCCAATTAGTACAAATACCATTAGAATAGAAACCGCAAACTCCAGAATTTTGCCCAGTATGGGAATCAACCCTAAAATATACGAAGCAATAACGGAAGCTAAAAAAACCAGTATATAGATACAAAACATTCTTCCCTTGTTGCCATAGGTGTAGTTATTGCTCAGCGTAATAGCTTCGGTGGGATTTTTTCCTTTGTCAATAACCAGGAGTTGGGCTAAACTCCATGCAATACCAATAACGATGCCTGGAATAATGAAAAACGCAAATCCCACGCCAATACCGACACCGACCAAACCGGTAGTTATAAAATATTCCCCCATATATTTACGGTAGTTTGAATCAAAAACTTCGGTCATAGATATAGCTTCGCCCCTGCTGGCTTTTGAAACAATACCCACCCACAGGCCTATAGTAGTTCCTACGTTTAAATAAGGAATCCAGATCGTTATTACCCAAAGCAGTACATTCACAAAAATCGGGACAATGTTACCCATACCAATGGAAATCCCCTCTTTAACAGTAACGACGATATCCAACTTATTGGTTGTTGTTGAAGCGGACATAAATCCTCCTTAAAAAAATACTTTTAACCGCATACTGCGGTTTTAGTGACAATCACTATTTTTTAATTTCCTTTTAATTCCGCCAATACCGAACCTGAAACCAGCTTATTCTTGTCGTCATAAGTTTCAGTTTTTACAGTGCCAATATTGGGAGCATACCACGAAACCATTGTTTCAACATTGTTATTGTCCATGGCGGTAGTGGTAATTTTTTGAGTGATTTTGTGGCATTTGAATGTTCCGGCCGGAACTTTTACATCTTCAATAGCCAGACATTTTCCCTCAGTCATTTTTACTACGGTATTCATTTTCATAACAACAAGGTCCATTGTTACGGTTACCGAGGAATCCTTGATCGACTGACCGGGCTGCAGGTTGTTTGGCAGTTCCAACCCTGTGCCTTTAGCTTCCATCTTTATGCCCTGCTCTCTCATTTGAGCGGGAATCATCTGGTTCACATCCATGATCACTACGTTGTCTTTTATAATCACCTGGTAGGTTATTTCACCGGGTGAATTTTTCATCGGTTTACGGTTTTTATCCAAAACATTTCCCACATAGGTAATGGTCATATTTTTACCCGAGCCTTTAACATCTTTGATAGTCAGCACTGTATAACTCTCGGTATTTCCTTTGTCATCATTATTCGCATAGGTCAGCACAATTCCCGCTTTTGAAGGGAAAAAGTTATTTTGCGCGTATAACCCCGCGCCAACCGCAATAATAAAAACCGTCATTATCAATCTTTTCATACCTTACTCCTTTCCTGTAATAAATCTGGCATTAGCGCCTGACGCCATATACATTATTTTAATTATATTAACATATAACAAATTTTGATAAATTAAAAAAGCAACCTCCTTTTGACGAGGAACATATAAAAATCAAACCCCTTTAGGCAGTTTCGAAAGCATGATACGTCGGTGGTTAATAAGTTCGCCGTCAGCGATAAACCTGCCGTCTCCGACAGCATGGAAACAGCGTTTCTCAGTCCGCTTGCTGTCTACCCAAGCCGCAAGACCGTCAAGTACAAAAATATTGTGCTTCTCTATGTGATCGATTACACGGCACTCGATATTCGCGTAACATTCCTTTATTAGCGGAGCGGACACATTTTCCGCTTTAAGCGGCGTTAATTTAAATTTATCAAATTTATCTATATTCGCGCCTGAACATGTACCTATCTGTACGGTTTTTTTTGAAAGGTCAACAGCGGGAATAGCGATTACACATTCCCCCGTTTTTTTCAGAGCCTTATAAGAATAATTCCATGACCCTGTTGAAAAGGCAAAACGGGGGGTAAACTCCATTACCATTGTCCATGAAAGCGTCATTATGTTTTGCTTGCCGCCGTCGGCTGTAGTTACAAGGACTACAGGCCCTGATTCAAGTAGGGTAAACGCCTTATTCAAAGGGAATTCTTTGAAGACGGTTTTGGGTTCGGTTATTGCTTTTTTTCCGGTCATTATTAATATGGTAGCATATTAATTATTGGCATACAATGCAATAAATTACCCCATATAGCTGAATAATCAAAAAGGTGCTATAATATACTAACTTAAACTTAAAGGAGGAATAATTTATGCTTTCTTTAACAAAAGATATGGAAACCGGAGTTGAATTAATTGATACTCAGCACAGGGAGCTAATCAACAGGATTAACAACTTATTATCAATAGGTGAAAAATCCTGTTCAAAAGAAGAAACCCAAAAAACAATTGATTATTTGGGTGAGTATATTGTAAAACATTTCAGCGATGAGCAGGGACTCCAGTCTAAAAGCAAATACCCAAAATATGAGGAACATAAAGAGAAACACAATAAATACATAAGTGATTTTAATAAACTGAAAGATGAATTTTTAAAAAACGGTAATTCCATAGATTTTACGCTCAAGCTGAATAATTCATTAATCACATGGATTATTAAACACATAAAAGGCGATGATGTGGAATTCAGTAAATATTATAAATCGCAGGCATTGTGAATATTTACCAATCGGGGTATAATTCATACAAAATCTAAGGCTCCGGATTTGGATGTATGGAAGCACTTGAAATAAAGACTATTTTCACTTTTACCTTATTTAATATTGAAATTCCCATTACCGAAACGGTCATTATTTCATGGGTGGTAATGCTTATCCTTATAATCGGGTCGCTCGTCCTTACACGCAGGTTAAAAGAAGTTCCCACAGGCTCGCAAACATTTTTGGAAACCGGGGTCGAGTTTCTTAACAATTTCGCCAAAAATCAATTTGGTCCTTTCGCGAAGTATCTTGGCCCGTACATGGGCGCTCTATTTTTGTTCCTGCTCATTTCAAATATCATCCCTGTTTTATCACCCTTGCCGCTTAGAGCCTTTGGACATAAGTTTATTCCGCTTTTTGAGATCCGTCCTCCAACCAAAGATATCAATGTAACGGCGGCGTTTGCTGTTATTTCAATTCTGCTGGTATTTATATGCGGTTTCGCGGCACGCGGGTTTAAAGGCTGGTTCAAAAACCTTCTGAACCCTGTTCCCATAATGTTGCCTTTCAACATAATGGATTACGGTACACGCCTCATTTCTCTGGCACTTCGGTTGTTCGGCAATATGCTGGGCGGTTTTGTGTTGATGTCCATGATCGAGGGGGCGCTTCCGTTAGCGCTTCCGGTGGTTCCCTCGCTGTACTTTGATTTTTTTGACGGGATTGTGCAGGCGGGGATTTTTGTGTTCTTAACCAGTCTCTATATTTCAGAGGCTGTGAGAATTGAAACCGAGTGACCTGACCACTTATAATTGGTCAGAATAAATTAAGGAGGATAACATGGATTTGAATGTTTTGTTTGGTGTTGGAGCGGGTATTGCGGTAATTACCGGTATCGGAGCCGGTATAGGTATCGGGATTGCGACAGCGGGGCTTATTCAGGCAATTGCCCGCCAGCCCGAGGCAGCCAGCAAGTTTACACCGATGTTTTTTGTCGGCGCGGCTCTGGCTGAATCGACAGCTATATACGGATTGGTCATCTCAATAATCCTGATCAACAAAATCGGTTAATATAGATCAATATGCTTGATTTTACCGTCACATTTGTAATAACCATTATCAATATCACGATTCTGTTTTTTATTTTAAAAGCGGTATTGTTCAAACCGATAACGAAATTCATGGAGAACAGAACAAAACGGGTTCAGGATACCATTGATCAGGCGGAAAAAGACCGGATTCAGGCGAAGGAAATGCTTGCCGAATACGAAAACAAGCTGAAAAATGCCGAAGCCGAAGCGCATGAAATTTTAAAAACAGCGCGTGAAAACGCCGAGCGTCAGGCGCAGTTGATAATTACCGAAGGGAAACGTGATGCCCAGGACGCGGCTGTTTTGGCGCGGAAACAAATTGAGACGGAACGTCAAGCCGCTTTATCGAAGTTCAAACTTGAAGCAGCCGCTTTGGTTATAGCCGTTTCCGCAAAACTTGCCGCAAGGGATTTTTCAGGCGACGATAACCGCCGCTACGCGAGTATGCTGCTGGATGAGCTTTCGGCGCAAAAAGGAAGCGGCTAAAGTGTTTCACGCGCAGCGTTGGGCAAGCGTATTTTTGTCCGTTTCAGGTACAAACGCAAATGAGGCGTTTCTATGCCTCAAGGCTCTTGCCGCGCAAATTGAAATCGTACACGGCATTTTCTTCGGACGCAACGCCTCGGTTAAACTTGAAAAAATACTGAGGGAAAGCGCCGCTTCGACAAACGAAGGAACTCCCGCTGTAGAATACGCAATACGTTTTTTGTGTCTGTTAGTTGAGAAAAATTATTTCAGGAACATCGGCCTTGTTTTACAAAAGATTGAACAGGATCTGGATGTACAAAACGGAATTCTTGACGTTACTGTCGAATCAGCGGCCTCTATGGACAGCGGCTTTGAGAAAGAACTCTCAAAAATTATTAAAGAGAAAACAGGCGCGGCAAGCGTTAAAATGAAAACGATTGTTAAGCCGCAGCTTCTTGGGGGTTATCTTTTACGAATTGGCAGTCATTACATTGATGCGAGTTTAAAGGGGCAGTTGGAAAGTATGGCGGCTCATTTAGGCGAAAATACAGGAGGCCGCAATGGCTAATTATGATGACCTAACAAAAATTTTAAAAGAACGGATTGAAAATTGGAAGGGACAGGCTTTGTCCGGCAGCAGCGGCTTTGTGGTTCAGGTTGGAGATTCTGTCGCCACTGTCTGCGGTCTTAACGACGCTGTTTACGGAGAACTGGTAGAATTTACATCAGGCGCGCAGGGAATTGTTTTCAATCTTGAAGAAGAAAATGTAGGCTGCGTAATTTTAACAGGAGAGGAACTCGTTAAAGACGGCGAAGAAGTAAAAAGAACCGGCAAGGTAATGTCAGTTCCTTCAGGCAGTTCATTTTTCGGCAGGGTGGTAAACCCGCTCGGCGAAGCCCTTGACGGGAAGGGGCCTATAACTGCCGAAGTGTTTATGCCTATGGAGTCTCCCGCCGCGCCTGTAATCGACCGAGGGAGCGTGGACACTCCGCTTCAAACAGGATGCGTTTCCATAGACGCAATGATCCCAATCGGGCGTGGTCAGCGCGAGTTGATAATCGGCGACCGCCAGACAGGAAAAACCGCAATCGCCATTGACACGATAATTAACCAAAAAGGAAAAAACGTTATCTGTATATACTGCGCTATCGGGCAGAAGTCGTCTTCGATAGTGGCAATTGTTGACAATCTTGAGAAACACGGCGCAATGGATTACACGTTTGTAGTGCTTGCCTCGGCTTCCGATTCGGCGGCGCTTCAATATATCGCTCCCTATTCGGCAGTCGCTATGGCTGAACATTTTTTGCGTCAGGGAAAAGACGTGCTTGTTGTTTACGATGATCTATCCAAGCACGCTGTGGCTTACCGCGCTATCAGTCTGCTTCTGCGCCGCCCTCCCGGACGCGAAGCTTTCCCGGGTGATGTTTTTTATCTTCATTCCAGGCTTTTGGAACGCGCCGCAAAACTTTCACAGGCGAAGGGTAGCGGTTCAATTACGGCAATGCCCATTGTTGAAACGCAGGCAGGCGATATTTCGTCTTATATTCCCACCAATGTAATTTCCATAACGGACGGACAGATATTTCTCGATTCGGAATTGTTTAACTCAGGTTTCCGTCCCGCGATAGACGTAGGGCTTTCGGTAAGCCGTGTCGGAGGCTCAGCGCAGACAAAGGCAATGCGGAAAATTTCAGGACGCATAAGACTTGATCTTGCCCAGTACCGCGAAATGGCCGCGTTCGCGCAGTTCGGCAGCGATTTGGACAAGGCCACTCAGGACAAACTGGCGCAGGGCGAAAGACTCATGGAAGTGCTGAAACAGCCTCAGTATTCACCGTATCCGCTGGAAGAACAGATTGTGATTCTTTTTCTGGCGGTGGAAGGTTATCTCCTTGATATAAAGACTGAAAATGTTTCAATGTTTGTAAAAGATATTTTATCGAATCTTAAAAGCCAGAAAGCGGATTTATTGAAGAACATTGCGGAAACAGGAGTTGTTTCCAAAGAACAGGAAGACGAATTGCGCTTAACAATAGAAACCTTTAAAGGCGTAAAAAAATAATGGCAAGCCTCCGTGATGTGCGCCTGCGGATGCGGGCTATCGAACAGACATTAAAAGTAACCAAGGCAATGAATCTTATCTCTACGGCAAAACTGCGAAAGGGGCGGAAAATGCTCGCTGATACCGTGCCGTATTTCAGCAGGATTCAAAAATCAATGTTCGATATTATTTCAAGCGAAGGAAATGTTAAAAGCGAATTTTTCAGAAAAAGCGACGCGTTAAAATCCTACCGTACCGCGATTATAGTAATAACGAGCGACAAGGGGCTTGCGGGCGGCTATAACGCGAATGTTTATCGTAACGTAATTGAGTTATGCGAAAAAGTACAAAATCCGGTATTGATAATTATAGGCGGTTCTGTCGGTTATCGTTATTTTGCCCATTCTCCGTATAAAATCCTGGAACATTTTTCTTTCCATCCGCAAATACCCACTGTGGAACACGCCGGAGAAGTTTCCGAGTATGTGGTTTCGCAGTATCTTTGGGGAGCTTTCGATTCTATACATATTGTGTACACCCACATGTTCAGCATGGTAAAACTTCTGCCGACTAAACATCAGATAATTCCACTTGTAAAAGAAAAAATTCAAAATGACATTTTTGAAATCGGCGGCGAAAAGAGAGTGGACTTGAAATTTGAATTCCTGCCGTCTACAGGAGCGGTTTTTGACGTGCTGGTTCCCCAGTATATAAAGGGTGTAATTTACGGAGCAATGGTAGAAGCATACGCCAGCGAACAGAGCTCGCGCATGAAAGCAATGGACGAGGCTTCCAAAAGCGCCGAAGATATGCTTGCTTCTCTGAAGATAAGTTACAACCGCGCGAGGCAGGCGGGCATTACGCAGGAAATGGCGGAAATAACAGGCGGTTCTACGGCGTTAGCCGATCGCTAGAAGGAGAGAGATGATGAACAAAGGTTATATTACTCAAATTATCGGTCCTGTTGTGGATGTCCGTTTTGAACAAGATCAGATACCGCTTATATTGAACGCGTTAAAAGTAAAAACAGGCGGCGACGGGCTTGATCGTGTCGTTACTCTTGAAGTGCTGCAGCACATCGGCGATAACCGCGTGCGCTGTGTGGCGATGTCCGCCGCCGAAGGATTATCCCGCGGGCTTGAGGCTGAGGACACAGGCCGCCCCATCAGCGTACCTGTCGGCAAAGAAGT
>Ga0268262_10005778_pt1 | contig 12131 bp, 10 predicted proteins | sample TergutNc150P3_FD_190354 | JGI IMG/M metagenome (GOLD analysis project Ga0268262, IMG submission 190354) | Nasutitermes corniger P3 segment gut microbial community from laboratory colony in Florida, USA - Nc150 P3 (SPAdes) (version 2) | ecosystem: Host-associated > Arthropoda: Insects >... | reverse complement strand
GTTTCGTCAAGCGGAGCCTGTATTTCTTCTGTTCCCGCTTCAAGGTCTTCCGAAATTAATTGTTCATCAATCGTTATTTCATCGTTTTCCGGCGAACTGTCCAGCAGGTTGTCAAGAGAGGCATCGGCGGGCTCGCTGTCTGATAATGTTAAATCTTCATCTTTTTTCTCTTCCAGCGACATGTCTATATCAATGTCTATATCATCAAGCGACGGCTCGTCTGGGGGAACTTCGCCTTCCGATACATCTTCTATTACTTCCTCGTTATCTGTAATGTTGAAATCATCAAGAGAATCCATGTCCAGAGAAGGTTCTGTTAAAGGGGTGTCAATATCTTCGGTTGACAGTTCAGGTTCGTCAATTACCGATTCGGAAAGATCCAAATTAATATGATCGTCTTCTTCAAGATACGAAGTGTCATCAGGCGGGAAAGTTACAGGGGTAGCGCCTTTTTCGCGCAGTTCTTCCAGCTCTTCGTGATCCTTATCGGAAACGTCTATTTGTTCGTCCGTGATGGATTCATCATCTAAATTGACTCCAATGTCCGCAATATCAGTGTCGCCGTATTCCTGTTTGGTTTCTTCTTCATCGCTTGCGGCGCTTTCTTCGGAAACTTCTTCTTCTTCCGTAGCTTCGCTTTCTTCGGCGGCGGCGCTTTCTTCGGAACCGTCGTCAAGGGCGGACATATCAAAATCGTCCATTGCAAGATCGCTTCCTAAATCATCGCTGTTATCAAGAGAGAAAACATCATCAGAGTCGAGTCCTGCGGAAGAATCAGTTTCTGCGGGAGCTTCGTCTTCTATCGGAGCCTCGTCTTCTGTAGAAACCGCGTCCTCTTCGGAATCTTCTTCTTCTGCCGGGGCTTCGCTTTCTTCGTCAGCGGCGCTTTCTTCGGAACCGTCGCCAAGGGCGGACATATCGAAATCGTCCATCGCAAGATCACTGTCTGAGGTAACTTCTTCCGTTGAAACTTCGCTCTCTTCGGAAGCTTCTTCTTCTGCCGGAGCTTCGCTTTCTTCGTCAGCGGCGCTTTCTTCGGAACCGTCGCCAAGGGCGGACATATCGAAATCGTCCATTGCAAGATCGCTTTCTGAGGCAACATCTTCTGTTGTAACTTCGCTCTCTTCGGAAACTTCTTCTTCTGCCGGAGCTTCGCTTTCTGCGGAAGCGTCGTCTGTTAAAGCTAAGTCGTCGGAAATTGTTATGTCTTCGGGAGTGTCGATTCCTCCGGCAACGGCGTCGTCAATGGCGGACATATCGAAATCGTCCATGGCAAGATCGCTTTCTGATGCAACGTCTTCCGTTGAAACTTCGCTCTCTTCGGAAGCTTCTTCTTCTGCCGGAGCTTCGCTTTCTTCGCCGGCGGCGCTTTCCGCGGAGCCATCGTCAAAATCAAGGCCGGATAACGATGAATCGCTTTCCGCTGTGTCTTCGCTTGGCATATCAAGGTTTACATCGCCCAGATCCGCGGAAAGACCGTTGTCGGTTGATTCTTCCGTTCCCGTTTCTTCCGTAAAGTCGGCTGAATTAAGAATATTATTCATCTCGTCGCCGGTAAGCGCGATTGCTTCATCGTCAAATTCACCTAACCCGTCATCGGTTGATTCTTCCGTTCCCGTTTCTTCCGTAAAGTCGGCTGAATTAAGAATGTTATCCATCTCGTCGCCGGTAAGCGCGATTGTTTCATCTTCGTCTTCGCCGAGAATATTTGCCATTGTCTTGACTTCAGGTTTTTCGCCGTCCTGCGCCTCTTCCGGCGGAGTATCGTCATCTGATGTGCTTAAGATGTTGTTCATCTCGTCGCCGGTAAGCGCGATTGTTTCATCTTCGTCTTCCGAGAAGAATCCGTCTTTTTCGCCTGAACGGACGCTTGAAAATTCTTTTTTCAGATCATGAAGTTCGCCCCTGATGGACGAAAGTTCGCTGGCTATTTTTTTAAGAAGCTGTGTGGAAAGACTGCCGTTTTCATTACTGCGGACGGCGTTGTCAAAATCGTCCTGTACGCTATCAAGATTATTCTCTATGGAGCTTACCGTCGGAACATCAAAATCATTATCGTTTAAGGAAGATGAAGTTATGCCGCTTGAGCCGCTTGGAACGTCAAAATCTTCAAAACCTGTTTCAAGGTTTTCCTCTTCCGCTGTATCTCCGGGAAAGTCAATATCTTCAAAGCCGGAAGAGTCACCGCCTGATAATCCTTCTGTTGCGAACATTGAATCGTCAAAGTCGTCCGGTTTTTTTGTGTCGGCTGCGCTTGTTGAAATAACCTGTGGTTCGCTTTTTACCCATACGCCGTATTCGTCCAAATCATTGGCTGAACCGATATTGCCGCGATCAGAATATATTGAAGGTTTTTTATCTTTTGCCATTAACCACTCCCTAACTCACATTATGTTCAATTATCGGTATTTTTGCTGTATTTCAATAGTTTCTCTCAATATATATGTTATTACAAGGTTATATTGATTGTCAATCATAATGATTAACATAAAAATGACCGTAAATATAAACATGAGAATCTCTAAATACCTCATTGGGGTTTGGACTGCCGTCGCCGTTTATACCGTTTTTTCATTTTTTAGCGGTCCAAAAGGGATTTCCGCGTATAATCAGCTTTTATTTGAAAGAGAACAGCAATGGAAAAATATAAAGGAATTGGGGATTATCAACGAGGAACTTGAGAAAGAAAGAAATAACCTGCTGTATGACCAGGATACTTTGCTTGTACGCGCCCGCCAGCTTGGGTACGGCTATGAAAATGAGCGTTTTATCCGTATTGTGGGGCTTGGAAACCCCAAAAATACCCCCGCGGTAACCGGAAACGTGTATACAATTAAAAATCCCGACTATCTTTCAGATAAAACCATTAAAATTGTGTCCCTTTGCGTGGGTTTATTGGTTTTCATCTTCCTTTTCATGCTCGAGGCTATAAATTCCAAGGTTCATTGAAGAATTTTTACCGCGAACCACACGAATCACACGAACAAAAACGAAAAAATATTAATGAGTATGACGAAATTCGCGCTCAATATCCCTTTTTAAGTCCTTTTCGCGTATGCCGGCGCGCTTGTCAAAGGCCTTTTTCCCCTTGCAAAGCCCCAATTCAACCTTTACTCTGCCTTTTTTAAAATAAAATGACAGAGGGATAAGGGTATATCCCTTTTCTTCAACTTTACGGTTAATGCGTTTTATTTCGTCTTTGTGCAAAAGCAGGCGTTTTTTGCGTTCGGGGTCGTGGTTAAAGACCGATGAAAACGGGTTTTCCGCCACGGTAAGCGAGCGAAGCCAAACCTCGCCGTTTATAACTTCCGCCCAGGCGTCGGGAAAAGAGATTTTTCCGTCCCTGAAAGACTTTACCTCTGTCCCCAATAGCTCTATGCCGCATTCGTAACTTTCGTCTACGGAATAATTGTGCCGCGCTTTCCGGTTTTGCGCGATAATTTTTATGCCCTCGCTCATGAAGTTAGAACCGCCATTAGAATCCGCTGTTTTTTGGGGCTATAACCGGCCGGAAAGATACAACGGGCGAAGAGAAATCGGGGGGAAGCGACGCCCTGCTTGAATCCGCTGAAGACCGCAGGGAACGTTCGGAGGAACCTATAATTCTTATGGCGTTGATATCGGCATTTATAAATTGAAGGGGGGCGAAAGGATCGCCGCACCATTCCCAGCCGCCGCTTCCGTAGGATGCGCCTTCTCCCGTATTGGCGCCCGTAGTTTCTTTATTCTTTGATAATGTTACAAGTCTTCTGCCCTCTCCCATGAATAATACGCCACGCGCGGCGGCCGTTTCCCATTCCGCTTCTGTGGGCAGTCTTACTTCCATTTCCGTCATTGATGAAGGAAGACGGCTTGTAAGCCGCCTGCAGTATTCGGAGGCTGCAAACCATGAATTTCCGATTTCCTTCCATTCGGGATTTTCGTTCAGATAATTTTCATAAACCGCATGCGGAACGGTATTTTCGCTGATCATAAAGTTTGAAACGCCTATAAAAGAAAACCCCGCCAAATCGAGCCGCCCCATTCCCGGGTTCCCTTGAGAAGGCGCCGCTTCCGAAAGAGATGCGGCCTCTTTTTTGTACCAGTCGGACGCTTTTACCATAGCAGCCGCTTCCGCAGGCAGAAGGCCGAAAAGCCAGTTCGCGCTTCCGGGATTTTCCGACAAAAAAGCCAGAATGTCCGTAACAGAACCGTAAATTCCCGCCGGAGAGGGGGAAAGTCCTCCGTTATCCAAAAGCATTTTCGCGCGGACAATATCGCGCAAGGCGGCACGTGTAACCGTAAAACGGGAAGCCGCTGTCAGTATCTGCGCCGCAGTTTGCGCCGCGGACTGATTATCAATGACTTGTCCAGTGCGGTATGCGCCTTCGGAAAGGCTTAAAGGTATTTGCCATGTCGCGGTCGGCTCGCCGGCAAAGCTCCACTCGGCAAAATCGGCGGCGGCCTCGGCGAAGGCGCCGGACGGATCGCTTGCCTTTAAATTAAATTCTATCTTGAAGCGGCGCGGGAAAAAGAGCGAGCCGAAGATACGGCCGGGTATTTGCGCGTTGACGCTTTCGTTGTCAAATCCTGGAACAACTACCGTCAGCAGATGAACGCCCTTTGGCACAAAGATCTTTTCTTTTGCGGTTCCCATGTATACGCCGTCTACTCTAATAGCGGCTCCCTGAGGTTCTGTTATGAATATAAGCTCCGACCCGGGATTTATTATCCCCGGCAAGACAAGGAATAAAAAGAAGATAACAAGCAAAACGGCGGAATACAGCGCGCAGAGCCAGACTCCGGGGCGCATCCCCATGAAGGGCTTCAGTTTGACAATATCTTCTGTTTCGGGCTGTTTTTTCTGCATGCGGCTATTATAGCGAAATCGGGATAAAAATTAAAGGTTTTTCAATAAAAAAAGGAGCTGCCCGAATATTGCGATCCAGACAGCTCCATGCCCTTGAGGCATATCGAAAGCATAGTGATTTGGGAGGGGAACTATGCCCCCGACATATTGAATATCGGACACAAGGGTCTATAAATTAAGCTATTATTTAAAGAACTTCAGTTCAGTCTTCTTCGTGGATTTTAAGGTCGATATCGAGGGCTACGCGGTAGGTTTTTCCCTTTTGAATGGTCAGGGTTTTTGTTATGGTGTAATCGCCTATCTGGAATTTTGCCTCATGTTGGCCGGGTTCTATAGGAAGAGGCTCGCCCCTGCGCTGGACGGGGTTATTATTCAGGAAAATTCGGGCGTTTTGAGGTCCTTCAAATATGATAAGCGGGGTGGGATCCTTTAATTCTATTATTAAATCGAGAATTTTCGCTTTTTCTACCATAAAAGAGCGGCTTTCGTTCCTGTAATCTTCGGAAATGATGACCAGGTGGTGTTCGCCTTCTTTTAATACATATTGTTCGGACAGGTTGGTTATAACCGAGTTGTCTATTCTGACCGAAAACGGCTTGTTTCTTAACTGCGGCGGATAACGCGGAACCAGCCTGACCGCCCCTTCGTCGCTCAATATCGGGCGGACAACAATGTCGAATTTCAAATTTTCAATTTCTTCCTGCAGTCCTTTTACCACGGGCATTATCCTGAAAATAAGCGGAAATGTTTCTATCGGGGTAACGTTTGCGGGAACCGTAATATAAGGGGTAGTCCTTAAACCGTGAGACTGCCTGATCGGTATCTGGTAGATAATTTGAAGCTTATCCGGCAGGGAGTCAAAGGCTATGCGCCTGCCGTCAAGATCGGCTACGCCGGAGGCGGTTTTTGGATTCAAATTGTTATAAACCGCCATGGCAAGGGTGCCGCGCTGGCCAAGCCACGTCCGCGGCGCGGTAATTTGTATTTCAATTCCTTTTACAAATCTTTTCTCCGCGCCCATTGTTATAAGCACGGAACTGTTAATTCCTAGTGAAATGCCGCTTCCGGCGGTTTTATCGGGGGATATTTCAATACTGCCTTCTACAGTCGTGCGAAAAGATTCCGCATGCAGAGTGATTGCGGGAAACAACAGGAAAACAGCTAAAATAATTCCGATTACCGGCATACCCCTCCAAAAGATTTTATAAAGAAATTAAAATCCGCCATTAGTGACGAAGTTTCCCCGCCGGATTCAGCGGCTTTCCGTCCTGCCGTAACTCGAAATGAAGATGCGGCCCTGTTGATTGACCTGTAGATCCTACTCTTCCTATTAGACTACCTGATTTAACATTTGTTCGCAATACCGTTTCAATTATTTGCAGATGACCGTAAAGGCTTGTCCATCTTTCACTGTGCGAGATAACTACATAATTTCCGTATACAGGGTCGTATCCCGTATAGGTGACAACTCCGTCCGCGGCGGCAAAAACTTCCGTTCCTTCCGGCGCGGCAAGATCCACTCCCTGATGCATTCCCACATTGCCGGTAACGGGGTTTGCCCTCATGCCGAAATCGCTTGTTACGCGGAAAAATTTAAGCGGGAACCGGAAGCCTGAATTGAGAAAGAACGCCCTTTCGGAAGGGGAATAATCCGCGCCGGGAAAAAAGTTAAAAGTTTCTGTAATGCCCGCCATGTTGATTTTTATTTTTACGGATTCCTGGCTTGAAAGCCTTGCCGCCCCGGTAAGTTTTTCCAGATCGGTTCTGATATTTTCGGGTATATAGATTCCGGGGCAGGACGGCAAAAGAACCGATTTGCCCCTTTCAAGGGAAAGCGGATTATTAAACCTGTTAAGGCTTGCAAGGCTTGAATATGGTATATTACAGCGGGCGGCAAGGAAAAAAATATCCTCTTCATCGCGGGGGGTATATTGATAAATGGTTAAATATTCCGCGGCTTCCAGAATCCGCCCGCGAAGCGACGCAAGGCGTTTGCGGTTACTTTCAACATCGCTGATATATTGCTTAAAGCCGGTGTCTCCGGCATCAAGCCTTTTGATTGCCGGAAAGGAAATATTTCCGTTATTTTGAGCGTGGGAGGGAGGGAGGCAAAAAAACAGGGCAACGCCTAAAAAAATAAATATTTTATTCAATGTTTTTACAGGTTTTTTTAGGCGCCGCTCTTGGCATTACGCCGCCGAGATTGCTCCTGTCGGGCAAGTGGCGACACAAGCGCCGCAATCCTTGCATTTTGCGGGATCGATAACGTGTTTTCCGTCTTTTTCGGAAATTGCTTCCAGCGGGCAGTCGCTTACGCAGGAGCCGCAATTTACGCAATCATCACTGATTTTATGGGCCATGATTCACCTCTTAAAAATTTAGGATATTCCATATTATCACGCCCGCCTGAATATGGCAAGCGTAATAGCAAAGCTATTCTACAGAGAGGGGTAATTAAAGCCGAAAATTAAAGCAGGAAGGAAAATATGGTTTATATGGGCATTTTACTCAGCATAGCGATTATGGGCGCGGTAATTTCCATGGCGTTCAATAAAAAATCGAATTTTCCTACCCGTATCGCAAGCCTTGTCGCCCTTGCCCTTATGGTATTGGCGATAATAATTTGCCTTGTAGTTGTCTTTACCGATAATACAGTCGTGGTAGACGAGTCCGTGCTTATAGTAGGCGCTCCGGCGGAAGTAAAAAAAACCGATGGTAATAATCTGATGATCCTTGTCTTGCTTATTATTTTCCTTGTCGTGTTCTTTGTTATTGTTGCGGTTCTTGCCCTGAAAGAACACAGGAAGCTATACCCCAAAAAAGACAACGATCTTAGTTCCATATTGTAAATAATTATCCGTAGACAAAAAAAAGTAAAAATGCTATCTTTTGACATATCCGCGTATTGAGGTAATTTATGGCTAAAAAAGATAAAAAAATTCATGCAAATGATAAAGACCCCGGATTTTCGGATATTGTCGATAAATTTAAAGCAAATCCGGCTCTTTATATAGGCTCTGTTATTATTCTTGTTCTTGTAGTTATTACATTTGTCGGCGGCGATTTTCTCTCCGGCGGCCGCCGTTATGCAAGAAATGCGGGCGGAGATTTAACTTTTGGATACTACGATAAGGCTCCGATTTCATGGGTTCCGGGAAACAAGCTTTCTCAATATTATGAACAGCTTGTAATGACTTACCGCGATCAAGTAGACGTAAATGACCCTGAGATTTCGAGGATCCTTTGGTCTAGGGCTTTTGAGGAAGCGGCTGTGCAAATAGCCATTATACAGGAGATGAAAAGATCCGGCTATGAAACGCCGGAAAGAATCGTTAACAGGGAAGTCGCGAAGCAGTTTCTGGACGAGAGAGGAAATTTTTCCTTGGCGCTTTACCGGCAAAAGTCCGAATCCGAACATCTTTCGCTGTCACGGCATGTGCGGGATGATATGACCGTCAGTCATTTTTATAATGATTTGTTCGGGCTGTTGGCTCCGGCGGGCGAAAAAGAGTTTTTTGAAAAAATTGGTTCAGATATGAGGACGTTAGAACTTGTTTCTTTTCTGGTAGATGATTTTCCGGAATCAGAATATTTAACATTTGCAAAAGAAAATCCAGATTTATTCAAACCCGTTCATCTTTCTATTATTACAGTTACCACAAGCGAAAAAGCGGCGAAAAAAATTCTGGAATCCGTTAAAGACGGAAACGCAACATTTGAAGACGCCGCCAGAGCCCAGTCGCAGGATAATTTTGCCGACAGGGGCGGGGATATGGGCATTCAATATGTATATGATCTTGAAAAAAATATTACCGACGCGCAAATACGCGATAATATATTAAGCCTTGGCAAAGGTGAGTTAAGCTCCGTCGTCAAACTTGGCGGCGGCTGGGCTTTTTTCAGAATGGAAGACGAGTTAAAACAGGCGGATTTTGAAGACAGCGCGGTAATGGACAGGGTGCGTTCATATATGAGGAATTATGAAAGAGGGCGCATGGAAGACTGGGCTATCGCGCAGGCGGAGGAATTTATCGCCGATGTTAAGGCGGAAGGATTTGATAACGCGGCGCGCAAGAATAAAAAAGCAAAATCAAGCATAGGACCGCTTCCCATAAACTACGGCGGTGTGGATCTTTTTACAATATTGCCGGCGTTTAACGTTCCGGAGTTGAGACAGGAGCTTTATGATTTATCTAAGAACGCAAATTTCTGGAAATCCGCTTTTTCTACGCCGCTTAACACCCCGTCCAAGCCTTTGGTTCAAGGCGGTAAAGTCATTGTATTATTACCCGTCAGTCAAATTGAGAACGATAAAGAAAAGTCTGAAGAAATAAATTCGATATATTCCGATAACTGGTCTTACAAAGTTACCGCGCAGTCTTTAGGGGCATATTTTATGAAAAGCCCCAGAATGGATAATAGATTTCAAGAAACATTCGTAAAATTCTTTTTATAAAGGCAATTTATGCCTCTTGTAAAAAACGGGAAGACGCTCCTTTCGGGAGTAGACCCTGTCCGCCGGGCGGAACAAACGGCGGACGCGGTTTCTGTAAAAGACAACACCCTTTATTTTTGTCCTTCCGTCCTTTACGGCTACGGCCTTGCCCGGCTTTTATCCCGCCTTGAAAAAGAAGCGCCCAATTCGGCGATCCTTTGCGTAGAAAATGACGGCGAACTATTTGAATTAACGCAAAAAAGCATAGAGCCCCCTCTTGCGGCGAACCGCTGTTTGCGCATAACGAACATCTGCGATGAAGCGGGCATTTGCTCCTTTGTGCGCGAAACATGGGGCGAAAGGGCGTTCCGCTACCTTGAGATTGTCCGTTTTTCAGGCGGCTGGCAGCTATTCCCCGAATTGTACGACTCCCTTTGCAACGCGCTTCGCCGTGAAATTGCCACGGACTGGAGCAACGCCCTTACCCTTGTCAAACTCGGACGCCTGTACATACGCAACGCCCTGCGAAACCTTTCGCTTATTCCGCGCTTTCCCTCTCTTGCAAATTTTTCTTTCGGCGCGGCTCCTGTCCTTGTCCTAGGCGCGGGTCCCTCGCTTGATGATGCCCTTGACGCTCTTGTAAAACGTTATCCGCAAACGATTAAATCGAGCCGCCCTTTTAAAATTGTCTGTGTGGACACCTGTCTTGCAGCGTTAAAAGACAGGGAAATTATTCCAGACCTTGTTGTAATTCTGGAAAGCCAGCACTGGAACCTGCGCGATTTTACAGGCTGTTACGGCTTGAAAGCGCCTTTTGCGATTGATCTTTCCGCCTTGCCTAAATCGGCTCTTATGCTTGCCGGAGAAGGCTTTATGTTTATGACACCCTGGACGCCCTTGCGTATTTTTGAACGTTTGAAAGATGCACAGTTGCTTCCCGCCGTCTTTCCTCCTCTCGGCTCCGTAGGGCTTACCGCCGTTGAATTAACCCGGCGGCTTACAACAGGAAATATTATTTGCGCGGGTCTTGATTTTTCTTTTTCACAAGACAAGTACCACGCGCGAGGCACGCCGGGGCACCGCGCTTTGTTAAATTCGCAGAACCGTCTTCGTTCAATATTAAACAGCGCAGCGTACAATCAGTCTTCAATCGCCGCCGTTTCAAAGATCGGGCTTCCCGTTTACACAAACCCCGCCATGAAAAATTACCGAGGCCTTTTTGAACAGGAATTCGGCGGCGATCCGCGGATATATGACATTGAGGGAACAGGTCTGCCGTTGGGAGTTAAAACGCTTTCTATGGAAGACGCTATGACATTGTTGGGGAAAAATATTTACCACGAACCACACGAAATAAGCAAATTGCGCGAAACACATGAACACAACGAAACACACGAAATTTACGAACAAGATTTACTTGCTTTTAGAAATAACGAAAAAAAGCGATTAGAGGAATTGCGCGGGCTTTTAACTGGCGAAGCGGCGGCTGACAATGAGCGTCTTACTGTTTTGATAGATGAATGTGATTATCTTTGGGCGCATTTCCCCGATTGTTCCGCAAGCCGCCGTCCGGCGATAAGCGATATTTCGTTTTTAAAACGCCTGCGTACGGAGATTGATCCGATGATTAATTTGTTGGATAAGAAAAATGGTTAGCGGAGTAAATCTTTTATTTTTTCCGCAGGCAGTCCAGTGATTTTCTGTACAAATTCAGGCGTAGAACCTTCCGTAAGTAAATTTTTCGCTATTAGCAGTTTTTCTTGTTCCATGCCTTCTTCACGACCTTCCTCATGACCGTCTTTCCATGCTTCCCTGCGGTTTACCGCTATATCCATATCCCTGTCATATTCACCATCACCGAATATCATCTTTACTACCTCCGAACCATTCTCTTGCAAATATTTTTTTAGTATGTTGTTCTCTATACAGTAGTTTATCACAGGTTTTATTGATTTTACAAGTGAAACTCCTTTTTTACGGTATTCCTGAAGCTTGTCTACAAAAATGCTGTAGCTGTCCAGCGTTTTGCACTTTTTCAAAATTTCAGTGTTATGTCCATGATTTATGTTGTAAACCTGTACTGTCAATTCCAACGAACACGCTCAGTGTCAGTCACCGCCACAAAGGTGTCAGTCGCCAAAAAATCATGTCTGTCACCTAAGCGGTGTACGGGTGTGTGCTTGGGGAAAATTGGTAATTGATCTTTTTTATGTATTTTGATAGTATATTTACATACCAATTATGATGCGAGAAACATTTAGTGAAACGCCATAGCGTCAGTTACCCAAACGTAACGTCTGACACCCCAATGAAAAAAAAATTAAAGTTATTTATTTTATTATTGATATTTTCCGCCAACTGTTTGTTTTCCGCGGGAAACAGGGACTCAGGACAGGCGATAACTCCCGAAGAACTTGATCCTACATTGATAACGGATGCCGAGCTTGTAATGAAATCTTTATACGAAGCTTTTAATGACAAAATAGAAAAAGTGGAATACCGAAAAGACGATTGGGCTGTTCTTATGAACGGCGTTTGGTATTACTATGCTAAAGGAAGATTATTGCCCGAAAAAGAATTAAGAAAAGCGGCAAAATTCAGACCGTATCAATTTTACAAATACCCTGCGGAATTACCGCCGCAGACGGAAGCTAGTCCCGAAGAAATAGAACTGTATCTTGGCTGGACAACCCAAACAAGCGCGAAAACACTCAGCCGTTCCGTTTCTTTTCACGGCGCGTTTTGGAAAGCGTCTACGCGCAAAGAAACAGAAAAACAAATTGTAGATATAACTTTTCTTGGGAAAGACACAAGGGTTCACACAGGAATACAGCCTATACTCGCGAT
>Ga0268262_10005777_pt1 | contig 12132 bp, 7 predicted proteins | sample TergutNc150P3_FD_190354 | JGI IMG/M metagenome (GOLD analysis project Ga0268262, IMG submission 190354) | Nasutitermes corniger P3 segment gut microbial community from laboratory colony in Florida, USA - Nc150 P3 (SPAdes) (version 2) | ecosystem: Host-associated > Arthropoda: Insects > Digestive... | reverse complement strand
TTATACTTCTTTCCTCCTGCGATAAAAACGCCGAAGTCATGCCGTCGCCGGTCGCCGAAGTTGAGCAAAGCGACAAAGAAATGGAAAGAATCGCCGAAAACGCTAGGCGCGCCCTGCCGACCTTTTTCAGGAATCTGGCGAGGCCTGAAGCGGGGGCGGACAGTTTCTTCATAAAATACCCCATAAGCGGCGACGATAATGGTATAGAACAGGTTTGGTTAGGCGACATCCGCGTTAAGGACGGAGTTTATTACGGAAGGCTCGCCAACACGCCAAGTCTCGCGGCCGGCAATAAGAAGGACAAATTGATAACTTTTGATCCTGATAAAATCACCGACTGGATGTACATTCAGGACAAAAAGATCATAGGCGGCCAGTCCATAAAATACCTTCTGGAAAAAATCCCCGAAGAAAAGCGAAGGGAAGACCAGCGCAAGGTACTGAAAATGTTTGAGTAATGTGCAGACGCTGAATGTCAAACATTAAAAATCATCAAGCGGCTGATCGGTTAAAACGAGCGCTTGCGTTAAATAATCCTTTGCCGTTATAATCTTTATATTTTCATATTTCTTTAATTCCAACAAATGTATATCCCCGGATATTATATAATCAGCATCAGCCGTTGTTCCACATTCTAAATATTTATTATCTGCTTTATCCCTGCTTCCGTTAGTAATCCGTCTTTTTGGCACAATTTTATTCCCAATTTCTTCGATCGAACCAATAAAATAAACTATTTTTTCTTTATCCGCGTGAAACTTGGGCCTTCCCATTACCGCTTCAATTTCATCCAATATTTCTTTTGTTATAAATAATTCATCTATTCCTGCTATAACCCTTTCCAGGACTAACCGGGGGTTACCACCCCAAAAAAATGAAGATACAAATATATTGGCATCCAGGACTATTTTCATTTTTTTTCTTTTCTATATTTTCTTATTTCCTTGTTCACATCATCTTCTGTAAATTTATATTTTGAAGCCAAACTTTCTCCATAGGCAAAAATACTTTCCCATTTCTTTTTCCTTTCTATATACATTCTTGCCGCCTCTCTGATTAACTCGGACCGGGTTCTTGCCTCATTTTGGGCAATTCTATCAATTTGACCCAGTAAATCTTCCTGAAAAGAGATATTTACCGTTGAAACCGCCATATAATACTCCTTAACCGGAATATACAATGTTTGTATGTTATTGTCAAGGTATTTTTTAGATTTATTATTATTATGGAAATCCTTTAGCGAAATGAGGTAACCGTTTTTTGGTGTCTGTCACTCAAGCATGATCGCTCGCCGGCGCCTTCGGCGCGCCCTTACCCGCTATTCCTCACGCCAAGAACGCAAAGAACGCTAAGCCGCAAAGGGGGAAGAAAAGTGTTTTTATATCCGGGATTATTGTTGTACTTCAAGATTCATCCTGTTCACTATAATCTCGCAAACAATAACCTTTCCTACCTTCTTCCCTTGGCGTTCTTTGCGTCTTTGCGAGATTAATAGCGAGTGAAGGCCGCGAGTAAAGGCGATAAATTAGGGTTTACCACTATAATTCCTGAAAAGTGTAGGCGCGGAATGTCAGACATCAAAAAGCTGTGACACCTCAGCGCATCCTCCGACTGGATGTACATTCAGGACAAAAAGATCATAGGCGGGCAGTCCATAAAATACCTTCTGGAAAAAATCCCCGAATAAAAGCGAAGGGAAGACCAGCGCAAGATATTAAATATGTTTGAGTAATGTGCAGACGCTGAATGTCAAACACCAAAAAGCAGTGACCATCACCCCGCATACCATATAAGCGTCAAGTACCTGCAAAATTACATAAACGAGTGCTGTTTCAGAAATAACCATATCAATGATATAAAATCATTCGATTCGTTGTTAAAACAGGCGTTTTTTGGAAGAAAACAGGATGAAGTTGCTTAAAATAACAAATTGTAGAGTGATTGACTTTATTGAGACTATAATGATATAATAGAAATGAAAGGAATATAATGATGATTGAAAATGATAAAAAACAAAATAACTTACCTGTTTTTTCAAAAAGATGTTTTTGGGAACAAGATTATACAAAATTAGATTTTGATTCTGGTAGAAGATATATTATTACAAAAGTAGTTAGTTATGGCAGTCAAAATGATTATATTGAATTATTTCAATATTATGGCTGGGATATAATTAAGACAGAAGTAGTAAATATAAGATATTTAAACAATAAAATACTTAATTTTTTAAGTATTTTATTTGAAATAGACAAAGAAAATTTTAGAGCTTATCATAATAGAGGTTTATTTTGAATATATATAAAGAAGGAATTAATAATTTTTTATGGGAAACTTTATTACAATTTCAGAATGAACCTTTTTATAAAAATTATCATTTAGCGGGAGGTACTGCACTTACTTTGTTGATTGGTCATCGTATTTCAGATGATATAGACTTATTTACAACAGAAAATATTGATAAAGAAAAAATATTTAAACATGCCCAAAATATACATAAAAATGTTGAAGTATTAAATGATGATAAAACAATTTATCAGTTATATTTTCCACATAAAGATTTAAAAATTGACTTTGTTCAATATCCTTATAAATTACTTGATCCAATAATAACAACAAATGAAGGATTACATATTATTGGTAAAAATGATATATCAGCAATGAAAATGTCTGCTGTAGGAACAAGGGGTTATGAAGCAAAAGACTTTGTAGATTTGTATTTTTTATTAAAAGAAATGCCGATTGATAATATAATAGAAAATTTTAAAAAGAAATATGAATCTGAAAACCCGCTTCATTATATTAGAAGTATGACTTATTTTGATGATGTTACATTAGATTCCTGGAAAAATATAAAATATATTTCAAAACCAATTTCAACTAATTTAATTAAAGATACTTTAATAAATAGTGTACGAAATTATGAAAAACATATGTTTAATAAATCGAATAATTATAATACTCAAAATAATTTAATTAAATTAGAATCTAACGATGATAAAGATAAAGTAAATTTTCGGTAAATAGATTTAAAATATATAATAAAATTGAAAAATCATGCAAGGATGAAATTAAAAATAATTTCCCGTATTTAAATCAAAATATATCAAGTTCAAATAAAAATGGAAACGAAGGAAACGGTGGTGGTCATAAATAATATAAAAGATACCATAAAATGTATAGTTTAGTTACGAAATAATTAAGAGGTAAATCAAGCCATAAAGAACAATCCTGAAAAATTTCCTGCCGGATATATCCTGAAATTGACTGATGAAGAAACAAACTCTTTAAGGTCAAAAAAAATGACCTTAAAGAAACCAGGTCGCGGACAGCACAGCAAATATAATCCGACCGCATTTACCGAAAAAGGCTTATATATGCTTGCAACTATCCTGAAAAGCCCGCAAGCAACAGCGGCGACTATTGCCATAATTGAAGCCTTTTCAAAACTGCGCGAATTGTCGCATACAATCACAAAACTGGCAGACGCTAAAGAAAAGCCTGAACAACAATCTTTAATGCAAAGAAGCGGAGAAATTTTTTCTGAATTGATAGCCTCCGATATGCCTGTATCGGAAACAGAAACCAGTTTTGAGATAAATTTTGCGGTAATGAAATTCAGGCACACCATAAAAAAAGAGCAAAGGAAGAAAAATAAGCAATGAGCAATGGAAGAGAGGTAAGAAAATAAATGTAAGTTTGGAAAAAAGCCAGAAATTCGCCATACGGATTTATAATCAGCAGGCGCGGAGTTTCAGACACTAAAAAGCGTTGATTGTCACCCCAGCGCGTTCGTATTTTACCCGGTTAGGTACTTGACAATATAATTATATTATAATTAAACTATATATGAGAATAATTTGAGATGAAAGTAAGAATAAGGAAAGAATATGATTTTTCAAAAGCAAAACCAAATCCGTATGTAAAAAAATTACGGAAACAAATTTCAATACGCCTTGATGTTGATACAAGAAGAAACCGGAATCGCATATCAAAATTTGATTAATCTGTATCTGTCAGACTGCGCGGTACATTCAAGAAAAATAAATTTAGTCTGGAAATAATAATGAGAAAAAATATACGCTTGAGTGACATTCACTACAGCTTAGTGCCTGTCACTCTGCGTGATTTCCTTATTACTTACCCAAATAATTTTTCACCTTGTATATTTTAGAACCTTTATAAAGATTTATCATTTCATTGATATTTTTATCAATTATCCCATTTACAATCTTGTTTCTTTCTTCCGCGATGTTAAAATGGTCAGAGCGGTCATTGTATTCATCTATGAGATAACACATAGTATCTATTCTGTTATGATAAGCCCTGCCTTCATTATGCATTTCCAGGCATTTGTAATAATACGATAATGCCAGTTGGTTTTCACGATAACCTGATAATTGTTCCCGCCATTCCTCATCAAGATATTTTTTAAAATAATCATTTATATGTGACTTGCATCCGTATTCATTTTTAAAATCTATCTCTTTTTTATGTATTTCATACGATTCAAATAACCTTATCCAGAAAGAAAGGCTTGCGTGTATTGAACCTATAAAGCTGTTGGTAAAAACATACGTTTCACCCATTGTTTCTGACAGTTGGGCAATGTCTATCAAACAATAGATAGTTTCGGCGATAAGGTTCTCAAAAATTTGTATAATATTATATCGATTTCCAAAAATTATATTTACTAATTCTTCAGAATCAGGGTTATTAAGTATTTTTCCGAAATCGTCTTTTTTTAATACATATTCATCTTCCAGCAAGTTATTAATGAAGCCGGATTTTTCAACAATCAATTGGTATGTTTTATAATTAATTTTTGATTTTAGCCACAAACGGTAAATACGTTCTTCAATGCTGTAATTTATTTTATATGGCGAAGTGATTCGCATTTTGTAATATTTTTTTAATTCTTCGGGTTTATTAACTAATTTTAAACTTATTTGATTTACTGTAACCCATATTCTGGTGATTTCACAATCCAATAAGAGCTTTGGCAAATGAATTTTTTCCTTAACAGTTTTTTTATTGAAATCTTTTTTTCGTTTATTAAGTTCAAGAACATTTAAATCTTCATTGGCGTACCATAAATAATGTATGGCCTTTTCGCTTAATTTTTTGATGTATTCATCTGTTTCCATATAGTTATAAATTTCATAATGTTTGAATAAACAAAGCATTTTATATATTTGATAGGCAGAGCGTTTATACAGGTTAGCTTTGCAATATGCATGTAATGATATGGAATACATCGCAAAAACAATTTCCATTTTTGATATTTTCTTTTTTGAATCTTCAATGTTTTTATTAAGATATTCTTTGAGATATTCATTTGATTCAGAATCTGCAAAATTAATATATTTTTCCAGAACTGGCTTTGATATATTTATTTGGCGTGTATTATTTTCTTCATCACAAATATAGCATTTTTCATTATTAATTTTCTCACATCTATTATCACAGGAAAAAAACACATTGCCCCAATCGGAAAGTATCCTTGCCAATATTGTACAGAATTTCATATTGTAATTATTCTTTATTTCCTCAATACTTGTAACAAGTAATTTAAGTATTTTACTTCTATTAGGTTTATTTATATCCCCTTTTTCTAACAACGTATAAAGCGCTTTGGAATAATATTCACAAGCTGTGCAAGAGGTATTTTTAGGTAAAATTTTTATATCATCGTTCTTATTATTATTCAAATCTGAATTTTTATAAAATAAAATATCCGCAACTCGTGAATAAAATTCTGCTTTAAGAAGATTAACTCCTTCATTGATAATTCTGGAAGTTAAGCCTCTAAAATTTTCATCTAATTGTGTTAAATGATTACAGGTGATTCCACCCATATGGCTATGTTCAAGTATTTGGAGTTTAGCGATAAAGGGCAAATAGATCATTTTCAATCCCTCGAATGTCATTCTCTCAAATAATATATTGTTATCTTTTGTATTATCTAAACATTCTGATTCAGATTTTGTTCTTCTTTGAATAATCCGTTCGCATAGCCCGCCATATGTCATATAAGCAAAATCATATTGTTTTCGTTTTTCATAAATAATCCCCAGTCTGAGCAAATTGCGAACATATACGTAAAATTGTTCAAGAGGCAGTTCTTTCATGCTAAAAGCTTGTACTACGCTTTTATAATATACTTCCGCTTCTTCCAGTTCGTCATTGTAGTAACAAATATCACCCAGAACTACCTGCAAAGAAGAAATAGCGTCAATAGATTCATTTACAGTAGATTTTTTCTTGTTTTGATATTCTTTCTCCGTCTTTTCCAATAAATCCAGATAATGCTTTTTTAAAGGCAGCATTTCGTCAAGAGAAAAACTGAATAAAGCCGAGAAAACCTCGTCAGTTTTTGCCATAGCGAAAATCTCATTTGCGATTAAACTGTCGAATCTGTATTCTGAAAGATTGAAATTCGACTTGTTGATATGAACCTGCGCCAGAAAATTAAGCAAATCCACGACAACAGATTTTAATTCAGGAGCGCGGTTTACTTCCAGCATTTCCGGCGAAATATCCAGAATTTTCCATGAAAATGAATGTTTGTGAAATTTGAACAAAAAATCGACAAATCGCAATGAAGAAACAAGTAATTTGTCGCTATGCTCCTTAATATTGCTTTCAGCAAGACGGAAAAAAACAGGCGTTATCAGGTAAGCCAGAATGCCTATTGTATATTGCTTATAATAATTAAATGAGAGAAAATGCCTAGAACTATTGTAGTTTTGTACGACTAAAAAATCATCTTCCCTGTTTTTATCCCTGTCATTGCGAATTTCAATAAATGATTCAAATAACTGCGTCATTTTCTTTGGCGCGCCTTTGCTTACATGGGCAAGATAAATAATAAATTGCTGTAATACGGCAATTATTTTTTCTATTATTTCCTTTTTATTCTGTTCATTATGAATATCTTTATAAATAACATTTTTTAAATATACCCGATAATTTTTCAAATTATATGTTTTTACATGATAATCATGCGGAAAAAGTTTTCGGCAAACAAATTCTTCGGGTAATGACGCTATACTTGATTCTTGAGGTAATGTTTTTTTACCGCTATGATGGTCAGTAAGAAAGCTTGGCACCAGGATAACAACATTGAAAATACTGCCTATATAATTGTTCCTTTCCGACACGTCAGCTAAATGAATATCAAACATTTCACGACCCGCTATAAAGATAAATTTTGCACGCGCGGTAGAAAGGAAATACTTCATATTTGACAAAATCCTTAGAATTTCGGTTTGCCTGTCCCGCGTTGCTTCAATAGAAAACAATGAGGCTTTTGTTTGCGGGGTTTCTTTCTCTGATACTGTGTCTCCCGGTTCAACTTTATCCAATTCATCAAACACAATAACTATGTTTGGACGGCACATAAGCACAGGTATTCGCTGTATATCTCCTAAAATATCCTGCAATTCCTTTTCTATTTCCCTCGCGTCTGCAATATTGCGCGATTTTTTGGTTTTCATTCCAAGAACAGGGCTGTTTTTTTCATTGTTAATGCCTATAGAATTTTCACGTTCTGTACTATGTGTAATATCGCTATTTAGTTTTTTTAGCCGTTTCTTGATTATTTGATGTGTATAAAAAAAGTGTGTTATCAAGGTACAATGTAATAATAATTTATAAAAAATATACATTAAAAAAAACAATATCCAATGGAGGTAATATATTGGAAAAATAAATTTATTATCGCCTTCGTTTCTTAAAAAATAATTTGGAGATTTTTTAATAATTTTTGTTACTTCATAGATTACCTGATCAATTACTAATAAAAAAACACCAACATTACCTATTTTTGCTTCTATTTTAGGTTCTTGTGTAGTGGTTTTACTTAATATTTCATCATCTCTGTCTACTATTTTTTCCACTTTAGTAATTACTAACGAGCTGTCTTTCCTGGAAAAAACACCTTTTAAACGATTTCTGTCTTTTAATGCAGGATAATTAAAAAGTATTTGGGAACTGGCATTATATAAAACAGATTCTTTAATTAATTTTTTGTAGAATCCCTGTTTTTCTATTATTGGACTAAATAAAAAAGCAAAGATATAAAGAATGCTGAATACAATAATCCGCCTGGGTAACATTCGTCTAAAGGTACGAAGATATTTACTGTATTCTGTATTTAATGTACGTGTTATTAAACGTAAAATATCTTTTTCATCTTTTAATTTATGCCCGAAGTTTATACATAAATAAAACCGGTTATGGTTCTTTATATATTTCCAAATTGGAGAAATTAATATATTTTTTATTAAAAATATAAAAGAATTTTTTGAAAATTTTTGTTTATATTCATGTTGTTTATTTCTTACATATTTCAAAAACATACAAAAAAGAACAAAAACTATATAACCAAAAAATGCTATTACGGGAGTAATATACGGTATTATTGAAATAACTTGCGTGAAGCTAACTACTAAAATTATTTTTACAACATACTGTGTTTTTCCATACGGATTATACGGATTGATGAAACAACGCAATTCTTTAATAACAGATGTAAAACTATCCCAAATTTTATATATTATATTCTTTTTAGTAAAATAATGTCTATAACTGTTAGAATAACATAATATAATGAAAGATAAACCAAAAAGAACAGCCCAAGTTTTATTGATAAATATTTGTAACTCCTGAAAACAAAATTGAGTTCCCGTGACAAAAATCAAAAGGAGAAGCAAGTATTTAAAATTCTCGGTAAATACAGATTTAGGGTGTAATGAAGTTTCTTTGATTACTTCATTGACATAACTTGTTTTTCCAACGCCTCTGTTTCCGGCGATTAAATAAACGCCGGGTTCATCGGGAGAATCTTCTATTACTTTCCTTAATTTATCCTTTATTCGTTCCCTGCCGATAAAAGGATGATGCGAGTCGCTGGATGATGAATGGCTAAAGCTGTAATGCGGAAGCTCAATACGGATTTTCTTTATTTTTGAATTTAGAATGTCAGGAGTTTTCATAAATCTCTGTTCTTTTATATACTTGTTTTAAGAAATTCATTAATCATTTCAATTAATCGTTCCTTAAACGCATCCAAATTTTTTTCCGTATTTTGATTTATAGTTTTTTCAATTATAAGACACACTTCGTCCATCACTTTAAATTTTTGCTTTTTATAATAATCCTCTTCTTTTTTGCATAAATCCTCATATAATTTTTTGTAATTATCATTTACCAAATAATAAAAACTAAAATAAATAATAGAAAATACAATGAGATATATAAATAAAATAAAAAAAGCAAATATTAAAATCAATGTAAAAACTTTATCAATAAGACCATCTTTATAATATAAAACAAATGAAGCAATGCCAAAGGACAAAATAATAAAAAAACCAAAAATCACAAATGAACCATTAATAATACCTTTTAATGATTTAGATTTGATAAAATCTGATGTTTCAATTCTCATAAATATTCCCTCCATTGTTAATGAACCTCTGAAAGCCCTGATTATGTTTTCAGAGGTTCATTATTTTTCAAAACTAAATCTTTTTCCAAGTTGAGTCTGATCCACTCGGTCTTGTATATGTTCCCGGCGTGCCGTTAATAGAATCCGAAGCGTAAAATTTTGATCTTAAGTCGCTATCTGATACAACACTAGTCCCAGCAGGCCCAGCTTTATAAGTAAATACATATTCAGTACTAAAATCGCTCGAAGGAATCGTCCCCTGGAAGGTAACGCTCGTCAGATCGTTGCAGCCGACGAACGCTTGTTTACCGATACTCGTCACGCTGTTCGGTATCGTTACGCTCTTCAATCCACTGTTGCGGAACAAATCAACGTTGATACTCGTCACGCTGTTCGGTATCGTTACGCTCGTCAGACCGCTGCAGTCGGCGAACGCCGTATCGCCGATACTCGTCACGTTGTTCGGTATCGTTATACTCGTCAGACCGCTGCCGCGGAACGCGTAACTGGCGATGCTCGTCACATTATTCGGTATAATACTGCTCTTACAGCCCAGTAATAACGTATTGTCGCTTATCTGTATTAAGCAGTTCCCTTCGCTTCGATATACAGTATTACCGCTTACTACAGAAATACTCGACAGACCACTACACATGTCGAACGCTTGTACGCCGATACTCGTCACGTTGTTCGGTATCGTTATACTCGTCAGACTGCTGCAGAATTGAAACGCGTAATTGCCGATACTCGTCACGCTGTTCGGTATTGTTATGCTCGACAGGCCGCTGCAGTAGTTAAACGCGCTACCTCCGATACTCGTCACGCTGTTCGGTATCTTTATACTCGTCAGACTGCTGCAGTAGTAAAACGCACCACCGCCGATACTTTGGCATAAGCTACCCTCCGCAAAATTTACAGTGGTTATTTTTGGAATATTAGTAGGAGAATTGTAGACACAGAATAGATATACAGGTATTTTTGTTACGTTCGCTCCGATATTTACCGTTATTCCATTAGCGCTTTTTCCTGCAGAAGAAAATACATTATCGTCTCTTTTTAAATTGTCCATGGCTGTCGCATTAAAGTTTATACTCGTCAGACCAGTACAATTACTGAACGCACTTCCACCGATACTCGTCACGCTGTTCGGTATTGTTACACTCGTCAGACCAGTACAATTACTGAACGCACTTCCACCGATACTCGTCACGCTGTTCGGTATTGTTACACTCGACAGGCCGCTACAGTAGCTAAACGCACCGCCGCCGATACTCGTCACGCTGGTCGGTATCGTTATACTTGTCAGACTGCTGCAGTTGTGAAACGCCAAAAGGCCGATACTCGTCACGCTGTTAGGTATCGTTATACTCGTCAGGCCGCTACAGTAGTAAAACGCGTATTGGCCTATACTATTACCACCCGTTATAATTACCGTTTTCAACGATGCCGGTGTATAAGAAGATTGATTGTTATAAGTTGGTGCGCCGAATATATAACCAAAAAAGGTTTTTTCGCTTCCGTTCAAAGCCGCGCCTACAAAGGGTATCGTTATACTCGTCAGACCAGTACATTTTTGGAACGCACTTCCACCGATACTTGTCACTCTGTTTCCTATCGTTACGCTTGTCAGGCCGCTGGAACCGTAAAACGCGTTACTGGCGATGCTGTCGCCGCCTGTTACAATGATGTTTTTAAGCGATGCCGGTATAGAAGAATTTTGACCGTTATAACTAGAAGCGCCGAATATATAACCAAAATGGGTATTAGAGGTTCCATTCAAAGTTTCGCCGACAAAAGGTATGGTGATACTCGTCAGGCCATTGCAACCTGAGAACGTGCCACTACCGATACTCGTTACGCCGCTTATCGTTACGTTCGCCAAATTACTGCAACCGGAGAACGCATTGGCAGCGATGCTGTTACCGCCCGATATAATAACCGTTTTTAGCGATGCCGGTATAGAAGAATTTTGACCGTTATAATTTGACGCGCCGAATATATAACCGAAATGGGTATTTGATGTCCCGTTCAAAGTCGCGCCGACAAAGGGTATGGTAATGCTCGTAAGGCCGCTGCAGCCGGAAAACGCGTTTTGGCCTATACTCGTCACGCTGTCGGGTATGCTGATACTCGTCATAATTGTATAGGAAGAAAATCCGTTGTCCTCCACCACAGTTACGGGTTTTCCTTCATGTATGGACGGTATTACAATTTCAGCATGGTTTACCGTGCCTTTGGAAACCGAATACGCCGTATCGTTGTTTATCAGTTTAAAAGCCAGCCCCGGCGTTGGCGGATCTTCAACAGTAACGGAGCCGCTGGTTTTGCTGTTGTAACCCGCCGCGCTTACGGTAACGGTGTAATGTCCAGCTTTTACAGTCTTATGCTTATACCCTGTCCCGCCGGAAACGGAGACTCCGTAATGGTTCCACTGGTATGTTACTGTTTCGCTTCCGCTGTAGGCGGCGCTCAGTTCTGCTCCGGTGATTACATTACCGGCCGGGCTTATGGTAATGCTGCCGGACAGCGTTTTAAGACTGTCACCGGCCGCCGGTTGCCCGCCCGGCGTTGGCGGAACAGAAGGTCCCGGCGGAGCGGAAGGTACCGACGAATCGGAATGTCCCGTCGAAGCAGCCGGGTTACTACAATTTGCCAACAACAAGGCGGCAAAAACGACAATGCCA
>Ga0268262_10005776_pt1 | contig 12133 bp, 8 predicted proteins | sample TergutNc150P3_FD_190354 | JGI IMG/M metagenome (GOLD analysis project Ga0268262, IMG submission 190354) | Nasutitermes corniger P3 segment gut microbial community from laboratory colony in Florida, USA - Nc150 P3 (SPAdes) (version 2) | ecosystem: Host-associated > Arthropoda: Insects > Digestive... | reverse complement strand
GATGAAAGCGGTGTAAACACCTGGTTGCTGCGGGGATACACCCGGGCTCTACGGGGAGAAAAAATAGAAGATGTCAAACAGGGAACACGATTTGACCGTGTAAATGTCATTGGCGCCCTGTGCGATGGAGCGCATTGTGCTATTGAATGTTTCAGACATCCGGCAGACAGCAAGTTTTTCGAAGCCTGGTTTGAAAATTGTTTGTTAAAAGTGATACCCAAAGGGTATACAATAATTATGGACAATGCGGTAATCTACAGGACTATGAATCTGTAGATTCTGCAATTTATGACTATTTCAGAACTTCAGTTATTTAACTGAAATGGCTTTAAGCCGTCCGTAATCATTGACAAAGAAGTCAGGCAAATACTGACCCTCAAGAAGATTAGTTTACAGTAACGCCGTTCCGTTCGTATACGGAAGCAATAAAATGTCCTGAATCCTTGATGATTCGATTAAGATGGTTTTCCCTATCTATGTACACGATGCCAAAGCGTTTTGTGTATCCAAACCCCCACTCCAGATTGTCGTAAATGCTCCAGACAAAATAACCCTGAAGAGCACAGCCCTCCTGTATTGCCTGCCAAGCAGCGGCAAAGTGACGACGGTAGTATTCCACCCTATCCGGATCGTGAACACAACCGTCTTCGGAAATTTTATCCATACAGCTTGTGCCACTCTCTGCGATATACAGCGGAATATCGCCGTATTCCTCTTTAATACTCACCAATAACCTGTAGAGCCCTTCAGGGTACCATTCCCATTCTTCAAATTCAGATCGTTTTATGTGAGGACGGTAAACTTGCACGGCTTTGATGTGGTTGTCCTGGGGACTATATGAAACCAACCGGCGGGTATAGTAGTTTATACCCAGAAAATCCATCGGCGCAGCCATGTGATCAAAATCACCGTCTTTGATCTCCGGCATATTTTTACCATACCAGGAAATCATTTCTTCCGGATAACCTTTCCCAAAAAGGGGATCCGTAAACCAGCGATTAAAAGCCATATCCCAGCGTTTTGCCGCATCAATGTCTTCTTGCCTGTGGGTGGCGCTTTCTATCCACGCAAGGTTGTTAACAACACCGGCTTTTGCTCCGTTTACATTCTTTTTGATAATAGAAAGACTCTTTCCGTGGGCCAGCAGTATGTTATGCCCCACGGAAAGAGCAGTAGGAAGATCCTTCAAACCCGGCGCATGAACGCCGTAGAGATGACCACAAAAGGAATATACCCATGGTTCGTTAATGGTCATCCAGTTTTTTATCCGATCCTTAAAATAGCTTGTTACTTTATCCGTATATTCACAAAAATGCTCAACACAGTCCCGACTGGCAAACCCGCCGGATTGCTGCAGAACATCCGGCAAGTCCCAGTGAAAAAGGGTAACCCAAGGGGTTATGCCTTTTTCCAGACATACATCAAAAAGGCGATCGTAATAATCAAGTCCTTTTTGGTTTACCGATCCCGATCCTGAGGGAAATATCCGGGGCCAAGCAATTGAACAGCGGTAATGCTTAATGCGCAAACTGTTCATTAAATTTACATCTTCTGCATAACGATGGTAGTGATCACAAGCACTATCACCGGATTCCCCATCAGCAGTATTCCCCTTGATATGGGAAAAGGTATCCCAAATGCTTTTTCCCCTGCCGTCCTCGTTCACCGCTCCTTCAATTTGATACGAAGCGGTTGCTGTTCCCCAAACAAAATTTTCCGGAAATGCTAAAAATTCTTTGTACATATTCTTTGATTCCCCTTTTAACCTTTTACAGCGCCCGCGGTAACACCTGCCAGCATCCATTTATTGAGCAGAAAATACAGGATTAACGGCGGCAAAGCAACCAGAGCCATTACAGCAAACTGAACGGCATAATCCGACGCGTATTGTCCGTGAAAACGGATAATTGAAAAAGGAAGCGTTCTTTTGGCTTCCGTTGAAAGATAAGTGTTTGCCATAATAAAATCATTCCAGTGATTTAGGAAGGTCATTATTCCAACAGTTATAAAACCGGTCTTTGAAAGAGGCGCTATTATTTTGGTTAAGATCGTAAAATAATTGGCCCCTTCTATTAATGCTGATTCTTCCATGGATTTGGGAATATTTACCAAAAGCCCGGAAAAAACTATTGTGTTAAAAGACATGGTAAAAGCTATGTAAGAAATAACAAGCGCCAAGCGAGTGTCAATCAGGTGAAATATCTTATACCAAAGAAAATTGGGAAGTAGTGTTGTGTGAATAGGAATGGTCATTCCTACAATAACTATTGCCCAGACCAGTTTTTTTAATTTCCACTCCATCCGGGTACAGGCATAGGACAGGCAAAAAGGAAGTATTGTTCCCAGGATTACCGAGGGAATTACTATAATAAGCGTATTTGCAAGATACAGAGGTATTTTCCCCTGGAAAAACGCTCTATAATAATTGTTCCATTGCGGTTCCTTCGGAAAAGACAGGAGTTCGGGACCAAAAAGGTCCCCGGATTTTTTTATGGAATAAGAAAAAAGCCAGACCAGTGGGAAAATTTGAGTTACAACCAAAAAGCCCAGGATAACAAAAATTGCAATTTTTATTATTGCCCGATAATGTTTTTGTTTATTCATTTCATCTCAACCTTAATAATTTTCCAGGGATTTTTTGAATATCCTCTGGATAAGAATTGTTGCGAGAACCGCAAGAATAACAAAAAGAACAGATATGGAATTACCATAACCATATTCCCCGTATTTGAAAGCACGTAAATACAGGTACACCGCAAGGAATTGAGTGGTTCCTCCGGGACCTCCTTCTGTGGAAAGATAGATCATTTCCATTTGTTTTAGAGAGGAAATAATATCAATAATAATAACGGATTGAATAACCGGAAGCATATAGGGCAAGACTACATGGAGTTGAATCTGAAAAGGGCCTGCACCATCAACTACCGCCGCTTCTTCAAGTTCTTTTGGCACTGTCATAAGGCCGCCGTAAAAAAACAACACCGCCCACCCGAATCCCTGCCAGATAATAATCCATATTACTGCCCAAATAGCTGTCTTTGGATTTGCAAGCCAGGCCATTCCAAAATCAGGAAAACCAAAAAAACGAATAATTTTATTTAAAAAGCCGTAACTCGGATGAAAGATACTGACCCATAATTTGGTTACAACAACCAAACTCAGGATTGACGGAATAAAATAAATGGTTCTTAAGAATCTGGATGTTTTTTCTGAAAATTTTGTTAATAACGAAGCAATAAAAAAAGCGAAAACATTTTGCAGAAAAACGGTAACCAGAATAAGGAGAAATACATTATACAAGGAACGCCAAAAAAGGTCGTCTTTCATTAAACGGATATAATTATCAAAACCGACAAATTTCATGGGCCCAAAACCAGTCCATTTTACAAAACCTAAAACAATGCTTATTACCACCGGTATTGCAATAGCAAAAAGCATGATTGCCAGCCCGGGAATAACTAATAGGGAAATTGTTTTTTTATTACTGAATAAACTTTTCACAGCCTACCTGTTAGGAGCGTTCGTTTTCGCGGCTTTGGGCCGCGAAAACGCATAAACTGTCCACAAAGCAACCTCACCAATGAAGCTGACGCTCTTTGTGGACAGATACAATAATTACTGCCTTGAATCCTGTTCCGCAGCAGCGTCCAATTTTTGACAGAAAACTTCCGGTGTAATAATCAGGGCACAAAGTTGGCGTATTAACTCCTGGTGTTCTTCTTTAAAAGCATTGGTTTTTCCATAGTCAAGACCATTGGCCTTGCCGCTGACATTTTTGGCTTCTGCAAAGAACTGGAGCAGCCTTTTACTAACATCGGAATCGCTCGGATTAGGAGAAACTTTCTGGGCGGGAAAACCGGCACCGGATTCCCAACAATAATTTCCGAATCTTTCCGCAAGGAATTTAATGTACTCCAATGCCAGTTCTTTATTTTTTGAATTGGCGGAGACAACAAAATTACCGCCAAACCAGACAAGATGGTCGTCAACTGCACCTTTTCCGCCCTGAACCGCGGGGAATTTAATAACTTCAAGATTATCGCGGAAGCTTTGGGAGAAGCCCGGATTCGTAGCCATGCCCATTTCCCAGGAACCCATCATGTACATAGCCGCAGTCTCCTGGATAAACTGGTTTTGAGCATCACCGTAGTCGGAAGTAGTCAGGTTAACATTAAAGACTCCGGCTTTGACCAGATCCTGAATATATTTAGCTGCCTGAACAAAATCGGGATCGGTAAATTTAACCCCATTTTTACGGTCAATAGCGTTGTAATTCCGGTTAAAATCACCGTTAATCTTTTGCAGTATACCATCAAACAAGATACTGAGCGGCCATCCTTCCAAACCATCGGTGACCACCGGGGTAATATTCAGGGCTTTGAATTTGGGGACTGAGGCAATAATGTCTTCCCAAGTTGAGGGCAAGGACACTCCGGCCTTTTCAAAAAGGCTCTTGTTCGCATAAAGTACCCACATATCACCGGATCCGGGAACTCCATAGAGGTTGCCGTCAACCTCGCAGCTTTCCAGGGCGCCGGGCATATAACCAAAGCCGGCAAAATCACTTTTGTTTAGTTTTTCCAGGTGACCAGCATTGATAAACGGCATAATCATGTTGGGGAAAGTCCACCACTTGAACACATCCGGCAACTGATTTGCTGTAGCATAGATTCTCGCTTTTTCCTGCCATGGCTGATCTTGGTAGCTTTCAACCGCGAACTCCACGTTGGGGTGAGCAGCCTGAAATTCGGCGTTAATCCGTTCCAGAACCGAACCAACACCGCCGTTCCGGTCCGGGTGACAGTCACCCATTTTAAGAACAATTTTGTCGGATTCTTTTTGACTACAGCCGGTAAAGACTAACGCTACTGTCATCAATAAAACTAAAGAAAATACAATGGCTTTTTTCATCCAATTCCTCCATAGGATAATAAATTTGCATCAGTTTAATACCACCGCAGAAAATTGTAAATGATTCTGCTTACGATTTCTTGATCAAATTTCAGAAAATAAAGCGGCTGGGATTTTTTCCGGTTATCCGCTTGAAAGCCCGGGTAAATGTTTCCACATTAAGATACCCGGTTTTTTCCGCCACTTCGTATACTTTAAGGTTGGTTTCCAAAATCAATTTTTCCGCTTCCCTTATCCGGGTTCTGGTCAAAAAATTGGTGATAGTTTCCCCGGTTTCACGGGCAAATTCAAAGCTAAGATGGTTTTTACTGACCCCGTTATGGGCGGCAATATCCACAAGGCTCAAGGAAGGATTACTGTAGTGTTCCCGGATATAACGGCGGCTCCGTATGACAAGCCGGCTGGGCGGCAGGAACCCCGTCAAAGTTTGGGAAAATTTTTGTTTGAAATCCGCCGTATCTGCCGCTGGGCCGCCGGTCTTTTTCTCAAATCCCGTATCAATGTAGATCCATGCCGCTTTATAAAAAAGTTCAAAAACCGTATCCAACTCTTCAGGAGTTTTCATAAAAATGTAATACTGATCGTAAGACAGGGCGCCGCAGTCCCCTGATTGCAGCACAAAACGCATGAGTAAATCCGCAACGGTTTTCTGGAAATCGTAGAGCCGGTTTTCATAGCGCTGATGTACCAGCAAGAGGTCTCCGGGACGGAGTAGCATAAAATAAAAGGGATAGCGCATGGTAAAGGCAGACTGCACAAAAAGGAATTCCAAACCGGTGTCTTGATTGTTTAGAATCCTTGAAAAAAAAGCAGAACGGGCACTTTCAGTAATATTTTCCGTTTTTCTTTGCCGCTGCGACCAATCTTTGGAAATCCGCTTAATAAACTCCAAAAGGGATTGTTTGTCCAATTCCGACTTCAAAAGGTATTCACAGGCTCCCGATTTAAAAGCGCTCCGGACATATTCAAAATTACTGTAAGAACTGAGAAAAATCAAAGCCGGAACAACATTTTCCTGCTGCAGGCCCACTGTGTTTTGCATAGCGGTTGTACTCTGGGAAGTTGCCATATTTTGTAAAGCCTCGGCAAATTCAATACCGTTCATAACCGGCATATCTACATCAACCACCACAATATCCGTATTTGGATTAGCCTTAACAAAATCCAGGGCGGCTTTCCCGTTAGACGCTTCACCGATAATGGCAACGCCATAATCTTCCCACCGGCAGAGGGATTTTATCGTCAGCAGCACCAGTGGTTCGTCATCAACAATCAACATATTGATCATGATATGCCACCTTTTTCAATACGGCCCTCATGATGTTCCGTTTTCTGTACCGGTAATTTCAGTGTTACTGCTGTTCCCTCGCCAAGGCAGCTTGAAACATCCGCTCCATAAACGCTGCCGTAAGACAATACAATACGTCTTTGAACATTGTACAGGCCGATTCGACTCAGGCCCGTATGACCGCCCCTATAACCCACATTGCCAGTAGTGAAAATGCCGGCCACTGTTTCCGGAGACATTCCGTTACCGTTATCCTTCACGGTAATGATAAGTGTTGGAATATTCCCTGTTGCCGGAGATAATTCGGCTAGGGTGGCAGATACTACGATAAGGCCGGGGCGGGACAGCCCGTTAAAACCGTGGAGTATGGCATTTTCCACCAGGGGCTGGAGAATCATGGACAGTACGCCGAGTTTTAAAAGAGAACTATCCACATCTTTGATCAATTCAAATGTATCGCCATATCGTACCTTCATAATATAGACATAATTATCAAGGATGTATAACTCATGTTCCAGCGAATAGATCGTATCTTCCCGGGCCAGAGTATCTTCAGTTATCATCATCAGCGCCCGGCTCATTTTTTCAATGGAACCATTTTTAGTGATAAGGGCCATCATACGGATCGCATTCAGGGCGTTGCAAAGGAAGTGCGGATTAAGCTGATAACGAAGAGCTTCAATTTCGGTTTTTATCCTTTCAGTATGTTCTTCTTTTATGGTTTCAGTAAGTATACTGATCTTTTCAACCATGTAATTAAAGGATTCACTGATCTTGTTTAATTCAATAAAATTACCGCTCTCTGCCCGTACAGAAAAGTCGCCATTTCCCACCGCTTCCATTTTGGAAATAAGAAGTTTAAGCGGGTTAAGAATCCGGGCAAAGAAGAACGTATTATAGCGGATAAAAAACAGCAGAATGATTATCATCGCCAGATATAAAACATACAAAATAGTGTTAAAAGGCATGGTCAGACTATGAATATTTATTGCTTCTACAAGAGTCCAGCCGGAAATTTCAACCGGCGCTTCAATGATAATCCAGGATTTTTTATAGTTTTGTTTTATAATAGACATATCAAAACCGGCTGCCTCTGTATTATTTGACGCCAAAACCCGGCCGCCCATACCAGTTAAAAAACGATTGGAGAGGCTTTGCGAATACAGGGTACTTCTCAGTTTTAAAAAATCCATCAGGGGATTTATGACAAAGGGAACAATAATGGTTCGAATCCCGGCATGATAATTTTGCTGGGAAGGGGAAACCGCCAGTGTCATGATATAGCGTCCGAACTTCTGTCCATAACTGAAATGCAGTTCATCAAAAAAAGAAATACGTCCGCGGCTAAGTTCCGCAATTGCACAATACGCTTCAATTTCTTCTTCTGAAAGGTTAATTCCCGCATAGTTGCGTGAAACAAAGATCTCTTTAGCACCATTAAAAACTACATAAAAACCAACTAACTGCCGGGACAAATTGAAGTATGCCCGGAAAAACTTTTCAATTTCCGAAGATGCCAAATAGCGCTGCCCGGCACTCCCGGCATTTACCAAAGCCGTGGCTCGATCCATCAGAACCGTATTATGTATCAGTGAAGATGTGATAATGGACATATTTTGCAGTTCTACATTTATTTCGGAAGCGTATTGCTGCAAGATAATTTCATGCTGTTTTTTGGCGGTCTCAATAATCCGGAATCTAAACAAAAAGGCAAACAAAGTAAGAATCAAGAGTACAGGCAGCGTAATAAAAAGCAAAAAAAACTCAAGATGCCTGGAAGCAATACTGTAGTTTTTTCGTTTTAGCCTACTAATAAAATCCATTGGAGCATCGGGGATTCGAACCCCTGGCCTATAGATTGCGAACCTATCGCTCTGCCAACTGAGCTAATGCCCTGGTTTACACCATCCAGCTTGTCTCTTATGTTAAGTGAAAACCCGTTTCTTGATCAAGTAGGTCTAACGTATTGTGGTACGCTATAAAGGCAAACAAAAAGCACAAGGCCTTTTATTGTCCATCAATTTGCCGGAACAAATCATCCCCGGAACATTCGAACATACATTAAAGTATTTAATCGGCAAAAACTTGATTTATCTATATTCGACCGCAAATACAATAACGATTATACCGGGGCGCCGGCAATAGAACCAAGGATATTGTTAAAAGTAGTAATTTATTGCTACCAAATGGGAATAATAAGCTCACGAAAGATAGCTAAATTATGTGAAAACCACATGACGGTAAAGGCATTGGCAGAAAATTTGGAGCCGCATTACACGACAATATCCGGCCTTGTATCCGGAATGAGCGGCGAAATAGAGAAAGTATTCAGCGAAGCATTGTTAGTATGCCTTACGGCGGCCCGCGTCAAGTTTACTCAAACAGCTTGCGGTCCGTGTGGGGCAGAAACAAGGCCGCCGTGTAATGATCCATATACTTCGGCTCATTGCTTAGATCCACATAGGTGATCTTCCCGGCGAGTTCGTGTTCTTTGGCCCGGCGCTCTTCGGAAATCAATGTTAGATACGCTCCGATGACCGATGTGTTGCCGAGGAAGCTGAACTTTTCATCGCTTAGGCGCGGCAGCAAGCCGATGGTTCTAGCGTCTTCCAGGTCAAGGAACCTTCCGAAACCGCCCGCCACGTAAAACTTGTCCACTTCCCCGAAGGAGAGGCCGACGCTTGCGAGCAGAGTTTGGCAGGCGGAGAAAATGGCGCCTTTTGCCCGGATAAAGTTGTCAATGTCGGTCTCGCCGATGGTGATTCCTTCACAGAGGGCGTATTCCCCGTTCTTTTCGGCGAACTTCCCGGCGGAGTCGATTATTCCCTTTCTGAAAAGTTCCGCGATTGCGGAAATGATTCCCGATCCGCAGATACCGGCAGGCGGCGCTTCACCGATGGTATGGATTTCCGGTTTGCCTGCCTCATCAATTACTACCCGCTCGATTGCCCCCTCTCGCGCCCGGATGCCGTGCTTAATTCCTCCGCCCTCAAAAGCGGGCCCGGCGGAGCAGGCGCAGGCAAAAATAAATTCGCCGTTTCCAAGGACAATTTCACCGTTGGTGCCGATGTCGATAAATAAAACCAATTCACCGGAACCGGCGGCAAGGCCGGTACAAAGCAGCCCCGATGTGATGTCCCCGCCCACATAGCTTCCCACGGCGGGAGCGAAAATGACGGGGGCGTTTTCACAGACGGGAAGTCCCACCTGCGCCGCCGGATAAACCTGAGGGATAAAAACCGCCGGAGTATACGGAGAGAGCCTTATGTATTCGGGTATAATCCCCAGCAGCAAATGGATCATCGTAGTGTTGCCAGCCAGGGAAACGTTTAAAATCCGGCCGGGTGAGACATCCGCGCTTGTACAGACGCCGGTAATTAATTCGCCGATTGTCTTCAGAATCCGCGACCGAAGTTCGGGGAGGAATTTTTTCGCGTAATTTATACGGCTGATCACGTCCAGCCCGCACTCAACCTGACCGTTGTAGGCGTTACGCGCTGCAATAATCTTTTTGTCCTCCAAATCCACAAGCCAGAGGGCAACGGTAGTGGTACCGATATCCACGGCAATCCCGTAGGCTTTTTCCCGGGCCCTTTCAAGGGAAATATCCACAACTTTGGCAATATCATTTTCGACGAAATAATAAGCCTGTATCTCACCGTCCGCCTCCCGCAGTTTTTCCGGCAAAACAGCCACTACGGCAAGGGGCAGATCAACAGATTTACAAGCAACTGTTTTTGTAAAAATCCTGGAAAGCCTGTCTGCGTCCGACAAACCGTCAAGCAGCGCGGGCAGAGGGACTTTAAGATTTATTTTTTTTAAAAAGGCTTCCCCTGTCCGGGGCAGGTAATTGGAGGGGTCCTCAAAATTCTCAAACTGGCCGTCGCCCGCGGCGGCGCTTGCCGGAAGCTCCACCGTAATGGGCTTGCCGCCGGTTTTTGTCTGGCAGATCAGCGCGTCGGATGTAACGCCGTCTACGGTTATTTTTACCCTGCATTTCCGGCAGCTTCCCCTGCCTCCGCAGGGCGTTTCAATAAAAACGCCCGCAAGGCGCGCCCCTTCCACAAGAGGCGCCCCTTCGGGCATTTCCACCGTTTTGTTAGCGGGTAAAAAAATAACTTCAGGCATTACCGGTTATTTTTTTACCAGCACATTTTTGATAAAGCTTTCCATGTCCGCCGCCTCGCCGGGGCCTACCAGTACTTTAAAGCCGGGCAGGCTTTCCTCCAGCTCTCCCGAGATTTGCGCGACATAACCGGGGATTACAATTTCGCGGGTATCCACCTGGTTTTCAAGACCGATTTCCTTTACAAACTTGGCGATGGAAGCTCCGGAGAATTTTCCCGCCGCCCAGGCTGTCAATACGCTGAAGCCTTCACATTCGGGAATTACCAGCCACGCGGATATACCGCTGTTCTCAATTTCCCCGGAAACCAGAAAGTACGTCAGTGAAAAGTTAGTCGTCACAAAAACAGGTGATTTCCTGTCAGGCTCGCCTATTGCGTAGAGTTTGGGCTCCACCTGGATTGGCTTTTGCGGGTCGGTGTAAATATTCTGGCGCAGCGTAAACAGGGATATTAACTGGGCCGGGTCGAAACCGGGAAGCACCACAATCCCGCCGAACTTGTCAATTTCCGTTACGGCCGCCACTGTGTCGTCCATTCCGTTGCCGGTATTAATGAAGCGAAGTGAAGCGTAGCCGAGGGCCTTTACGTTGTTTTTAAGCGCCGCCTTCCGGGCGATGGAATTCGTCTGGAAGCTTTCTGAAAGGGAATGGGTTTGAAATTCGATTAAGAGGTCGTTAAAACCGTCTTCCTTCAGTTTTGTGGTTAGCTCAAAAATACCGTCAACGTTTGGGGCTGTTACCGCGAGCACCTGGTTATCCCGCCGGGCGATTTTGACCGCTTCTTCCGCCATTTCCGCCGTTACGCCGGAAAGAACGCTTCTCGATCCGGCCACCGCCTGGGAGGCCTTGTCAAGAGAAGCGATATCCGGAGCGCGAAGAATCAGCGGCAGCTTGGTTGCCGTGTAAACCTTGGCGCAGTATTCGGCGTAGGACGCGCCATCCCCCTTTTGGGTAACGGCGACGGCGCCTATAAAAAGCTCCTCACCCACACGCACGGGCCGGTAATCCCTTATCTTTGCCGCCAGTGTCAGGCTGGAACCTTCGTCCAGGTTTACGGCGATTACGGGTTTATTGACAAATGTTTTCTCGTGCCGGTACATGACCGTCTCTTCCCCAAGGGGACTGACGGTTTCCGTGCCGATTTTTACGCCCTTTACAGGCGGCTCGCTTGCCATGCCCAAAACATGCTTGGCCTCCTCAGAGGCGTAAGGACACTCGGAAAGCATGGCCTTCTTGGCCGCCATCTTCATGGCAAATGCCATGCAGGTACTGGAACCGCACTCCTTACAGTTAGTACCGGGAAGGAGTTTCTGTATCTGTAATCCGCTCAACGCCATTTATTTACCCTCCCCATCCATCAGATTATCAATGGTTTTCTTTACTGTCTTAACCGCTTCCGGCGAATAAAGAATCACTATATCCGCCCCGGCGTACAGCAGCGTCGTGGCTGTGGCACATTCCCAATAGACGGCGCGCCTTGCAAGGTCTCCCCAATCGGGGAAGCCGGATTCCGGTGCCTTGAACTCTTTTATCTTGGCGCATTCCTGTCCCACGGAAACGATCATCGGACTCAGCAGCATGTTATCCCCGCCGAGGCCGGTAAGCCGTATGCGCTCCATCACCGAATAGGTATATTCCACACCGTACCCGATTGTACTGGTCATGGGGTCAATGATAATTCTGTCCGGAGCAAGGCCCATGTTGCCGAGCAAAATGTTGAGCTGCTTGCTGATGTTCACATCGATCGGCGCCTGGGCTACCAGCGTATGGCCGTATGCCATAGCGGCACCGGCAATTGTCCGGTAATT
>Ga0268262_10005775_pt1 | contig 12136 bp, 11 predicted proteins | sample TergutNc150P3_FD_190354 | JGI IMG/M metagenome (GOLD analysis project Ga0268262, IMG submission 190354) | Nasutitermes corniger P3 segment gut microbial community from laboratory colony in Florida, USA - Nc150 P3 (SPAdes) (version 2) | ecosystem: Host-associated > Arthropoda: Insects >... | reverse complement strand
GTCGCCCGTCCGCTAAAGGGTTTGTGGTACAAAGGCACCAGCCTGCGGGTATGGTCTCTGGGGTACATGTCTTGGTCTTCAAAGCTGGTTATCGGGGCTATAAGCACCAGCCCGCTGCATTGGCGGCTTGCAGCCACAAATGTAGCTGGCAGCGAGCCTATGGCGTAGCCAATCACAATGGTGGGAAGCCCTCTCCTTGTCTCTGACGTCTGGTCATAGACGCGCAACGCGTCATCGGCAAGGTGCTTTACGGCCGGGACGCCGCTGCTGGCCCCATAGCCCCTGTAGTCCACGCAGATGGCGTTGACGTTGTATCGCTCTGCCCACTTGGTCATTTCCAGCGTCATCGCCTGGGCCATCTCTGCATAGCCGCAAAAATACAGCATGTTTGCCCTTGCCCCTATTCTAGTGATCGCTATGCCCCTGAGAATGTTTCCATCGGGCAGGGCCACTTCTATGTTGCGGCGGTTGAATGTTTCGGGGCGGACGGGCGTCGTTTGCGGTTGGAATACGTCCCTCTCTTCGAGTAGATAGACCATGGATTTGTCTAGGCTTGCACCCATTGACTTCGACGCTGACTTCATCGTCTTGCAAGCTACGCAAAGGACAGCTAGGCATATTATCAGGGCAATTTTCGCGCTCATGTGCCCCCCTTTTTTTCGTTTTGCACGTACGCTATAGGGTCGCTGAATCCGGCTTGGCTAAACCCTCTCAGGCGTAGCAGGCATGAGTCGCAAACTCCGCAAGCGCGCGTCTCGGATTTGTAGCACGACCAAGTTAGGTACAGCGGTGCGCCGATGGACATACCTATTTTCACAATTTCGGCTTTGGTTTTGTCAATCAGGGGTGCGTGTATTTTGATGCTAGTGCTTCGTTTTGTGCCACTGTTGGCCGCTGCTTCAAACGCTTTCAGAAACTCCGCGCTGCAATCTGGGTACCCGCTGGAATCTGCCTCCACGAATCCGACAAAGATGTCTGCCGCGCCGATGGCCTCTGCCCAGCTTACACAGGCGGCGAGCAGGTGCGCGTTTCTGAAAGGCACGTAAGTCGAGGGTACTTCTGCTCTATCCAAGCTGCCATACTCCATCTGCACCGTTGCGTCCGTCAGAGATGAGCCGCCTATCATTTTTAGTGTCTGCATGGGGACGACCAGGCGCCTTTTGGGCGGCACTTCATAATAATCAGCTATTTGCTGGAAAGCCAGTTTTTCCCGCGCCTCGGTCAACTGCCCATAGCTTGCGTGCAACAGGCATAGCTCAAAGTCGTCTCGCTTGGCAATAGCGGCGGCCACGCAGGAATCCATGCCCCCCGATAAGGCCACGACGGCGAGGCTCATTTGAAAAACTCATCTGCATCATGTTCCAGTGCCACCAATTTATCCTGTAATTCTTGAGCAAGCGATGCTTCATCCTCTATTTGCTCTGGTACTTGGTAGGGCTGGCCAAAAAGCACGGTCACCTTGGAAAAAGGCTTTGGGATCAGCATTTTGTCCCATGTCTTCAACCGCCAAGGGTCACTATAGGCTACGCTGACTGGCACGATCCACGCCCGAGTTTTTTTTGCCACGGCAATGGCGCCTGGCTTGACTATGCAGCTTGGCCCCCTTGGCCCGTCAGGGGTTATTCCCAAATCCCAGCCCTGGCGCACCACTTGGATCATCTTGACTAGCCCTTGGGCCCCGCCCCCGTGGGACGACGTGCCGCGGACTGCATGGATGCCCAAGTGCCGCCATATCGCCGCGCTAATTTCACCATCCTTGCTGTCGCTGGAGAGAATGGCTACTCCACGCTTTTCCCCATCTGGGCTGTGTCTCATGTATGGGTAGCTTAGGGGCATCATTACAAGCCGCCTGTGGAAAAAGGCCAGTATAAAGCGCTGGTCGTCTGCCACCAGCGCATCTACCGCGTCGCTTCCTTGGTGGCTCTTTCGCAGAGTAGTTTTTAGGGCCTTCCAGACAATGGATAGTACCCAAGTCGCAAAGCGGAACTTGAGCCAAACGGATATGGGGTTGCCTAAGGGCCGCCCGCGTTGCGTTATCTGGATGTCCTGCTTGGGTGCCTTCATGTGGTGCTTCCAGTTGAACAATCCAATGAATTTTCCGTGTCTGGCAACTCTTCCTGGCCGATCTCATAGCTCTTGCCGCAGTATTCGCAATTGACAGTCGCCTTGCCATCGGCAAAGATATGCTCGCGCTCGCTGTGTGGCATGGCACCCAAGATGCCTATGAGGGATTCCTTGGAGCATCGGCAGCGATATTCTATCGTCTGCATGGAAAGAACTTCTGCCCCGCTCCCTTGGTTGATCCAGCTCACCAGAAATTCTGGCGTCCTCTCCCAGAGCTGTGTCACCTCCAGCCCCTCGATGCCAGCCACCATTCGCTTGATGCGTCCGGGCGGGCAGTCCGGCAGCGGCTCAACCAGCACGCCCCCGGCCGCGCCGGAGGCAGTGTCGCACCAAAGTGCCACGCATGCTTGTATTTGCTCGCTTTGCTGGAGGTAGTACTCCAATTGGGCTGATATTGGCCCATCAACCAATTCAAGGTTTCCAATGTATGGTTGGCCCTTTGGATTTGATCTCATTACCTGGAATTGCCCAGGAAAGGCCAGCCATTGTTCGTCGGTGCAAGCTGGGTTCAAGTCCAGTATCCCCCTTATGCTGCCGTCGGGCCAAGAATCGGCCACAATGGCCTTGGCCATTCCCGATGAGCGGATCACCAACTGCACGCGCTCGGTCAGCAGAGACCTGGACTGTAGCAGCGTGGCCCCGGCCAACAGTTCTGTGAGAGGCCCGCAAGCACTTGCCTCTAGGTGCGGGTGTCCCCGCCTTACCCCGTCCCACAGTGGCGTCGCGTCAATGGCGGACATGCGGATCTGCCCATCCCCAGTGAGGGCCCTGACCACCAGCGCCGAATTGACCGAACTGGCCGAATTACGTTCATCTCCCATGAAATTATTGTAATTCGAGCCTCTTGCAAAACCTAATCAATTTCGGACTGTCAAACTCCGATTATCGAATTGACAATTGAGGTGATTGCAAAATCTGGCCAATTTAGATCGCGAGGTTCTTTGGCGTGGCTAATTACCATACATACGAGAGCGGCGGTTTGGCAACTTGGCTCGTTCAGCACCGGGTCATGGAGTCCGCCCGGACGCTTAACTGGGGGAAGGCGTTTAGTACCGCTTGGCTGCCTTTTACCGTTTCCCCCGGCTTTTCGGCTGTTTGCCAATTTCAGCTTCATTTTGCGGGCGCCGGTTCCCGTCGCCTTGTACCAAGTTGCGTTCATCTGAACGCAACTTGGTACAAGGCCGTTTTCACCGCGCCCACCAAATTGCCGTGCGTGTGCGTTTTCATATTCGATCAGCATAGCCTCAGGGGAACCGCTATATGCCGAATGGACACGCGGCGAGGTCATTCGCCGCTTGAGTTCGGGATAAAGGCCCTGCGGCCTTTGGCGTTCCGCTCCGGGTCTTGGAAACCCTTCCTAAATGCTCACTGGGGATTCATTCAGGGCGGCCTCGCGTGCGAGTCCACCCTGAGTGAATCCCCAGACCCCCGCCGTCATGTCGGACGGCTCTTTCGATGGGCGGGCGGATGCTTGGAAAATGGCTTCGAGGTAAGCGATTCGGGCGGCAACAATACTCCGCTCAACACTTGACTCTCAACCCGAGATAAGCATTCAGCGCGGCGAAGCCGCATCAATTCTTATCCCTAGTCCCTGATCCCTAACCTTTACCCCCTCGTCCGTCCGGCACCACGCGCTCAATCTGTTTTCTTGTACCTCGTACCTTGTAACTTGCAACTGATTTCAGGGCACCCACCTCAGCACAGGCTTCCTAGCCGCAGCCGTTTCGTCCAGTCGGCCCACGGGAGCCTTGGCCGGGGAGCGCTTTAGGGTCTCTGGGCTGTCTTGGGCCTCTCTTGCTATGTCTTTCATGGCTTCGATAAAGGCATCGAGTTCCGCCTTGCCCTCGCTCTCCGTTGGCTCGATCATCATGGCGCCGTGGATGACCAAGGGGAAGTAAATGGTGGGCGGGTGGAAGCCCCTGTCTATCAGGCTCTTGGCTATATCCAGCGTAGTGATACCATGCTTTGATTGGTTCGCGTCGTCAAAGACGACTTCGTGCAGCGTGGGGGTGGAGTACTGAAGGTGGTACGTACCTTCCAACTGCTTGCGGATGTAATTCGCATTCACTAAGGCCCTCAGCGTGGCCGCGCGCAGCCCGTCGGAGCCGTGGCTGAGGCAGAAGGCCAGCGCCCGTGCCTCCATAGCAAAGTTTCCAAAGTAGCTATGTATCTTGCCTATGCTCTTTGGGCGATCCCAGTCCAAGTCAAAGCCGTTTGCTGTTTTCGCCACCACGGGGCGCGGCAGGAAAGGCTCCAATTCTTTGGTGCAGGCCACGGGTCCACTGCCTGGGCCGCCGCCGCCGTGCGGGGTGCCAAAGGTCTTGTGTAGATTCATGTGCATCACGTCAATGCCGAAATCCCCTGGCCTGGCCACCCCAACGAGGGCGTTCATATTGGCCCCGTCCATGTACAGAAGTGCGCCAACATCGTGCAACAGCTTGGCTATCTCGGCTATCCGATACTCAAAGATGCCCACCGTGTTGGGGTTGGTTATCATCATTCCCGCAATTTCGCGGCCATGCTCTTTGATAAGGCTCAATAGCCCTTTTTTGGTTTTCCCCGTGGATGCGTCTATCACGTCTTCAAAAGAGATGGTGCCATCCGCATGGCTTGGCACCTCCACGCAGGTATAGCCAGCCATCGTGGCTGTAGCGGGGTTTGTCCCATGCGCGCTGTCTGGTATCAAAATGATGCTGCGCTTCGCCCCCCTTGCAATTTGGCATGCGCGTATCAGCATCACGCCCGTCAGCTCGCCATGGGCGCCAGCCGCTGGGTGCAGCGTCACTGCGTCTAGGCCGGTTATTTCTTTCAGGACTTCTTGCAGTATCCACATCAGGGCCAGATTGCCTTGTACGTGCTTGGCGGGGGCCATTGGGTGGCTATTGGCGAACTCTGGCAGGGCCGCCACTTTTTCGGCAAGGCGCGGGTTGTGCTTCATCGTGCAACTGCCCAAGGGGTAAAGCCCGTCATCCACGCCGAAATTCCACCTAGACAGCCTAGTGAAGTGGCGCACCACGTCAACCTCGCTGACCTCCGGCAGGGCGCTGAACCCCTGCCGCTTCAAGTGGTCGGGGCGCGTGTCTGCGGCCTGTGGCACGTCCAGCTTGGGCAGATCCATTCCCACCTTGCCAGGCACGGAGCGTTCAAATATTAAGGGTTCTTTAGGTATCAGTGCCATACGCGCCTCAAGCATTCATGCCAGCGGCCAGCGCCGCCAAATCGTCAATTTCTTTTTTGGTGTTCAATTCTGTGGCGCACCACAGGATGCAGTTGGCCAGCGAATCAAAGTATTGGCCCAGGGCCAGCCCCGGCAGTATGTCATTGTTGAAACATTCTTCTTGAAACTTGCTTGCGTCGCCCTTGTACCTGAGCACAAATTCATTGAAGTAGGGGGCGGGGAAAACCTTTTCAAACTTACCCGTCCCAACCAGCTTGGCCTCTAGGTACTGGGCCTTGGAGGCGTTTTGCATTGCCAGGCCCTTTAGCCCCTCTGGCCCTGCCAATTGAAGAAAGATGTTTGCCCGCAGCGCCACTAGCCCTTGGTTTGAGCATATATTGGACGTGGCCTTGTCCCTTCTGATGTGCTGCTCGCGGCTTGCCAAGGTAAGCACAAAGCCGCGCTTGCCATTTACGTCTTGGGTTTGGCCCACGATGCGCCCAGGCATCTCGCGCTTGTTGCCATCTTTTGTGGCCAAAAAGCCCAAAAATGGCCCACCGAAGCTGGTGGGGTTGCCAAAACTCATGGCCTCCCCGCAGGCCATGTCGGCCCCCAACTTACCGGGTGCCTCTAGCCAGCCGAATGACATCGCTTCCTGCGTCACAGAGATTAGCAAGGCCCCCGCTGGCTTTACGGCGGCGGAGATGGCCCCTAGGTCTTCTATGCAGCCCAAAAAGTTTGGATAGCCAACAATGAAACAGGCCACGTCTGGATTCAGCTTGGCCGCTAGGTCTCCCATGTCGGTCACGCCGTCCTTCAATTCGACCTGCACGAGTTTAAGCCAATCGCGTGTGGCGATATTCGCCCGCAGCACTTCTTCGTAGTGCGGGTGCAGCCCCTTGCTGACCAATATCGTGTTTCTCTTTTTTTGGACGCGGACAGCCATCAGCGCGGCCTCCACGCAGCTAGTGCCGCCGTCGTACATGGAGGCATTTGATACGTCCAGCCCAGTTAAGTCGCATACCAGAGTTTGGTATTCAAAGATGTGCTGCAACGTGCCCTGGCTTATCTCTGGCTGGTAGGGCGTGTATGCCGTGAACCACTCTTGGCGGCTGGTGATCATGTCAATGGCGGCTGGAATAAAGTGCGCGTAGGCCCCGGCCCCCAAGAAGCGCGAGGCAAACTTTGTGTTTTGCTCGGCCATCGCCTCAAACTGCCTAAGCACCCCCAGCTCTGATTCTCCTAGCGGCAGGGCCAGCGGTTTCTTTAGGCGGAGCGCGTCTGGTATCCCGACAAGCAGGTCTTCGGGACTCTGAACCCCGATAGCGTCAAGCATAGCGCGGTCTTCTGCGGGTGCCATAGGTAGGTATCGCATGGGACATCCTTGAAATATGGATTTGAATCCAACGAATAGGGTACCATGCCGCCATTTTGGGTGCAATTGGGTTTAGGGGTCAGGGATCGGGGGCTAGAGGCTAGTTTGCAGTCCAAACGCGGATTCCTCCCACATGAATCGCCCACCTCGAAGCCCTCTTCCAAGCGTCCGCCCGCCCATCGAAGTCATCTCCATGCATCCGCCCATACATAGAACAGTGAGCGAGGCGAGTACTAGGGGTCTGGGGAGTAGCAAGGGAACCACTCGCATGCGAGTGGGACCCGTGCGAATCCCCAGTTAGCGTTCGGGAAGTTTTTCCAAGCCCCGGAGCGAAACGTAACAGGTCGCAGCACCTCTGCACCGCAGTCAAGCGGCGAATGACCTCGCCGCGTGACCATTCGGCATAAACATCATCGCGGGCTTCGCCAGCCTCGATTTAGCCGCGCTTGCGCGGCCTCTTGTAACTTGTAACTTATAACTGGTATTATAACTATTCATCCACTGGAGGATCGCCATGCCCGTAGTCACACCTGCCCAATACACCAAGATGCTTGACCGCGCCAAGGAGGGCAAATTCGCTTACCCCGCTTTTAACGTGACTTCCACAGAGACGGCCAACGCCGTCCTCTTGGGGCTCAAAACAGCCAACGCGGATGGGATCATCCAGGTCTCCACTGGCGGCGCGGAGTTCATGTCGGGCCTAGGCGTAAAGGACATGGCCAAGGGCGCCATCGCCCTTGCCGATTACGTACACTACATGGCCCAGTACTATGACGTGAACGTCGCCCTGAACACTGACCACTGCCACCCCAAGGAATTGGAAAAATTCGTCTTGCCGCTGATCGAAGAAACAGAGCGCAGGCGCAAAGCCGGGCGGCCCAACCTATTCAACGCCCACATGTTTGACGGCAGCGAGTTGGGCCTGGCGCAAAACTTGGCCAAGTCAACGGAATTGCTAAAGCGCTGCGCTGCGTCTGAAATTGTGCTTGAAATCGAAATCGGCGTAGTGGGCGGCGAAGAGGACGGCCACGACACATCTGGCGCGCCCAAGGAAAAGCTGTACACCACGCCCGAAGACATGGTAGCCACGCACAAGGCCATGTCCCCCATAGGCCGTTACCTGCTGGCCGCCACCTTTGGCAACGTGCATGGTGTGTATAAGCCCGGCAACGTAAAACTGAAGCCCACCATCCTAAAAGACGGCCAGGCGGCGATAAGCGCGGCATGCGGCGGCGACCGCGCCATGCTGGTGTTCCACGGCGGATCTGGCTCCAGCCTAGAAGAAATACGCGAGACGCTGGATTACGGCGTTGTAAAGATGAACGTGGACACAGACACCCAGTATGCCTTCAGCAGGCCCATCGCCGACCACATGTTCAAAAACTACGACGGAGTGCTAAAAGTTGACAGCGAAGTCGGCAACAAAAAATGCTACGACCCCCGCTCGTATCTGAAAAAGGCCGAGCAGGGCATGGCAGACCGCGTCATCCAAGCCTGCAACGACCTTAGGTCAGCAGGGAAGAGTGCAGGGAAATCGCTGTAGGGCTATAGAGGCTCTTGCAGAACAATCTTGGTACTCAAGGGGGTCTGGGGGGTAGCGAGTGGGACCCGAGCGAACCCCCAGTTAGCATCCGGTGGCTTTTCCCTGCCCCGGCGCGAAACGAAACAGGCCGGATGGACTCAGTCCCGCAGTCAAGCGGCGAATGACCTCGCCGCGTACTCAATCGGTGCTATGGAATTACTGTTCAGCAACAAGAGAAGATTTCGGAGAGGGTTGCAAGTGCCTCTGTGGTGTTAAGCTGGTACCTCACATTGCCAATTCCGATTTGTCGTGAGATAATCATGCTAACAACGCGCAAGGCGGCAGCCCCGAACAACCAATAATTCAGAGAGAGAAATGGAACTGACCATAGTAAGGCCCACGGCACCAGAGTGCAAAGAGTGCGAAGTCCCCGAAAAAGCAAAGGACTCCTGCCTCAAGATTTTCAAGAAGAGAGAGGACATCTCTGAGGTAACTGTCGAAGCGGATTGCCGAAAAGACCTAATAATAAAATGTAAGGTGCTGCTAAAGAGAGGCTGACTCTAAGATGGGCCAATCCATTCTGTCATTCCATCACTCTCGGAATTTAGAAGAGCGTGGACAATGGCACTTGCAAGCACCGATTTTGTCTTCCACGCCACGATTCCAAATATTAACCCCGCCACTAACACCCTTATCCACCAAAATGGATGATCATAATAGTAATGATGCCCGCCCCAAAAAAGAATTGCCTGAATGTACAAAATAGAAAAATTAGACAAATTGATATGCCTACCTGTGGGGGCACGACAGGTTTGGCACACGGGGGGAAATGGGGAATTGGGCGGGAAGTTAATTGGGGCGCGGGGTTTGGGCTGGATGGGCGTTAAAGTGTTTTACAACTCAATTGGCACTTATTGTCAATTTTTGTCATGCCGCTGTCGGGTTTTACGTTTGATTTGGCACTTGGTTGGCAAAAATTTGGGGGCCGCGCTGCCGACCTAGCCGCCCATCGGCCGGGGGCACTCTCAAATGAAAATTCTACCAGCGTCTGTCTGGCCAAACAACAGCGTTCCCAAGGGGTCACATCGGTTGTGGCCCCTTTTTTTACATCTCATTTGGCACTTGGCTGGCTAAAAAAAACGCTTGTGACCGCCGACTACGCGGCCCATCAGCCTAGTATTTTCGTCTAATGGAATTGGTGGGTAAACCGGATTATCGCTGCTGGCTTGATATTCATTCGATTTCAAACGTAGGATTCGTTTGACATACAGCGATCCATCAATACTTAACACCCAAACGCCCAAGCGTTGAAAGTCCTGAAATGGCGAGGCATCAACGAAAACCAACTCGTCTGGCAGAATAGTGGGCATCATGCTGTCGCCGTCCACTTCGAGCAGGCGCAGGTTTTCCGGCGGTACGCTAAACGTGCGGCGAAGCCACTGCGTACCAAAAGGCATGGCGCCGACAGCTCCCACGTAGTCATCCAAAGAATTGCCTTTACCAGCGCAGGGGCGGGCCGAAAGGATGGGGACAATGGTCAGGCTCTTCAGGTCTATCTCTTCAGGCTTGGTGGCCGTCATCTCGCCCTTTCCGTCCATGAGCCATTCCAGCGTCACGCCGTAGGTCGCCGCTATCTTTCGGGCGTTCTTGGGCGCAATGGCGACTTCACCAGTTTCCCAACGTCGAACACTTTGGTGATGTACCTCCAACGGGGCAGAAAATTTTTCAAAGGTGAGTCCAAGGGACTCCCTCAATTGCGTCAAACGCTGTCCAGGCGTGGATTTAGTGGCCATAGAAAAAATTTTCAAAAAAGTGAAAAAAGTAGTTGCATTTTTCACAAATGTCAGGATACTGGAATTAGGCGCTTCGCAAGCGAAGCACCCGGAGATAAAACATGATACCAGAAAAAGCCCCAAGAAAGAGGGCGGCCTACGGCCTGCCCGCAGACATGGAAACATTCCTGAGAACCACGCAGGATGTCCAGATGATGCTTGCCAAAGGCATCAGGCAGGACGGCAGCCTGAAGCCTGAAGCGATACTGGCCCTGCTCAAATTCAAGCGGATTTACGTGCAGACGCTGGCCGAAACCCACGGTTACAGCGACGCCTACTTCCGGCAGGTCATCCACCGCGAGCGCAAGGACATAAAGGTGGAGAACATCATCGCGGAAAGGCTGGACATGGAAGCAAATCGGATTTGGGGGCGGCAGATGCTCTGCGAGGTTCCCAATGCTTGCTGAGGCAGTTTCCGCAGTTGGTACGTTGGTACGCCCTGATCCGCAGGTTGGTACGCCTGAACCTGAGCCGTACCAACTAAATCCCCAAGCGTACCAACCCACAAAAAATGAGGAATCATGCGCCAGTTCGGGCAATGAAGCAACAAGCGAATGCCGTGGCCAAGTTGGTACGGTTGGTACGCCCGAAGATGAGTTTTTCACCGTGGCTAAATTGGCGGAATTAGGGGACGTAAGCGTACAGGCTGTATTCAATGCCATTAACCAAGGCCGTTTAGAGGCAGAGCCAACAATTGATAAGGTAGGCCTCAACAAAAATCGCAAAAGTTACAAAATTTCCGTAAATGCCGACTTTTCAAGGTTCAAGCCCGGCCAGAAGGCCAAAGCCGCTTGGGACGCCCAAAATCAATTAGCCATTCATAAACAGCAAGAGGAAGCCGCAGCGAAGGACGCGCAGAGGGCGGACGCGGCAGAGGTGGCGTCGTTTGCGGACTGGCAGAGGGATGTCATGGACGCGAGGATTGCCATCCTGAGCCACTTGGCGGGGCTGGTGGCGGCGGCAGACGGGGGGATGGAGGCGGCTGTGGCCATGCTGATCGCGGACGCGCACCGAAACGCGCTGCCGCCCGAAATCCAAGCGCTGGCCGAGAAAGCCAACGCCAGACGGGGCAAGGACGGAAGCCACAGGACGCTCTCGCGCAGGTCTATATATAGATGGATGGCGGAGGCCAAGCAGGGCCAGTCCGCGCTTGCGCCGCAGCAATGCCACCTGGGGGGTTCGCTCCGCTCAATCCCCCCCCCAGGCCCCCCGCCGCTGACGGGCGGAGTGAATCCGCCCTACGCGGCCTTCGCCGGGCTGGCCCCCAAAGCCAAGTCCACGCCAGAGCCGCGCTGGGCGCCGTATTTCATGGAGCTGTGGCGCACTCCGCAGAACCCAAGCGTGAGCCATATCGTCAACTTCGAGCTTCCCGCCGCCCTAGCGGACAAGGGCATCTCGCCGCCGACGTATCGGCAAGTGATGTATTGGCTGGATTCAGTCGGCGAGGTGGAGAAGCAGCGGGGGCGCATGCTGCCGCGAGAGCTGAAGGCCATCAGGCCGTTCCGCCGCCGCGACACGAGCGTCCTTGGGGAGCCGCTGATGGCGGTCATCGCGGACGGCCACACGTTTGATGCGGAGGTGGCGCACCCTTGGACTGGCCGCCCGTTCCGCCCAGAAATCACAGTGGCCATGTGCCTCTACACGCGCCGCATCGTCGGCGTCTCCGTTGGGCTGGCCGAAAGCAGCCTAGTCGTGATGGAGGCCGTCAGACATTGCTTCCTCAACCACGGCATAGCGGCAATCTTCTACTGCGACAACGGGTCTGGCTACAAGAACCAGTGGAATCAGGCACTCATGGAGCGGGCGGGCTGCACGATGACGCACTCCATAGCATACAACAGCCAGGCGCGGGGCGCGATAGAGCGGCTCCACCAGACGGTCTGGGTCAACATGGCCGCCAAGAAGCTGCCCACATACATGGGCGACGCGATGGACAGGCAGGCGCGTCAAATCGCGTACAAGGCCACAAGGAAGGGCCAGATGATGCCAAGCGGGGGGGCGCGCCCTGCGCGTATTCCCCCCCCGCACCCCCATAGGCACTAACTTAACAATGGTATTTTTCGCGTAGTCTTGCTATATTTCTCCCTATAGGGGAGAAGCAACATGCACAAGGACAACATCCGCCA
>Ga0268262_10005774_pt1 | contig 12139 bp, 11 predicted proteins | sample TergutNc150P3_FD_190354 | JGI IMG/M metagenome (GOLD analysis project Ga0268262, IMG submission 190354) | Nasutitermes corniger P3 segment gut microbial community from laboratory colony in Florida, USA - Nc150 P3 (SPAdes) (version 2) | ecosystem: Host-associated > Arthropoda: Insects >... | reverse complement strand
CCTTCAAGGCATTTGAAAGAATATCGGAATCAAAACTGCGGTCTGCCGTGCCGCCTGCGTAATATATGGAGCTGAACCACATTTCATCGCTTGGGCGCAGAACCTCGGAAATTTCCTTTACCAAATCGTCTTTTAAAAATTTTGTTGGACCAAAACCGTGCGGCTGAAACCAAGCGAACACTTTTCCCTTTGCAAAATCTTGACAAGAGCGAATGCTTGCAGCTATCTTTGCGGGGTTGTGGGCGTAGTCGTCAACCAAGGTAATTCCGTTTTTGCAGTTGTAAATTTGGCTCCGGCGGTGGATGCCTTTCCAGGTTTTTAGAGCTTCTGCACATTCTTTTAAAGATACCCCTGCAACCCTGCAAGCAGCAGTTGCGGCAGCGGCATTTTCTGCATTGTACTTGCCAGGCAGGGGCAAATAAAAATCCGCACTTTCGCCATTGCAAGAAATTTGGAATTCAGATGAAATTCCGTTTGGTTTGTAATTTTCAATTCCAAATAATATTGTTTTTTCGTCTGCTAGTTTTAGGGCAAGGGGATGAGAACCGTTCACTATCAAAGTACCATTCACTTTGCGAACATTTGCGGCAAACTCCGCAAAAAGATTTTCCAATTCTGATAGTTCCTTGTGGTCTTTGTCTATATTTAAAACCAAGCCGATTTTCGGGCTGTATCTAACCAAGGTTCCATCGCTTTCGTCTGCCTCTGCAACAAGCCAGCCGTTGCCGGCAACGGCATTGCCTATTTTGCCCTGCTCTTCCAAAACGCTTAACCCTGCTCCGCTCAAAAGGCTTGGGTCTTTTTTGCACTCATTCAATATATGCCAAATCAAACCAGTCACCGTGCTTTTTCCGCTTGTGCCGCTAACCGCTATGGTGGGATTTTCGCTTGTGATTTTTGCCAAAAGCTCGCTGCGGTGAATTATCGGAATCTCCAATTTCTTTGCCGCTTCTGTATCTGGGTTTCCGCTTTCTATCGCGGTACTAACAACAACAGCACTCAAGTTTTCATTTATCCCGCTACCATCTTGCAAAAAGCATTTCACTCCGGCTTGCTGCAATTGGCTTTTCACCATTTCGCCTTCGTTATGCTCAAAACGCCTGTCAGAACCGGATGACTCTACACCCTTTCCGGCTAAAAACTGAGCCAATGCGCTCATTCCAACACCAGCAACACCAACAAAAAAATAGGATTCAGCCATTATGTATGTATGGAATATAGTAAAAGCTATTTTTGATATTCTTGAGCTATTTCGTTTAGCGAATTTAAAATTGTGATTAAATTTTGTTCGTTTAGCATTTCGTTCGGTGAATTAAAGTTTTGTGCCCTTTTATATTCATTTGCAATTTTACTCAGCGAATATAAAGCTGAGTTCAACTTTTCATTGTTCCGATTTTTTTTTGCCATTTCACTCAGCGAAGCCAAAATTAGAGCCATATTTTGTTCGTTTAAAACATCATCAGGTGAATAATTTACGATTATATTATGTGCCCTTTGATAATCTTTTGCAATCTTATTTAAAGAACTTAGACTATTAGCCAATTTATTATTGCTTCTATTTTTCTGCGCTACATCACCTAATAAATTTAAAATAGCAAATGCGTTTTGCCTATTTAGAGTTCCTCCCAGAGAATCCATATTTGCGATTATGTCTTCTACCTTTTGGTATTCCAATGTCATTTTGCTCATAGTTGCTAAAGGAGCCGCTAGGTTTTTCGTTTTTTCATTTTTTTGTGCCGCTTCACCTAATTCGGCAAAAGATCCAGCTAGGTTTTGCAAATTTTCTCGCTTAATTCTCTCCTGATCTTCTTGAAATTGCCGCTGTGATTCAAATTCTTTTGCTATAAAATACTGGCAAATGGCTATATTTTTCCTAGCATATTCATTATAAGGATCTTTTTCTAATGCTCTATTGAATATTTCTATGGCATTTTCGTAAAGTCCCAAATTCAATAAACAAGAACCATAAGAAAGAATAACATAAACATTAGGATTGGGCACCGCAAGCAATACTTCATAATAATAGTTTTTTGCAGCGAAATAGTTTCCATTGGCATATTCCTGATCTCCTCTTTGAATCAAAAAGGCTATGTCTGATTCAGTTAAGTTCCCTCTTTGCTGAGTTGAAAGCATTGGTCTAGGTGGCGGTGCGGAAAAAAGAACCGCACCGGGAGCAGTACGTTGACCACAACTTGTAATCAAAAAACATGCAAAAGCGAACCATATCTTTTTCATTTTCAGTTACCATTCTGCAAACAACGAACACTGAGATGGAAGCCAGACTTATTTCCGTTGCCTTTGCCAACAGCTTTTAGGTCGGCGATGGAGATGTATCGGAAGAGACCGCGGCTGGCATCACTAGTGCTCTCCGTAGAGCTCCACCAACTGCCGAGGTCGCCGATACCGAAGAAACTATCTGCACTATCAAACCAGCCGCCCGGTAGAGCCGCAAAACCATACTTGTCCTGACCATTATCTTCGTCGTGCCAGCTTGCAGCCTTTAAAAATTTGCCTGCTGTTTTCTCACCGCCAACTGTTGCCATAAATATTTCCCAGTCCGCATAGCTTGGCAAATGCCAACCGCTTGGACAGATTTTCGTAGCCGTGTTCCAATTATAGAGCCGTCCATATTTTTGGCAGTTGTTTTCTTTATTGTCATAGCACTTTGAACCGCTTACGTTGTAGTTCAAATTCTCTGCCATCCAAGTTTGGTTGCCTATTCTTACCACTCTGTACATTTTGTTGTCTCTTGAATCTATAAGGCTTGAAGCAACTGGAGTTGCCGAACCTGACATAGGTTGTTGATATTGCTGTTGTGGGTATGCCTGTTGCTGTGGAGGATACGCTTGCTGCTGTTGATACTGCGGAGGGTATGCCTGTTGCGGATACGCCTGCTGCTGTTGTGGGTATGCCTGCGGAGGAGGAGGATACTGTTGATATTGCTGTTGTGGGTATGCCTGCGGAGGAGGAGGATACTGTTGATATTGTTGTTGTGGGTATGCCTGCGGAGGAGGAGGATACTGTTGATATTGTTGTTGTGGGTATGCCTGTTGCTGGGGTGGATACGCCTGCTGCTGTGGAGGATACGCTTGGTCGCCCGCTGGAAAACCTCCAACCGTTTCTCTTAAAGACGATGCTAGGTCACGCCACACATTTTTTGTTGCTAATACATATTTTGTGAAGAGTTGCTCTGTTGAGCTATAAATCCAATTACTTGTCTGTTTGTTATAAGTAGCAGCTCCGTTAATGGGATCTGAGAAAGTCAAACGATATTGACCATCGCTAACCTGCAATTCAACATTGCTGTAAATAAGCCAAATTTGAAAAACTCCATACGCATCCAGCTCATCTGTAAGAAAAGTATAATTTGCCTTAATAGTGCCAGTATATCTGTCCGATGCTGTAATCGCCGACTTTTTTGGAATATTCATCGGAACAGCTAATTGAGGTTCAGGTCCCCTAAAAGCATCGGTAAACCATAGGCTTGCTCTTGAGTATAAATCATCCTTAGATACTCCGGGGACATTTACTACCTCAGAATAAGTTCTATCTTCCTTGGGCGCTACTTGTGGGCATCCAATAATGCAAGATAAAGTTAATGCGGTGGCAAAAATTGCCGCCGATGAGAGAAAATGGTTAGTTTTCATAAATTCCTCAATTCCTAAAAATTTTTACATTAATATACATTTTTTCGTAGAAAATAATCATTTTCTTGGGGAAATAGCACATAATTTAAGTAAAAATTGGCAAAAATGCTCAAAATCGCCGCTTTTTAAAGTTAATATGTTTAGGTGACCTGTTTGGCAAACTCCGCCAAACTTACTATATTCCTCTTGTGTCCACATTCGGAGAACCTTTATTATGAAAAACACACTCGGAAAATATCCAGGAAGTCTTTACATTATGGATGAGGAATCTGATTCCTCGCATATCCAGGAAAGGGAATACGCTTTCAAAGGCGAGCTGGTTAACGGCTTGTACGCAAGTGATGCCCACGTCAAGCTCCACCACGAAGCAGAAAGGAAAATGCATTTTGGCATAGTTCACATTCGCGTCAACGGTGCCCTGTGGCTCAAGCCTATCAATTTTATCCACGACTGTGTCAAGGATAAAATCCACCTGATCCATAACGACCTATATGAACACGAGGTTTACAACGATGATCTCATAGAAAAGCTCAACAATGTGGCTAAGAGCTATATCTCGAAAGCTATGAGCGATATTGAGAAGGCAACGTCTCAAACCAAGGCTTTATAGTCTAAATATGATAACGAATCTCCAAATGGACTTGCTGCCAGAAGGAATGGACGATCTTTCTTTGATTTCCGAGGATATCCTTAGAATATACGATATAATTAAAGCCAAATTCCCAGACGTTTATGTGAATTGCAAAAAAGGCAAAAGGATTCACAACGACAGCGGTTACAGAAAACCCGATTCACAAGTCGGAGCAGCGAATTCCGCTCACAAGAAGGGAAAAGCTCTGGACCTTCATCGCGATTCAAAGAGGGAAAACTTGGATCTATACGAATGGGTCATTCAAAACGGAGCATCCCACGGTATATGCAGGATGGAAGACAAAAAAGTAACCATTGACGATCCGCCTGGATACGGATGGGTTCACATTGATATTGCTGAAGGCAACAAGTCTCACCCGAACCAATGGCACAATGGAATTTATGTGTTTATTCCCTAAATTCATTCTCATTTTGGCAATTGGAATAGTTGTTCAAGCGGCTGCGCAAGATTTTAATTTGCAAGTTGAGAGAATGAATGGCATTGTTTATGTAGATGGGGTGGATTTAGGAAAAAAATTGAAAATGAATATGATTTGGCAAAGCGAGGCTGGGATTTTGCAGATAGGGAATTCTTCTTGGACTTTGGGATATTCTTTGGCAAATATAAAAGACACGAGTTTTTTGCTGCAAGCCGCTGTGCAAAGCAAAATTTCAAGCAAGCAATCTTTTTGGCTGCCCCTGCCTTCTTCTTTGCGGATTTTTGAACGAATGCTGAACAGACCAATTGAATACGATTCTGCTTCCGCAAAAATATATTCAAAACCTACCAAAGATTTATGGAGCGTCAATTTAGATTCAAAAGAGAATGGCGAAGTTATAGAACTAAAACTCTCAAAGCCTTTTGTGGTGGAAACTTTTTACACAAAACCAAACTACCTTCTGCGAATAAATGGTCTTGTGATAGATAGCACTATGTTTTCTGATTTAGCGAAAAAATCTGCAATGATAAGCAGGGTAATTCCCATTCAAGACAAGCAAAGCGTGCAGATAACTCTTGTGATAAAAGACAATTGCGATGGAGTGGAACTGATAAAAAAAGACGAGGGAAAAACCTTGCAAGTAGTTCTTAGAAGAAAACAATCCGAAATAAAAGCCGCCGCTTCATCGTCTTCTGCAGTACAGGCGAGCAACAGCAAAAAAATAAGAACCGTAGTTTTGGACCCTGGCCACGGCGGCAAAGATCCTGGTGCCATTGGTTACAATGGTCATAAAGAAAAGGACATCGTTTTGTCTGTTGGCTTGAAATTAAAAAGCAAACTAGAAGAAAAAGGATTTACCGTTAAAATGACAAGAAGCACTGACGAATTTATAGAACTCGCGCAACGCCCAAAAATGGCAAGCGACTGGGGTGGCGATTTATTCATAAGCCTGCATTGCAATGCCATAGAAGGAAAGGAAAGGCAACAGAAAACTGAAGGATTTACATTCTACATTTTGCGAGCCAGCGGCGATGAAGAAGACAGAGCCATTGCCCGCAGGGAAAACCAAGCTATTGCGTTGGAATCTGGCAAAAAGGGCAAAACAGAAATTTCACCAGCCGAGTGGATTATTTTAGATAATCAGCTTGCCTTGTATGCGGAAAAAAGTGCACTTTTAGCAGGCTATCTTGTTGAAGCTTTTGACGGAGGTTCAATAAGAAAGATACGCAAGGGCGCAGGTCAAGCCGGATTTATGGTTTTAGTTGGCGCATATATGCCCGCAGTTTTAGCAGAGCTAGGTTTTATAACACATCCAAGCGATGCCACATATATGTCCTCAGAAAAGGGGCAAAACGAGATTGCGGATAATTTGGCAAGGGCAGTGGTGAATTTTTCGAAGTGATTTATTTTCCGCTACTTTTTCTCACCTTTCTCTACAACTTTAGGAACTGGTTTGCCACCTTGATGCGTGCCTCCGTGTTCCAAGCATTTCCAGCCTGCGCCATAAGGTGCAACATCTAGTCCTTTAACTCCAGAGTAAAGAGTTCCGTAATCTAGGCAATTCTTAATCAATTGCTCGCAAGTGCAAACTGGGTGCTTTGGATCGCCACCTTCCACAGAGCCTCTACAAGTAGAGGTATATGAATACTCTGTGCTTATTGTGAAGCAACCTGTGTCCCATTCACAGACAGTGGCTCCATTTGGACCAGTGCATACTCCAGCCCCAGCTTGTGAAACTAATGCTACCAAAGCAAATAATGGCAATATTACCTTTTTCATAGAGAACTCCTATTGAAGTGGATCTAACTGGCGATTCAGGGACTTGAACCCCGGACCTGCGGATTATGATTCCGTCGCTCTAACCAACTGAGCTAAACCGCCTAAAATTATACTTTCTAGTAATTTAGAAAAGTTTTGCTAAAAAATCAAGGTTCAAACAGAAAAATAACGTTAATAGATTGTTATTCAATTTGAGAAAGTGGTAAATTATGCAAATAAGTGTTAATAAAAAATTATGTTACCTCAAAAATTTGTGAATAGAAATTATCTTGGATTTGCAAAAATAACAATACGTTACATAAGATTTTCAAACTTTCTTTAAGTTATTAACAGAACTCTTTGTCAATTTCTTTTTAAATAAAGATAATATATAAGAAGAAGACTTAGAACCAAATAAAATTTGCAAAACAACAGAAAAAACAAAAAACAAAAAACAAAGCACTACAGAATAAGCTATTAAATAAGCCAAATTTGCATTTAGAAGCCAGTTATGGGCATATTTAGAGATATATAACCCTAAGGGTGCTAAAAGGGCTAAAACGGCTATTGCTGCTATGAAATCTTTAATGACTAATTTTGCTCCTTTAACATTCCAAAATATCAACAAAAAAATTAGCTGAACAAATGAGCAGATAAAGCTCACTGCTGGAACGGAGTATATTCCTATTATTTTTGCTACAGGCGAATACAAAAACAAACTTGCGGCAAAAGCTGATGTATTAATTATAGTTGGAAGCCACATTCTTTCCATTGAATAAAAAGCTCTTGCTAAAAGAGCTTGAGTACAAAGCCCTATGCTTGTTGGCAAATAACATAAAAGCAATTCATTAACTAAAATTGAACTTTGCTGGGTAAAAGCTCCTCTTTCAAATAAAATACGAACTGCAGGTAAGCTAACAGCTGTTAATGCACTTATGGCTGGAACTAAAATTGCAAAAATTTTTGCTAAGTCGTTCCAAACTTTTTCGTTTAATTCGGTTATTTTATTTTCTTTGAACATTCTAACCATATCTGGATATTTGGCTGCTCCAATGCTAAAGCCAAATACAGCAACGAGAGTGTACATAAGGCGATAACTGTAATTAAGGCTTGAAATTCCGTGGCTGCCAAACATTGGTCCAAAGCTGCGAATTGCAAATTCAAGCGCAAACATTGAACCTGCGCCCAAAATCATTGGCAGCAAGAGTTTCACGGTTTTTATCAATTCTGAATTTTTTGGATTGAATGTGAAAAAATATTTTACACCACCTCTATAAGAACCTATTATTTGCAAAACAAAAAAACCTATGAATGCACCGATTGGAACACCCCAGGCAAAACCACTAACTCCGCTATCTTTAAATAGCCAACCAAAAAACACTATGCTGGCATTGTAAATTATGCCTGTTAGTGATGGAATAAAAAATTGTTTGCGAGCTTGCTGTGCTGCTATTAAAAAACTTCCAGCAAAAAAGAATAATTGTCCTGGTAAAATTATTCTGCCAAAATAAGTTGCTAAATTTAAAATGTTTTCGCTTGGAGGTACTGCAGTTAAAAGCAAAATTAGTTCTTGCATAAATATAAATGCTGGCACAGCTAAAATTAAAAACAGTAAACCGAGAACATTGAAAATATTGCTGAATGAACGCCACCCTTCATTTTCATTTTGCTTGAGTAAATGTGTTGTGAATAGTGATATAAAAACAATTGATAAAAAACCCGTGCCTACTAGATGATTTAAAATGTCTGGAATCATAAATGCAAGGTCAAGAGCATTTTTTTGCTCATTAACACCTGCTATTTTTGCAAGGAGCATTTCGCGTAAAACACCGAGAACTCTACTTGCGAGCAAGCTAACAGCTATAATTAAGGATGCCTTGTTCATCTTATTTTTTTTAGCAATAAAAAATATGTAAAAACTGCAGTTAATCCACCAGCAAAATCTGCGGCTAAATCATATAAACTACCAGAGCGACCAGGAACAAATGTTTGATGATATTCATCACTAGCTCCAAAAAGAGTACATAGAAAAACAACAAGTATGCTGTATATAAGAGGTTTTTTAAACCAGTCTTTACTGGGAATCCATATACAAAATGTTATTCCCAAAACAAAATAAGCTATAAAATGCTTTATCTTATCACTAATATGAATGGAATTTAGAAAAGGATCATTTCCTGGCAAAGTTGAAAGCATAAAAAGCACTATCATAACAAGGATAGCTGGAATTTTTCTCAATACACTCTTAGTTTTTGTTTTCACGTGCAGAATAATGTAGTAAATTTTACTACATTACCAATTCCGTATGCCTACACCTTCGGAACGAATTAAAGAGCTTACTTTAAAGCTGAGTGAAGCAAATCGCCTTTATTACGAGGGCAAAACAACTCTCTTTTCAGATATTGAATTTGACACAAATTTAAAAGAATTAGAAGCTTTGGAAAAAGAATATCCTGAATTAAAGCAAGCAGATTCCCCAACTCAAATAGTTGGCAAAGAAACTTCTGGAGATTTTATGCGCGTTGCCCATAAAATTCCAATGCTCTCCATCGCAAACACTTACAGCGAAACAGAAGTCTTAGACTGGCAGCGCCAGCTTAACAATTTGATAAGCGATAAAATTGAATATGCCTGTGAAATAAAAATAGATGGCGTTAGTATGTCTCTTTTATACAGAGACGGAAAATTAATACGTGGGCTAACAAGAGGCGATGGCGAAGCAGGAGACGATGTAACCGCAAATATAAAAACCATAAAAGACATTCCGCATATATTGAAAAATGCCCCCAGTGGCGAACTTGAAGTTAGAGGCGAAGTGTATATGGAACACTCCGCATTTGAAAAATTGAACGAAGAAATGATTTCACTTGGCAAAACACCCTACGCAAACCCAAGAAACACAGCGGCAGGCAGCTTAAAACTAAAAGACCCAAAAGAAACCGAAAAAAGAGAATTGAGATTTTTCGCATACCAAATCCCAAGCAACTTTGGCTCTCAATTCCACAGCCAAAATTTAGATTTGCTAAAAAATTTAGGGTTCAGAGTTTTTGAATATTTTGTAAAAGATTCTGTACAGGGAATTTTCGAAGCCAGAGATTATTTTGATGGTTTAAGAAAAACCCTACCTTTTGATATAGATGGAATGGTTGTTAAAGTAAATAGCATTTCCCAGCAGCAAGAGGCAGGCAGAAATTCAAAAGTACCTCGCTGGGCAATAGCATATAAATTCAAAGCGGAGCGAGTTTATTCGGAGCTTTTGAGCATTGATGTTCAAGTTGGACGCACCGGAAAAATTACCCCCGTTGCAAACCTTAAACCTGTTCAACTTGGCGGCACCACGGTAAAAAGAGCAACCCTCCACAACTTTGACGAAATAAAAAGGCTGGATTTGCGAATAGGCGATTTTGCAGGCATTGAAAAAGGCGGCGAAATTATCCCGAAAATAGTGGAAGTTCAAACTGAAAAAAGACCGCCAAATGCGGAACCCGTGAAAGAACCGGAATTTTGCCCCGTTTGCGGAGAGAAGTTGCAAAAAGAGGATGTGGATTTGCGTTGTGAAAATTTGCAATGCAAGGCGCAACTGCTGGGATTTTTGGAATATTTTGTTTCCCGCAAGATTATGGAAATTGAAAATCTCGGCGAAGCCTTATTGGAAGTGCTTTTAGACAAAGGTATTATAAAAGATGTTTGGGATATTTATTATTTGAAAAAAGAGCAGCTCTCAGCTTTAGACAAAATGGGTGACCGCAGTGCGCAAGTTGTTCTTGAAGGCATAGAAAAGAGCAAAAGCAATAGCTTGGAAAGATTGATTGCGGGATTTGGCATTCGCCACCTTGGGGTAAATGGGGCAAAAATTTTGGCAAAGCATTTTAAAAATTTAGATGCTGTGGCAAAGGCGGAAAAAAAGGAATTGGAAAATATAAATGGAATAGGAGAAATAATTGCGGAGAGTGTTCATAATTTTTTCCATTCAAGTTTGGGCGAAGAGTGGGTGAAAAAAATAAAGGAAATAGGCATAAACATGGAATATAAAGGCGTGAGCGGAACTCTTTTTGCAGGGCAAACCGTGGTTTTAACGGGAACGCTCCCGACTTTGGACAGGGAAGAGGCAAAAGCAATTTTAGAGGCAAACGGAGCAAAGGTGACCAGTTCGGTTAGCAAAAAAACTTCTTGGGTTTTGGCGGGGGAAAATGCGGGCAGCAAGTTGGAAAATGCAAAGGAACTAAAAATTCCCATTTACGGAGAAGAGTGGTTCAAAGAAAAAATTTCTAATTAATTATAACGTTCTTCGGCTTTTTTCCAATCCACTATATTCCACCAAGCTTTTATCCAGTCTGCACGAACATTTTTGTATCTCAAATAATAAGCGTGTTCCCAGACATCAATTACGGTTATGGGTTTGAAGCCGAGGCTAATGGGGCTAATTTGGTCGTGGGTATCAATAATTTCCAACTCGCCAGCTTTATTTTTCACAAGCCAAGCCCAACCGGAACCAAAATGCCCCAAGGCTTTTGCGGTAAATGCCTCGGCAAAACTTTCAAAACTTCCCCACTTTGCATTTATAGCCTCAGCCAATTTTCCCGAATTTATTCCTGTGCTTTTGGGGCAAAGCGATTCCCAAAACAAGCAATGGTTGTGATAACCGCCGCCGTGATTTCTCAAAGCCGCCTTTTGCTGCTCAGGAGCCTCATCCAAGCTGGTCAAAATTTCCGTTATGCTTTTACCCTGCCACCCAGCCGCTTCAACAGCTTTGTTCAAATTTGCCGCATAAGTAGCGTGATGTTTTGAGTAATGAATTTCCACCGTGGCGGAGTCATAGTGAGGTTCAAGCTCGTTGAACCCATAAGGCAGTTTTGGTAGTTCGAATGTCATAGGGGAGAATATAGAAAAAATGTATATTAAAGATATAAAACAGGGTTTTTTTCGCAGATTTTTGTCCTACATTTATTGTTTTTTACTATATTGTAGTATATAGAACATTTATATACTACATTTCTTAGAATTTACTATATTGTAGTATATGGGAGTTATGCAATGAGTTTGGTTTTTGGAATACTGGAAGAAGAAGAAAAACGGCTGGAAGAATTGGTTGCCGAATGCGACAAGGCTTTAAAAGTCTTGCCTCAAGAGTCTATACATATAAGAAAAAGTAGAGGAAATTCATATTTGTATTCAATAAAACGGGAAAAAAGCAAAGTTATTTCTCGCTATGTCGGGAAAAATTCAAGCGAGAATATTCAAAAAATAATGGAACAAGATAAGATGCGGAGACTATATAAGCAAAGGAAAAAGGAAGCTTTAATCAGCATAAAAGAAATTAGGAGGGCACTTGGTAGAAGAATCTCAAAATGACATATTTTTACAAATATTGAAAAAGCTTGAACGGGAAAATATTTTAAAAGAGCTTGTTCTTGTGGGTAGCTGGTGTTTGCCTATATACAAGGAAATTTACGGAAAAATTCCAAATATACCAGTTTTAAGAACCAGTGATTTGGATTTACTCGTTAGAAATCCTAGAAACATACATCATTCAGCAAATGTGGATAAGCTATTGCAGGATATAGGCTTTATTAGGTCATTTGATGTGACTTCGCCTTTGATAAAATACAAGCAGTCTAAATTGGACATAGAATTCCTCTCGGCTCGCATACGAGGCAACGAAAA
>Ga0268262_10005773_pt1 | contig 12140 bp, 8 predicted proteins | sample TergutNc150P3_FD_190354 | JGI IMG/M metagenome (GOLD analysis project Ga0268262, IMG submission 190354) | Nasutitermes corniger P3 segment gut microbial community from laboratory colony in Florida, USA - Nc150 P3 (SPAdes) (version 2) | ecosystem: Host-associated > Arthropoda: Insects > Digestive... | reverse complement strand
CGTTCGCGATCGGCGAATATCCCGAAGCGGCGGTGGTAATGCTCTTTTATCAGATTGGGGAGATGTTTCAGGATTTGGCGGTTGAACGGTCAAAAAAATCCATTACGAGCCTGATGGATATTCGCCCCGATTACGCAAACCTCAGGAAAAGCGGCGGCATTGAAAAGGTAGCGCCCGATACGGTAGGCGTTGGCGATATTATTATTGTCAAGCCGGGAGAAAAAATCCCCCTGGACGGTATTGTCGTTGAAGGTATTTCCATGCTTGACACTTCGGCGTTGACCGGGGAATCCGTTCCCCGTAAGGCGGAAACCGGAGACGCGGTACTGTCAGGCAGCGTCAATCAGAGCGGTACGCTGACAATAGAAGTTACCAGGATTTTCGGCGAATCAACCGTTTCAAAAATTATAGACCTTGTTGAAAACGCTTCAGGCAAAAAGGCGAAAACCGAAAACTTTATCACCACATTCGCGAGGTACTATACACCCGTTGTTGTTATCCTCGCGGTGTTGATCGCCTTTCTGCCGCCTCTGATTTTTGGAACGCCCACAGGCGGCGCGTGGCGGGACTGGATAAACCGCGCTCTTATTTTTCTTGTTATCTCCTGTCCCTGCGCCCTTGTCTTATCAATCCCTATGGGCTTTTTCGCCGGTATAGGCAGGGCGGCAAGGAAAGGCGTTTTGGTAAAGGGCGGTAATTACCTTGAGGCTTTTAACGGCCTTGAAACTGTGGTGTTTGATAAAACCGGAACATTAACCAAGGGCGTGTTTAAGGTTACCGCGGTAGAACCATCAGGCGGTTTTAGCAGGGATTCTTTGCTTGAATTGGCCGCAAACGCTGAAAGCTACTCCAATCACCCCATCGCGTTATCCGTTATGAAAGAATACGCGAACCAGAGGTTCGGCAAGGCGGTAGATCAAGACAAACTTTCCGGTTATACGGAAATCGCGGGACACGGCGTAAGCGTTTATTTGAACGGCAAGGCTATTCTGGCGGGAAATCAAAAGCTCATGGCGAAGGCTGGCATTGACTTTCAGGAATCGCGAAGCGTAGGAACCAAAGTCTATGTCGCGTTTGACGGGTTATTCGCCGGCTGTGTTGTTATTTCCGATGAAATTAAACCGGACAGCCGCGACGCCATAAGCGCGCTGAAAGCGAAAGGCGTACGAAAAACGGTAATGCTTACCGGGGATAATCCGCTCGTTGCCGAGGCTGTCGCCGCCGAATTGAAACTCGATGAAGTGTACGGCGGCCTGCTGCCCCATGAAAAAGTCGCGAAAGTGGAAATTCTTAACGGCCAAAAAAGCGCCAAAGGAAAACTCGCTTTTGTTGGAGACGGCATAAATGACGCGCCTGTCCTGGCAATGGCGGATATAGGCGTAGCGATGGGCGGGCTCGGCTCCGACGCCGCTATTGAAGCCGCCGATGTCGTGTTAATGACCGATGAGCCTTCAAAACTTTGCGACGCTATTGATATTGCCTGTTTTACAAAAAAAATCGTATGGCAAAACATTGTTTTCGCGTTGAGCGTAAAAGTCGTTTTTCTCGCGCTTGGCGCTTCTGGTATTGCCACAATGTGGGAAGCGGTTTTCGCCGATGTCGGGGTATCGCTTCTCGCTGTATTGAACGCTATGAGGATAATGAGGGCAAGATAACATTTTGGGATTTATACGCTTCTTTTTTCGATTTTGCGGAGCAGGCTCAATTTCTTAATGTAGAACTGATGGATTGGTAAAAGCCTTGAAAACATAGTAAACCGATGGTATAAGGGTAGTATGGACATAGGCACCATCTGCGTACACGGATGCGAAAAAAAATTTGACACAACCGGAGCGGTTGCCGTCCCGATATTCGCGTCGGCTACCTTTGCGCATCCCGGTGTGGGGCAGAGTACCGGCTTTGATTACTCGCGCTCGCTTAACCCCACCAATGTCCATTTGGAAGACACTGTCGCCGCGCTGGAAGGGGGCAGCGCCGCTATCGCGTTTTCTTCCGGCATGGCGGCGGTTTCGGCCTTGATGGAACTGTTTTCGCCCGGCGACCATATTATCGCTTCCGATGACCTTTACGGCGGCACAGTCCGCCTTTTTTCGCATATATCCCGGAAGAACGGCGTTAAAGTCTCATATGCCGCGGCGAAAGACATCGAAAGGGAAGTAACTCCGTCCACAAGGGCCATATTTATTGAAACGCCCTCCAATCCAATGATGCGCGTAACGGACATCGCGGCGGTCGCGGCCGTTACAAAAAAAAACAATTTGCTTCTCATAGTTGACAACACATTCCTTACGCCGTGTTTTCAAAGGCCGTTTTTTTTTGGCGCCGATATTGTTTTGCACAGCGGGACAAAATATTTAGGCGGACACAACGATACTCTGGCCGGGTTGCTGGTTGTAAAGGACGGCGGGCTTGCGGAAAAACTCAGGTTTATCGCGAAAACAACCGGCGCTTGCCTTTCGCCCTTTGACGGCTTTTTGATTATTCGCGGCATCAAAACCCTGGCCGTTCGCATGGAACGTCAGCAGGAAACCGCCCAGAAAATCACAGTCTGGCTTTTGGAACAAAGCGCTGTTAAGAAAGTGTACTACCCGGGATTGCGGGAGCATCCCGATTATGAAATATCCCGCCGCCAGACTAGCGGCTTTGGAGGTATGCTGTCTTTCTCCGTGCGCGATGGGCAGACAGCGGCAAAAATTCTGGAAAGCGTAAAAATCATAAAATACGCCGAAAGTTTAGGCGGCGTTGAAAGCCTCATTACCTACCCGATGCTTCAAACCCACGCCGATCTTCCTGAAAGCGAGCGGAACGCGCGAGGCATAAATGATCGTTTATTACGCCTGTCGGTGGGTTTGGAAGCCGCTGAAGATTTAATCGCCGACCTCAAACAAGCAATAGGAATTTCGGTGTGAAATACGATTTTGACAGCGTAATAGACCGCAGCAATTCCTACAGCATAAAACACGAACCTGCATGGCGCGGAAAACCAGACGACGTACTGCCCCTGTGGGTTGCCGACATGGATTTTACCACGCCGCCCTGCGTGCAGGAGGCGCTAACCCGGCGTGCCAGGCATGGAATTTTCGGTTACTCCGAACCGGACGCCGCGTATTTTGATGTTGTGGGTAAATGGTTTAAAAAACGCTTTAACTGGGATACACAACGGGATTGGCTGACTATTACTCCGGGAGTGGTAAACGCGCTGTATATTGCCATCCGCGCTTTAACGAAACCGGACGACGGCGTTGTTATACAACAGCCTGTGTATTATCCTTTTGAAACGGCTATAAGGCAAACCGGACGGCAGTTGCTGATCAATGAACTTGTGTACAGCGATGGGCATTACAGTATAGATTTTCAGGATTTTGAGGAGAAAATTAAGCAGGCAAAATTGTTCATTATGTGCAATCCGCACAATCCGGTCGGGCGTGTCTGGAGCAACGATGAGCTTACGCGAATGGGCGAAATATGCCTGCGCCATGGCGTGATGGTTATCGCCGATGAAATCCACGAGGACTTTGTTTTTCATGGCCTATGGCCTGACCAACGGTCAGGACAAAAACACCTTGTATTCGCCGCTATTAACGGTGATTTTGCGGATGCAACCGTTACCTGCACATCCCCTTCAAAAACCTTTAACCTCGCGGGGCTGCTTCACGCCAATATTTTTATTTCCAACAAAATTCTGCGTGATAAATTCAAAGAAGAGTATGCGCATTCCGGCTTAAGCCAGCCTGGCCTGATGGGGTTGGACGCCTGCAAAGCGGCGTATGAAGGCGGCGCCGAGTGGCTGGCACAGCTTCTGGACTATCTTGCTGAAAATATGCTGCATCTTAAAACATACCTTTCAAAGCACCTTCCAAAAATAAAATTCATTGAACCGGAGGGAACATACCTGGCGTGGCTGGATTGCAATGAGCTTGGACTTTCTGCCAAAAAACTGGATGATGTGATTATGAATGATGGGAAAGTTTGGCTGAACGCAGGTTCATTGTTTGGAAAAGGCGGCGCGGGTTTTGAACGCATGAATGTGGCATGCCCCCGTTCCGTTTTGAATAACGCGCTGGAACGACTGAAGAACGTAAATTGGGAAAAGTGGGCCGGCAAATGATAGTTGTGAATGGAATCTCCAAAAGCTATGGCGAGGTTACCGCGGTAAAGCGGGTCGATCTTGACATTCCCCCCGGCTGCATCTACGGGATCATCGGCAGGAGCGGCGCGGGGAAATCGAGCCTGCTTAGGGTAATGAGTCTTTTGGAAACGCCTGATACCGGAGAAGTGTATTACAACGGGCAACGGGTTGATACTTTGCGCGGCGCGGCATTACTTGAACGGCGCAGGAAAATGGGGATGATATTTCAGAATTTTAATTTGCTTGCGTCGCGTAACGTCTCGGGAAATATATCCTATCCTTTGGAAATCGCGGGACTGCCCCGGAAACAGATAGATACGCGGGTTGATGAACTTCTTGACCTGGTTGACATTGCCGACAAGCGTAAGGCGCGTCTGCGGGAACTTTCCGGCGGGCAGAAACAGCGGGTGGCTATTGCCCGCGCGCTGGCGGCATACCCCGAGATACTGTTCTGCGACGAGGCGACCAGCTCCCTTGATCCCCAGACAACCCGCTCGATTCTGGCTTTGATCCGCAGTTTACAGCAGCGGCTGAAAATTACCGTGGTGCTGATTACGCACCAGATGGAAGTAATCCGCGAGATATGCCATGAGGTAGCGGTAATGGATACGGGGCTTATTATGGAAACGGGAAGCGTCGCCTCGGTGTTTGAATCGCCCAAAACGACTGCGGCGCAGGAGTTACTTCATGTTTAATGAAAAAATTATGGATGTACTGTCCATGCTGCCGGAGGCAACGGCGGAAACGGTGTACATGACCTTTGTCTCGACCTTTTTCGCCTGCCTGCTTGGTTTCCCCCTGGGCGTGTACCTTTATGCCGCTTCTCCCGCCGGTCTTATCCCCCGCCGCGTGCTGTACAATGTGCTTTCCCGAATCGTGAATTTATTTCGTTCCCTTCCCTTTATCATTCTGATGATCCTGCTGATACCCCTGACACGGCTCATTATCAAAACCAGCATAGGCCCCACAGCGGTAATTACCCCCCTTTCAATAGCCGCCGCTCCCTTTGTAGCCCGTGTCGCCGAATCCGCCCTGTCCGAGGTTGACCAGGGGGTGCTTACCGCGGCACGCGCGATGGGCTCAACCAATTTCCAAATCATCCGTAAAGTGTTAATCCCCGAAGCCATGCCCGCTTTGGTTTCCGGCCTTGCTCTGACCATCATCAACTTAATCGGTTATTCGGCAATGGCTGGCGCTATCGGCGGCAGGGGCCTGGGCGATCTTGCCATACGTTACGGCTATTACCGTTTCAGAACGGACGTAACCATCGGCGCGGTTATCGTTATAATGGTACTGGTAGAAGCGGTACAGGTTATCGGTACGGCAATTAGCCGCAGTCTTCTTTCAAAACGATGATCTGACCCCTTGACGAAGCTTATCATTTTTTTTATAATCCTATTAAACATATAGGATATATGTGAAAACTATGAAGAGGAGAGATATTATGAGAAAACTACTCAGTTTGCTGATTGCCGGCTTACTGGTTTTGGTTCTTAACCACACGGTTGAAGCCAGAGGCAGCTCGCAAAGTTCCGGTTCCGTCCTTACGATTGGAGCCACGTCAGTTCCACACGCGGAACTGCTTAACCTGGTCAAAGACGATCTGGCGGCGCAGGGGATCACCCTGAAAGTGATAGAATTCACCGACTATGTTATGCCCAATTCGGCGCTGATTGCCGGTGAGCTGGATGCCAACTATTTCCAGCATATTCCTTATCTGGAAACCAACGCGGAATGGTCGTCAAAACTGGTTTCCGCTTTCGGGGTGCATGTGGAGCCATTCGGGCTGTACTCGTCAAAATACAAGAACATCAACGATCTGCCCAGCGGCGCTTCAATTGCCATACCAAATGATCCTACGAATGGAGGCAGGGCGTTGCTTTTGCTTCAGGCAAATGGGCTTATCACCCTTAGAGCCGGTGTTGGCCTGACGGCTACCCCCCGTGATGTTACAGGCAATCCGAAAAATTTCCGCTTTCAGGAACTTGAAGCCGCTCAATTACCCCGCTCTCTGTCGGACGTGGACGCCGCTACCATCAACGGCAACTATGCCCTTGAAGCGGGCTTTAACCCCTTGAGGGACTCCCTCATAATTGAGGGAGCGGATTCACCCTATGTAAACATCGTGGTAGTGCAGAAGGGCAAAGAGAATGATCCCCGCATTATTGCCCTGAAAAACATCCTCCTCAGCCAAAAGGTGAAGAATTTCATCAGCAGCCATTACGATGGCGGCGTAGCGGCGGTTTTCTAGAAAAGCGAAAGGTAACACCAGGCACGCTTGGTGTTACCTCTATGACCGTTGTTGAGTAAAAAAACGCCTCGATAACGGGGATCAAATTCAATTCAAGATATCCGCCTCATGAACGCGCGATTGTAAAATTCCCATTTATTCATGAATATTGCAGGTTATAGGTGTAGAATATATAGACAGGTATTTTTCATTGGTAACCGGAGGTGAGGTTTATGCCAGAGATTAGGAAAAAGGTCATCCTTGTTGATGACAACCCTATAAACCTGAAATTGGCCAGAAACACACTGATGGGCAAATACGATGTTTTTACCGTGCCCAGCGCGGAAAAGTTATTTGAATTGCTGGATAAAACTATGGCGGACATCATTTTATTGGATGTGCTGATGCCTGAAATGAGTGGTTACGACGCCATCAAGATCTTAAAAAACAATCCAAAAACTTCGAGTATCCCGGTAATATTCCTCACATCCAAATCAGATACAAACAGCGAGCTTGAGGGCTTTATCCACGGGGCGGTGGACTATGTCTCCAAGCCTTTTTCTCCCCAGCTGCTTTTAAAGCGGGTAGAAGTGCAAATCCTGGTGGAATCCCAAAAAAATGAACTGGAGAGAGTCAACCAAAACCTCCATCATCTTGTAGAAGAAAAAACAGAAGAGATACAGGAACTGCAGGACGCGATTCTAAAAACAATCAGCAACCTTGTGGAATACCGCGATGACGTAACCGGCGGCCATGTAGAACGCAGCGAGCATCTGTTAAAGCTTTTAACCGAAGAAATGATCAGGCAAAAGGTATACTGCGATGAGATAAAAGACTGGAATTTAAAGCTTTTTTTGCAATCTGCCCAGCTTCACGATGTTGGGAAAATAGCCATTAAAGACAGCATTTTATTGAAACCAGACAAACTGACGGCGGAAGAATTTAACGAGATGAAAAAGCACACCTCGTTTGGCGAGATGGTTATTGAAAAAATACAGGAGAGCGCCAGGGAAAGCGTTTTTTTAACGCACGCAAAAATAATGGCCGGAACCCACCATGAAAAATGGGACGGTACCGGCTACCCAAGGGGTATTGCGGGAAATGACATCCCGCTTCAGGGCAGGTTATTGGCCATTGTGGACGTGTATGACGCTTTAATTTCCGAACGGCCGTATAAAAAACCGTTCTTACCGGATCAGGCATTGGAGATAATCAAACAGGGGAGCGGCGTTCACTTTGATCCGGTGCTGGTTGAGGTATTTATTGCCGCAGTCCGAAACTTTCCGGTATAATAAACAAAGTTTTTATAGACTTATGATATTTTGTATTATATTATGATAGAAGCAAGGGGGAAATAATGAAAATTGGTTTTAAACTTACGGCGATTATGGTTGCGCTTGGCTTATTCGCCAGCGTTTCAGTCGCGATTACTCTGATTCTCCGGTCACGGGACAGTATCACCGGCCTTTCGGAACAATATGCCGAAAGCATGGCCCATGAATCCGCCGCCAGTATTGGCACTTTCCTTGAAATATACTTGACCAAAGTGGATACTACTTCCCATGTAATGGAACAGTACCGTGACATAGTAGTTACTAACCGCCGGAATATGTTCAATATAATACTCGAAGGTATGGTGGAGGAGAACACTAAAATAATCGGAGCATGGTGCGTATGGGAACCGGACGTTTTGGAAGGCAATGACCGGCAGTATATAGGGACAAAGGGAACCAGCCCAAGCGGGCGTTTTTCTCCTTATTATTATTGGGACAATGGGACAGTCAAATTGGATATCCGTGAAGATTATAACTCAGCCGATTACTACCTTTTGGCCAAAAATTCGGGCAATCCGACAATTTTGGACCCCTTCGAATATACTGTAGGCGGAAAGAAGATATTGATGACCACAATCTGTATTCCGATTCGAGCCGATGGCAGAACCGTAGGGGTTGTGGGTTTTGACCTCCCCCTTAATGAAATACAGGATATATCGCAAACCCATAAGCCTTTTCCCGATTCTGTAACCGCGGTATTCAGCAATAATGGTACGGTTACCGCCCACTTTGATACCAGTCGTATTGGAAAAAATATGAGGGAAACTGAAGCTGATATGGCAGGTTCCGCCTTCACTGGTTTTGTGGACGCGGTTAAAATGGGTAAATCTTATACCTTTTCCAATCATGTTGCGGCATTGAAGACGGACATGAAAATGTTTATCGTTCCCGTTACTGTCGGGACAACAAAAACCCCCTGGAGCTATGCGGTAGCCATTATGCGTAATACGATAATGGCCCCTGTTTACCAAATGCTTACTATAGCCGTAGTGATAACCGCCGTGATTTTAGGTCTGCTCGTTTTAGCGTCCATGTTCCTGTCCCTGTCTATCAGCAGGCCAATCATCAAGGTTGCGGGAACTCTCAGAGACATATCCGAGGGCGAAGGCGATTTAACCAAGCGGGTAGCTGTCAAATCTACCGATGAGATCGGCGATCTTGGCCGTTGTTTTAACGTGACGATGGAAAAAATCAAGAACCTTATTAGTATAATTAAGTACAAAATAAACGGGCTTAACCATACCAGTTTTGAACTTTCCGTCAATATGGGCAAAACCTCGACAGCTGTAGAGCAGATTAGTTCTCACCTTGACAATATGAAGAACCTCATGGTTAAGCAGGAAAACGGCGCGGAAGAAGCGGGTAAGGCAGTAGGCGATATTAAGGTTAATATCGACAGCCTTAAAAAAATGGTAGAAGAACAGACCGACAGCGTAAACAAGTCGTCTTCGGCCATTGAGGAGATGACTGCCAACATTAATTCAGTAACTAGAACCCTGGTGGAAAACAGCAAAAACGTAGGCGTATTGACCGAAGCGTCTGAGAACGGCAAAACGGGCCTTCAATTAGTCGCGCAGGAAATAAAGGAAATAGCCCATGATTCCGAGGGGCTCCTGGAAATAAACTCAGTGATGAATAATATAGCAAGCCAGACCAACCTGCTTTCAATGAATGCGGCTATTGAAGCGGCACATGCCGGAGAAGCGGGAAAAGGCTTCGCCGTAGTCGCCGATGAAATCCGCAAGCTCGCGGAATCGTCGGGGCAGCAATCCAAAACCACCGCCACGATGCTTAAAAAAATAAAAGCGTCCATAGATAACATTACCAAATCCTCTGACGAAGTTTTGCAGCGTTTTGGTGCTATAGATACAAGCGTGAAAACAGTTTCGGAGCATGAGCAAAGTATCTTAAGCGCTATGGAAGAACAGGAAATAGGCGGGAAACAAATACTGGAATCCATTGGCCGCCTGAGGGATACAACGGCTTCGGTTAAGAAAGGGTCTGACAATATGGCTGAATCGGGAGAGACCCTGGTTAATCAGATGGATGGATTCATAAAAACCAGCAAAGAAACCGTTGAAGGCATGACCGAGATACTGAAAGGGGTTAACCAGATAAATGTTTCGGTGGGTCATGTCAACGAAATGAGCCTGGAAAACAACAAAAACTTTGAATCATTAAAACATGAAACGGAAAAGTTTAACGATACTGTCGGCAATGAGAAGCAAAAAATCCTCATGGTGGATGACGACAGTATCCATCTGGAAATGGTGCAAGCGGTGCTGTCAGGCGAGTATGACATATCATCCGCCAGGTCGGGTAAAGAAGCGCTGGCTTTGTTCTACCAGGGGCTTGTCCCTCAATTAATACTTTTGGACCTGGTAATGCCCGGAATAGATGGATGGGATACTTATAGCAGAATAAAAGCGATAAGCGGTTTACACGATACCCCAATAGCGTTTTTCACTGCCTCAAACGATCCGAAAGACATGCAGCGGGCGCGTGATATGGGCGCGGTTGATTATATCAAAAAGCCCTATGATAAGGACGATCTTATAAGAAGGGTAGGAAAAATCCTCGCAAGATGAGGAAAGCCGGAATTTAAAGATTGACGCAGGAAAACCCTGCTGGTGAATAAGGACATTTACTCCAGCAGGGTATAGGCGTCGCGTTACAATCGCTATTGACAAAGATTTTTTTTTGTTCTAATATCCTAGTAAACACATAGGATATATGGGTTAATATTGTTAAAGGAGAATTTACCATGGGTAAAAATTACAAGTTTGAGACGCTTCAGCTTCACGCCGGGCAGGAAAAGCCCGATCCAACTACCGACGCGAGGGCAGTGCCCATTTACGCGACGACTTCCTATGTATTCAAGGACTGCGCGCAGGCGGCCGGAAGGTTTGCCTTAACTGAAGGCGGCAACATTTACACACGCCTGATGAACCCTACCTCAGATGTGTTTGAACAGCGTATTGCGGCTCTTGAGGGCGGTGTTGCCGCGCTGGCTACTTCGTCCGGGGCCGCGGCGGTTACTTACGCGATACAGAACATTGCCACAGCGGGGCACAATATCGTATCCGATAAGCGTATATACGGCGGAACTTACAACCTTTTCGCGCATACCCTGCCCGATTTCGGCGTATCCACAACCTTTGTGGACGGCGGCGATCCGAAGAACTTTGAAAAGGCGATAAACAAGGACACCAGAGCCCTGTTTGTGGAATCCCTGGGGAATCCCCATTCCACCATCGTAGACCTTGACGCGCTTTCGGCTATCGCCCACAAAAACGGCATCCCGCTCATTGTGGACAATACCTTTTCGCCGCCCTGCCTGTTCCGGCCTTTTGAGCATGGCGCGGACGTGGTTCTCCATTCCGCCACTAAATTTATCGGGGGGCACGGAACGGCTATCGGAGGCGTGATCGTAGATTCGGGGAAATTTAACTGGGCCGCAAATGACAAATTCCCCGGCCTTTCAAAGCCGAACCCCAGCTATCACGGGGTTGTACTTACCGACGCGGTGGGAAATCTCGCCTACATTATCAAAATCCGTGTTACCTTAATGAGGGACACCGGCGCGACAGTAAGCCCCTTCCATTCCTTCCTTTTCCTGCAAGGGCTGGAAACCCTTTCTCTGCGGACAGAACGCCATGTAGAAAACGCGCTAAAAGTGGTAGAGTATTTGCGTAAACACCCGAAGGTAGAATCAGTGAATCACCCGGCGCTGCCGGATCACCCCGATCATGCCCTGTATCAGAAATATTTCCCTCGGGGCGCGGGCTCAATTTTCACTTTTGAAATTAAGGGAGGCGCGGAGCAGGCGAGGAGCTTTATTGACAAACTGGAGCTGTTTTCGCTTCTTGCCAATGTGGCGGATTCCAAATCGCTGGTTATCCATCCGGCAAGCACAACACATTCCCAGCTTTCCGGGGATGAACTCCTTGATCAGGGGATAAAGCCAAATACCGTCCGGCTTTCGGTAGGAACCGAACATATTGACGATATTATCGCGGATCTGGAACAGGCTTTTGGAGGTTAATGAAATTATTGGGATGAGAGGTACATCAAACCTTCGGTTCGCGGACAAAAAAGCGTTAGTTGCCATGAGCGGCGGTGTTGACAGTTCTGTAGCCGCATACATCCTGAAACAGCGGGGGTTTGACTGTACCGGAATTACCATGAAATTATTCACAAATGAGGATATCGGAGCGGGCGATAAAAAAAAATGCTGTTCCCTTGAAGATACGGCTGACGCGCGTAACGTGGCTGATAGTATGGGTATCCCTTATTTTGTATATAACTTCACGGAAGATTTCAGGAAAAAGGTAATCAACAATTTTATTGAAAGCTATCAAAAGGGCGCGACGCCAAATCCCTGTATTGACTGCAACCGCTATATCAAATTTGAAAAATTGCTTAACAGGGCAAAACAGCTTGGAAT
>Ga0268262_10005772_pt1 | contig 12140 bp, 7 predicted proteins | sample TergutNc150P3_FD_190354 | JGI IMG/M metagenome (GOLD analysis project Ga0268262, IMG submission 190354) | Nasutitermes corniger P3 segment gut microbial community from laboratory colony in Florida, USA - Nc150 P3 (SPAdes) (version 2) | ecosystem: Host-associated > Arthropoda: Insects > Digestive... | reverse complement strand
CCAAATGTTCTCTTCGTGTATGTATTCTATCTATAATATCTCAAGTCCAAATTTTACCGGTGATTATAGCGGCGAGGATACACCTGTTCCCATCCCGAACACAGAAGTTAAGCTCGCTGGCGCCGATGGTACTGCCAGGGATTCTTGGTCGGGAGAGTAGGTAGTTGCCGGTTCTTTTTTGCAGCCCGTTATGTATTTTTACATGGCGGGCTGTCGTTGTTTTTAGTCAAGACCAAGAATTTTAATCAAAAGTTCATCTACTTCATGCATAATTTCTGCGGAAACAACGCCAAGTTTTGTTCCAAGTTTATTTATCGGAATTGCCATTAGTTTATCGAGGCATATAAAGCTGTCTTATGTCAAACCGTTTTCGTCGTTCGCCTTAATTTATAGCGTTATAGATAAAAATTTAGTTTACGTCCCGCTTTTTCGTTTGTACAAATAATATATTCACTACAAGTTTTGCGCGTCAGGGAATTATGACAAAATCATAAGCAATCACAGTTGCCGTAGTAATCCGCGAAAAAATCTCGACGAAACGCCACTGAAAAATTTTTTGGGAAGGCGGGGATTTTAGGGTTTAAGCCGGAAGACCTTCGCAAAACTTTCAGAGCGGTTTTGCTGATGACTTAATCGCCGAAACGTTTTTTTCGGAGCGTATTTTGAGATTTTATTCGGTATTTTTGCCGATAGTGTTTTTTTGCGCCGTAAGTTTTTCGCAGTTTTTTGCGGATACTATGCTTGTCGTAGAACAAAACGACAGTTTGCCGCAAGACGAACACATAAAACGAAGCGTCGAAAATCGCGGATTCAAAACGCGGGGTTTGGCGAACGTTATCGCGTTGGAAAGTGGAATACAAAAGGACAGAAACAGGGCTGTCGGCGGTTTTGAAAGTTTTTCCATAAGAGGAATTTCGGGCGGCAGAATAGGCGTTTTTGTTAACGGCAACTCGGTCGCAAACGCGGGCGGCGCGCTTGTGGATTTATCGCGTTACGACGGATTAAGCATCTCGCAAATAGATATTTATCGCAATTTCGTACCGGTCGAATTAGGCGGTAATTTATTCGGCGGAGCGGTAAATATCATAACCGAAAGCCGCGAAATTCATGATTTCTCTCCGCAGATTTTTTTGCTTTACGGAAGTTTCGGCGAGATTCGCACGTTTGCTAATTTTAATCATATTCCGATAAGCAAGAAAACAAAAATTTCGTTTTTTGCCGACTTGCACAAATCGGAAAACGATTTTAAGTATATGGATTACAACGGTACTTTTTATGGAAAAGACCACGAATTAGACGACAGCGTTCGCACTATGGACAACAACAGATTCAACGCGCTTACGTTTTCGGGGAACGTAAAAAACTCGCAAGAAAAATTTGATATCGACGGTAATTTTTCGATTTTCACCTCAAAATACGAAATCCCGTCCTCTGCCGGCGTAATCTATAAATACCGAAACCGCAGCGCTTTTGACACAAACAGAGAATATCTTTTTTCCGTCAGCCAAAATTTTCACAACGCGGGGGAAAGCAAGATAAAATTTTTCTATCTTCTTTCGTTCGACGAATTTAACTGGACGGACAAAGACAATATCGCGTTTCCGTATTCGCTTTTGCCCAAAGACGGCAGAGGTATTGTCGCGGCAAAAAACAATGCACTCGACGGTTCTTTTTTGCATAAATTCAGGTTCGGGGACAATTTTTGTCTGTCCGTAAACGCTTCCTTGCGCGGCGAAAAAATAAACTATTCCAACGACGTTACGTCTTTTGAAATAGAGGATAGAGAAGTCGATAGATTAAACGCGGCGGTCGGCGGCGACCTTAAAATTATCACGCGCGCACCCGAAATAATTTTTGGGGCGACTATTCGCGGCTACGGTGATAGAACAAACAATTGGAAAGAAGGTTTTATTTACAAAGACGTACCCGACGCGGCTATTTTCGACACCGACAATACGTTTCGTTTAAGCGTAAACAACTACTTCTTGTCTGCGCCGCTGCAAATTTTTGCCGATGCCGTTTATGCCGAAAAAGTTCCCAACCTGCGCCAGCGTTACGGCTACTACGGCGTAATTCCCAACACAAACCTCTTGCCCGAAAAAGTTTATTCCGCGCAAATCGGATTGATTGCCGATTATCCCGTAAAAACAATAACGTCCGTTTTTACCAATTACTGCGAGAATTTGATAAGAATAATATATTTTTCAAACGTAGGCAAAGCGGTAAATATCTCAAAAACATATAACTGCGGAATAGAAAATGACGTTTTTTGGAAAATAAGTCCCAAAATAGAACTGTCCAATAACGCCACGCTGCAAATGCCGCTTAATTTGAGCGAAAAAAGCGATAAAAAACTTTACATTCCAAACGAAAGCGTTCTAAAAATAAACACTGAGATGAAAATCGGAGATTTCGGCGGGCTTTCTTTTATCGCGCAACATTCGTATAAGTCCTCGTATTTTCATGATTTGTACAATATTTACCGCGTCCCGTTCGACGAGAACAAAAAAGGATTGTCGTTTTTTTCGTTCGCATTGCAGTACAAAGCAAAATTTATCACGGCTCAGTCGGGAATTTACGACATTGCGTCAAGCGGAAATTCTCCGCAGAAAATAAGCGCTTTGGAAAGCGGATATTTTCCGATAATTTATCCGGGAGTAAGCGTAAAAAGCAGCGTTTTATTCGATTTGAAAGGTTTTGGGAAATAGAATGAAACAAGCAAAAAGGAGGGCGCGTATGACATAATTGCGAATTTACGGCGTTTTTTGTAAAAAATTGAAGCGGATATATAGCCGTCATATATTCGCGGACGTGAGCGGTCGGCGGCGGTTCAAAAAAATAAAAAAGTGTTTGGTTTATTAGATTAAAACCTTTAAGGAAGGTGTTATGAAAAAGTTTTTTAATTTGTATTTTGCGGCGGCGCTTGCCGCTTTGACGTTGTTTGGGTGTTCAAAACCCGAAGACGATAAGAAAATCGTCGAAATTATGACGGAATTGCCGGTGGTTTCGATTAAATCGGTCGATAATACTACGCTCGTACTCGGAAGCGATTACGTCGCTGGAAGTTATGGGATAATTTCGTCGGATAAATACGTCAAGAAAGCGTTAGTCGATTCGGATGCCGATTTGTGTTTTGCCGACGGGAATTTTTACATTCTTGAACGCAGCAATCAGGGCAAGTTGATTTTTATGTCCGCAGGAGGAGAAATAATAAGGCAACTGCCGTTTCAAAACTCCGCGTATTTTAACGCGCACGGCGTATGCGGCGACGGAGCGGGTAAAATTTTTGTCGGCTCTTACGAAGATTTGACTATCGCGGTTTTTGAAAAATCAAACGGCGATATTTCTTACAAGAACAATATAAGTTTAAGCGTTCCGCAATCGTCTGGCGGTACTGCGAAATTGCAGGACTTAAAGTATTTCGGCGGCAAGATTTACGCCGCTTTGCAATATCTCGACGCTTCTTGGAATCCGTCGGGAGTGTCTAAAATTTTGGAAATCAATCCGTCAAACGGAGCGGTTGAGCGAACTTTTGAAAGCAATTTCTCTAACGTCGTTGAAATTGAAATTCGCCAAAATAATTTGTTTGTTTTGGATATGGGCGCTTATTTTGCACTTGACGGAGGAATTACGAAAATAGATTTGACAAGCGGAACAAAACAAACCGTCTTAAAGGGAGCGGAAGTTGGAGCAGACCCGCAGAAAATCGAATTTATATCCGACAGCGAAGCGTATCTGCTTATGCTTATCGGATATAACGACGATTTTTCCGCTAACTCTTACGTCGCAAATTTTCAAACAGGCGGCTCTTATTCTTTGAATGCCGTTAGTGAATTGAACGGCGTTAAGTCGGTTTCCGCGATTTCTTACAACAAGAGCCAAAAGACGCTTTATCTGGCAAGCGCAAACAAAGTGTTTAAGTTTTAGGAAACCGGTAATTTTTGGAAAACTTAAAAGCGGGATGAAACCTAAACTTCGTCCCGCTTAAAATATCGGCAAGACCGACTACCTGATTTTTTCAATCAAATCGCGGTAATTTTTATCTTTTCCAAAAATATAACTTCCCGCGACCAAAACGTCAGCCCCGTTTTGCCAGCAAATTTTCGCCGTCTCTTCGTTTACTCCGCCGTCGATTTCAATAACAAAATCAAGATTTTTTTCGCCGCGGATTTTATATAATTCACAAACTTTTTGCATGGTTTCGCCGATAAATTTTTGCCCGCCGAATCCCGCATAAACCGACATCACAAGCGCCAAATCGATTTCGCTCAAATAATCCGTGAAAAGCGAAAGCGGCTTATCGGGATTGACGCAAACGCCGACTTTTTTGTCTAACGACTTTATTTTTTTTATCGTCTCGCCAAGATTTTGGCAAGCGTCGGCGTGAACCGTTATGTAATCGCTTTTCGCCTTTGCAAACTGCTCGACGTAGCGAATCGGTTCGCTTATCATCAAATGCGTATCGACTAATACGTTTTTGCCGTTTTGCGAATTAAAATCCTCGACTATTTCGGCGGCGGCGGCGGTAATCATCGCCCCGAAACTTATGTTAGGCACAAATATTCCGTCCATAACGTCGCAGTGAATCCAATTCGCGCCCGCGTCAAGAACTTTTTTTACGTCGTTTTCAAGATTTTTGAAATCCGCCGACAAAATCGACGGCGCAATAATTCTTTTTTGCAATTTAGTCCTCCGATTTATACAAATTGTGTTTTTTAATAAATTCGCAAACGCCTTCGTCAAGCAAATACTGACACGATTTACCTTTTTTGAGCATGTCTCTTATTAACGAAGAACTTATTCCCCAGTTTGGACCTTCAAAAAATTCCACTCTATCGCTTGGTATAATTTGCGGAATTTGAGTCGAAAAATTAGGACGCTTACAAACGGCGAGTTTAACTTTTTGAATTAACTCCGCCCATCTGTGCCAGCGAACAAACTGCTGTAAATTATCGCTTCCGATACAAAAATACCACGTATCCGCAATAAATTCTTCTAAAAGTTTTTCGACGGTATTTATCGTATAAGACGGCGCGGGCATAGTCAATTCTTTTTCCCAGATTTCAAATAAATCGTTGTTTGAAATCGCCTTTTTTATCATCGCGCAACGCTGAGCGGAAGTCGTGTCTGCGTTCGCCTCTTTTAGCGGATTTACCCTCGCGGGAACGAATAGTACCAAGTCCAAATTCAAGTCCTGCGCCGCCATATTCGCAATAGCCGTGTGTCCCAGATGAACGGGGTTAAAACTTCCGCCGAGTATTCCTATTTTGGAATATTTTCGCATCTTATCTTCCGGCTCTGTCTCTTAAAGACACCCTTCGCCGCAACAATTCGATTTCGTTTTTGAACAAATCGTTCTCTTCCAGAATATTTAACTGCGCCTGCGCTTCGGCAAATCTTTTGGAAGCGATGAGATTTCTTGCCAAGCGCAGACGAATTTCGGGAATTCTTTCGCTGCCGGCGTAATCTTCAAGAATAGTTTGATAATAAATTACCGCAGATTCGTATTTATCGGTTATTTCGTAATATTCGGCGTTTAACATTTCCTTTTGAAGCAGTTTATCGACGATGGAATCCAAATAAATTCTTGCGCTGTCGATAAATTCGCTTCGCGGATAAGCCGAAACGAACGAGGAAAATTCCCGTTCGGCTCTTCGCAGCAATCTGTTGTCCCGCTGGATAATCGGCGCGGCTTTGTAACTGCAATACGCAATCCAGTAATACGTTCTCTCAATAAATTCGGAATGCGGATATTCCTCGATTATCGTCCGCAGTTCCATACGAGCGTCTTCGGGTTTTCTGCCTCGCATATACGAAAGCCCCAAAAAATAATACAGCGAGTCGGGAGCGTCCAATTCCCCGATACATTCGTTTCTGACCGTCGAAAGCAAACCGACCGCTCGCGAATATTTTTTGTTGTCAAACGCTTCAATTCCGGCTTTAAGACGCTCGGCACACCTAATTTCCTTGTTTTTTCTTCTTGCAAACGACGGGATGCAAAAAAATAGACAAAACATAACGATTACGATTTTTTTCATTTGAAATAATTCACTCCGCTTTCAAATATTTTTTGGTCTTTATTTCCATAAATGTTTATGCCGACGTGCTTTCCGATTCTTTCGCTGTGTCCCATTTTTCCCAAAATTCTGCCGTCGGGAGAAGTAATTCCTTCGACCGCCCAAGTCGAGCCGTTGGGATTAAACGGAATTTTATTCGTCGCTTCGTTCGTGTTCGGGTCAATGTATTGCGCCGCTATCTGCCCGTTTTCTTGAAGGTTTTTGAGCCATTTCTCATTTGCGACAAACCTGCCCTCTCCGTGAGAAACCGCAACGGTATGAACGTCGCCGACAGAAACGCCCGAAAACCACGGCGAGAGCGTCGATGATACTCTTGTATTTATCATTTGCGAAACGTGGCGGTCGATATAGTTGTAAGTCAAAGTAGGCGAATCGTCTTCAAGCGAGCGAATTTCGCCGTAAGGCACTAATCCGAGTTTTATGAGCGCTTGAAACCCGTTGCAAATTCCCAAAATAAGCCCGTCGCGATTGTTAATCAAGTCCATTACCGCATCGACGATAGCCGGATTTCTAAAATAACTTGCGATAAATTTTCCCGACCCGTCCGGTTCGTCACCCGCCGAGAAACCGCCGGGAATCATTATTATCTGCGAATTTTTGACGTATTCGACCGTTTTTTCTATCGATTTCACAATGTTTTCGGAAGTCAAATTGTTGATGACGTGCGCTGCCGGAACGCCGCCCGCCCGCGTAAATTGTTTTGCGCAATCGTATTCGCAGTTTGTTCCCGGAAATACCGGAATATAAATTCTCGGCGCGGCGGTTTGCGTATCCGCTTTAATCTTTTTGGGCTTAATTTCACACGAAACCGTAGGCGCGGAATCGGGTTCTTTCGCTTTCGTCTTGAAAACGGATTCAAGCGGTTTTTCCAACGAACCCAAAACGTCTTTGAGCGAAATTTTAACCGTTTGCCATTTTTCGTCGGTCATAATAACGCTCGGCTCTTGAATCGTTTTTCCAATATAAATCGCGTCGCTTAAACCGCTCGGTTCTTTAACGCATTCCAAAATAATTTCTCCGTAATTGCTCGCAAACCAATCAAGTTCGTCGTAAGATGCGCAAATTTCAACGCCGATTTGGTTGCCCAAAGCCATTTTACAAAGCGCGGTAAGCGTTCCGCCTTTTCCGACCGTGTGAGCCGCTACGATGACTTTATTTTTTATCAATTCCGTGATTTCCGAATAATATTTGCGCAATTTGTCAAAATCCGGCAAACTGTCGTAAGCGACGCTTTCGGGCATCATCCTGGACTTGTCCGGCAAGCGCAAAAGATAAATTTCGTGTCCGACCTCTTTGAGTTCGGGCGAAATAACGTTTTGGGCTAAAACAGGCGCAACGGCAAACGAAACGAATGTCGGCGGTACGCTTATTTCTCCGAAAGAACCGCTCATCGAATCCTTTCCGCCTATCGCCGGAATTTTCAATTCCAGTTGAAGCAACAGCCCGCCAAGTAACGCGGCAAGCGGTTTCCCCCATTTTATCGGGTCGTTTTTTTCATATTTTGTTTGGTCGTCGTCAGAATTTTTATATTCCACTGGATTTTCGTAATATTCTTGAAAAGTCAATCTTATTTTTTTGTAATCGCCGCCCGCCGCCACTATTTTCGCAATGGAATCTATGACCGCAAATACCGCTCCGTGAAACGGCGACCATGTAGAAACGTCCGCGTCAAATCCAAAACTCATAATCGTCGCCGTTTTCACCTCGCCGTCAATTACGGGAAGTTTTGCCGCCATAACTTGCGCGGGAGTCGTCATAGTTTTTCCGCCGAACGGATGAAGTACGCTTGCCGCGCCGATTGTGGAATCGAAATGTTCGATAAGTCCGCGTTGCGAACAAACATTCAGATTTTCAAGCGTCAAAAGTATTCTCTCTTTAAGCGGTTTTGAGTCGGAAACTATATTGAACGGAATCCAAAACCCGCCGTCGCGCCTCGCCTCAATTTTAGGCGAAATCGACGACACTTCCGCTTCAAGCGAAACTCCGTTCGTGTCGATAAATTCACGCTTTATATCTACGATGGTTTTCCCGCGCCAAAGCATTTTAAGGCGCTGTTTTTCAACGACATCGGCGACTTTCACCGCAGTCAAATTTTCTTCGTTTGCCAATCGCACAATTTCGTTGTAATCGCTGTGATTTATGCAAACAGCCATTCTTTCCTGCGACTCGGAAATCGCTAATTCCGTTCCGTCAAGCCCTTCGTATTTTTTTGGAATCGCGTCCAAATTGATAACTAATCCCGAAGCGATTTCGCCGATTGCGACCGCAACTCCGCCCGCGCCGAAATCGTTGCAAACCTTGATTTTTCGCGAAAATTCCGGATTTCTAAACAAACGCTGTATTTTTCTTTCCGTCGGCGGATTTCCTTTTTGCACTTCCGCGCCGGACGTTTCTACCGATTTTTCGGTATGCGGTTTTGACGAACCGGTCGCCCCGCCGCAACCGTCGCGTCCCGTTTTTCCGCCAATCAAAACTACAATATCTCCGCTTTCGGGTTTTTCGCGAAGGACGTTTTCCTTTGGAGCGGCAGCGATAACGGCTCCGATTTCAAGCCGTTTTGCGACATAATTTTCGTGATAAATTTCATTTACAAGACCTGTGGCAAGCCCGATTTGATTTCCGTAAGACGAAAATCCGCGAGCCGCTTCAAGCGTGATTTTTCTTTGCGGAAGTTTGCCTTTTATAGTTTCTTCGAGCGGTTTTCGAGGGTCAGCCGCACCAGTTATCCGCATCGCCTGATAAGCAAAAGAACGCCCCGAAAGCGGGTCGCGAATACATCCGCCCAAACAAGTCGCCGCGCCGCCGAACGGCTCAATTTCCGTAGGATGGTTGTGCGTCTCGTTTTTGAACATAACAAGCCACGGCTCTTTATGCCCGTCTTCAAATTCCGCTTCGACCTCGATAGAACAGGCGTTTACTTCACGCGACTCTTCGACTCCGTCGATTAAATTATTAGTTTTCAAATACTTATATCCGATTGTCGCAACGTCCATAAGGGACTGCGGATTTGAATTCACATCGTCGCCGTGTACCTCTTCCCGAAGAGAAATGTAATTTCTATAAACGCTTCTTATCGTGCTTCCGTACTTTTTTGCGTCCGTACCGCCGCCGACCGCAACCGCGGTAAACTTAGTTTTGAAAGTCGTATGTCTGCAATGGTCTGACCAATAAGTGTCAAGAACTTTTATTTCGGTTATCGTCGGATTGCGTTTTTCGGTTTTTTGAAAATATTTTTGAACAAAAAGCAAATCGTTTTTGCTCATCGCAAGCCCGCGTTCCAAACGAAATTCTTCAATTTCTTTCTCTGTTTTTGCGATAAAATTCTCAAGAATTTCCACATCGCCGACCGGCTCGATTTTTGGAATCAGCGTCGCCGGTTTTCTTTGGTGGGCAATTTGAGAATCGACCGGATTTAACAAATAATCTTTAATCAAATGCGTTTCTTTCGTTGTCAATTCGCCTTTCAGAACATAAATCGTCGCGCAACGGACTATCGGCATTTCACCGTGCGTCAAAATCTGCAACGCCTGCGCGGCGGAGTCCGCTCTTTGGTCGTATTGCCCGGGAAGGTATTCGATAACTATAGCCGTTTCGTCTTCGCCGATGGGATAAACCTCCTCATAAATAATATCTACGGGGGGTTCGTAAAAAACAAACGGTTTTGCTTTCTCAACGTCCTCTTTTTTTAATCCCTCAACGTCATATCTTATGATAATGCGGACATCCTGCAACGCATTGATTTTGAGATAACTTTGTATTTCTTCCGTGAGAGCCGACGATTTTACCGCGAAATCCCGTTTTTTTTCTACGAGTAATCTTATTACCACGTGTTCCCCGATTCGACAAATTCAATGATTCCCGCGGAGAAAATACTATTTGCCGCAAGCAACTGCCGAAATATTAAAAAGGACAGCCATTTTTGGACTTGCTAATCGATTATACAAAAAAAAGAGCGCAAATTTCTCTGCGCCCTTTTCTAAAATACCCGTAAAACTGAAATTTTACTTTTTCACTCCAACTTTCGCAGAATAAGCGTAAGTTCCGTTTATTCCCTTCGCTTCGACAATTATCAAATAAGTTCCGTTCGCTACGTTTCTGCCTGCGGCGTTGGTCAAATTCCACACAAACTTTGCGCTGTTCTGCGTTTTCTCAAATACCGCGTTTCCGGTATTGTCGTAAATTACGGCTCTCACTTCCAAAACTTTGTCGCTGGGTAAAATTACCTCAAACTCGGCTTTGTCGGAAACGACGTTTTTCGACAATCTTATGCCCGTGCGCCCGTCGCTTTTTTGAATATCGCGAATCGGGTTTGCCGCCGCCGCAGATACCGTAACTTTAACGTCGATATTTTCAAGAACGTTGTAGTTCGCTACATCCGTCGGCGTAAATTTCGCTTTGTGCATTTGGTCGCTCAAAGGAGCGGCTATTACCGTCGCAGGATTCATCCACGACCAGCCGGCAGGAAGCGCAGGCGAAACGTCCGCTAACGTCTGCCCGACTTTTGCCGTCAAACCCGTCGGCGCGGTGTATGCAGGATTACCCTTAATTACCGCCACCTCAAAAACGTCGCTAAAATAATCGCCGTCTAACGTTGCCGTAATTCTTGCCGTGTTGCCCGCACCCGCAGTTATCTTGCCGTTTTCTATAACTACCGCCGCGTTGCCGCTTACCCAAGTTATTACTTTTTCGCCCGCGTATCCTGCGTCAAACGTTGCAAGATTTTCACCTACGCCGATTTCGGCTCTCACCGTAAAAGGAATCGCCGCAGTTTTAGCGCTAAAATTACTCCAACCGGTTGCGTCTTTGTAAGCGGACACCGCTCTCGCCGGAACAAATAATTTCGCGGCGGTGACGTTGTCGAACACATTGGCGTTTATTGTCAGCGGCGTTTCTTTCCGACTGATAATTTGTTTCAACCCCGTGCAATCGCCAAAAGCGTAACTTCCGATAAATGTGACGGAAGCAGGAATGGTGACTGATGTCAATCCCGTGCAACCGGAAAAAGCCCAATCTCCGATAGTAGTGACGGAATTGGGAATAGTATAAGCGCCTGCTTTTGCGGCAGGATACGTAATCAGCGTTGTTTTTGCTTTATTGAATAACACCCCGTTGTCAGAGGCATAGTTTGCATTGCTTGCATCTACATTTATTGCCGTTAATTTCGTGCAACCGCCAAAAGCGTAACTTTCGATAAATGTGACGGAATTGGGAATGGTGACCGATGTCAATCCCGTGCAATTCCAAAAAGCGCCATCTCCGATAGAAGTGACGGAATTGGGAATGGTGACCGATGTCAATCCCGTGCAGCCGGAAAAAGCGAAATCTCTGATAGATGTGACGGAAGCAGGAATGGTATAAGCACCTGTTTTTGCGGCAGGGTATTTAATCAGCGTTGTTTTTGCTTTATTGAATAACACCCCCTCAACAGAGGAGTAACTTGCATTGCTTGCATCTACATTTATTGCCGTCAATCCCGTGCAGCCGTGAAAAGCCTCCTCTCCGATAGATGTGACGGAAGCAGGAATGGTGACCGATGTCAATCCCGCGCAACTTTCAAAAGCGCCATCTCCGATAGAAGTGACGGAATTGCCAATGGTGACCGATTTCAATCCCATGCAATAGGCAAAAGCGGAACTTCCGATAGATGTGACGGAATTGGGAATGGTGACCGATTTCAATCCCATGCAACTGGAAAAAGCCCAACCTCCGATATACGTGACGGAATTGGGAATGGTGACCGATGTCAATCCCGTGCAACCGGAAAAAGCGGAAGCTCCGATAGTCGTTACGCCGTCTCCAATAACCACGCTGGTAATACTCGCTCGTTGGGCATACCACGGGTTATTGCCGCCGCTACTGGTAAAATTCGTCGGCATAGCGCCCGTTCCGCTAATTGTCAGCGTCCTATTGTTACTGGTGCCGGTAACTTGCCAATAAGTATTTGAACTCCCGATTTGCGCTTGCCCGAACGCCACACTTGCTGCGATACACGCCGCAGCCGCTGTTTTTACCAAATTATTTTTGGTAAATTTTGAAATAAAACCTTGAAACATAACCCCTCCT
>Ga0268262_10005771_pt1 | contig 12141 bp, 9 predicted proteins | sample TergutNc150P3_FD_190354 | JGI IMG/M metagenome (GOLD analysis project Ga0268262, IMG submission 190354) | Nasutitermes corniger P3 segment gut microbial community from laboratory colony in Florida, USA - Nc150 P3 (SPAdes) (version 2) | ecosystem: Host-associated > Arthropoda: Insects > Digestive... | reverse complement strand
TCTATTGAATCTTCAAGAGGTCCCGAACTGCAAATTAACGCCGAGTTTGCGGAAAATATTTCTGAAATAACAATACCTGTTAAGCCGCGAAAATCTACATTGATCAAGGATAACGGAACCGGCGTTATGTACAATAATTTATTGTATTCATTTTTAGGTCAGGGTCAGGAACTGGAAAACAGAGCTATTACCCTTTCAGCGGAAAGAACTCTTATCTCTTACCGTTCAAAAGGAGAGCAGAAGGTTTTAGACACGGCTGATTTTATTATTGCTCAGTCGAATAATTATGAGAACGCATTTTCTGCATGGAGAGATTCAAGTTTTACCCAATGGAACCAGAATGCAGCCGTTATGCAATACGAAGAAGACATAATTGCATACTGCGCAGAAGCGCTTATGCGCGGCAGGTACGCATCTGCAATAGCGGCAATACCGGGTGATTTTATAACAAGCGCAAGGCACAGTTACAGATCAGCCGTTTTTACAGGGGGAATGGCAAGTGCCTACCGTACGATTAATGCCGCAGAAAACGATATAATGAACCTTGTTACTCGGCTTACAAGGGAAAGATCACCGGATATTTTAAAAGAAGAACATATACTTGATTATCTTTATACGCGTAACAATTTGTCTCTTGCAAATGAAGTTATCGGCATTATAAACAATATTGAGCCTGAAATGTTAATTCCTGATTATTGTCCCGGTCTTTTGGAAGCATATTCCGATATTAAACTCTGGCGTCCTGAGGTAAATAATCCTGTTGGACGTCTGACAGAACAAATTTTCAATCTTGTTCTGGAAAGTCTTAACCATGATACGGAAAATGATCTTGTATATGCTTCAAACTCGGAAGGGTTGAATATGGATTTCAGCCTGAGGCTGGGTAAGTCCATTAATGATTGGGCGCAGCCTGGACAAAATGCCGAATGGGCGGCAATCGGCAGATCGCTCATTTTATCAGTATTAACAGGCGGCACAGGCAGCGGAAAGTTTTATAATGTATTAAAACCTGGTAACTACAATCCTCACGCAGTATGGCTTGCAGATAATGGTATTTGGGCTTGGACTGTTTCACCTGCCGTCAAGGCTTCATATCAGGCAAGCAACCTGAATATTGATATATCATTCCCGACAGGTAGTACGCATTATGTGATAATCCGCGGAATAAGACCTTTTATCAAAATACAGATGCACGGACAGGACTGGAGGACAGACAATCAGTTTGAACGTTATGATTCATCCGGCTGGGTATATTATCAGCAGGAACAAACATTGATACTAAAACTCAAGCATCGCTCAACATTGGAAAGCATCAGGATATTTTACAGGGTAGAAGCGCCGCCTGTTGTAGTTCATGAAGAAATCGAAGAGAATCTTCCCAATGATTGGCCTCAGTATTAAATCTTCGATTTATTTTAAAAAACTTTTACCTGTTTTTTTGATACTCTGTTTGTTATTTGCATGCAAGGCAAAAGAAACAGTTACGGAACAAACAGAAGAACAAGTAACAGTTGAACAAGCGCAGGAAGAAACAGAAGCCCCTAAGCAGATTACAGAAGAAAACAACATCAAGGAAAGTGTTAAAGTTTCGTATAATGTTCAGCGTCCGCCATCAGGACTTTCAGGCATAAAAGGCAGAGTAAATTCTTCCGAGATAAATCCTGTTAATTATGAAAATCCCGATCCTGATATCTTAAGGCAGATGGGAGCCGAACAGTATTTAATTTCTTTTTTTGCAGGCGAACAATTTTACCGAGCGGGAAATATGGACAGAGCGCTTGTTGAATACAATAATTCAATTAACAGTAACAGGGATTTTATAGAAGCGCTGATTTCCAGAGGAAATTTATGGCTAAAAAAGAAGGAGTATACAAAAGCCATTGATGATTATACAAGGTCAATCAGGCTCGACTCAGGCAGGGCGGAAATTTACAACTACCGGGGTTTTGCAAGAATGGAACGGGGGGAGATTAACCTGGCAATAGAAGATTTTACCCGCTCTGTTGCGCTTAACAAAAATTATGTTGACGCTCTTGTAAACCGTTCCTATGCATATTATCAAAAAGGCGATTACAACAAGGTAATTGAAGACTGCGATCAAATTTTAAAGTTGGAGCCTGCAAACGCATACGTCTGGAACAGACGCGGCAGCGCATGGTATCTAAAAGAAGACGACGACAGGGCTATAAGAGATTTTACGGAAGCGATAAGACTTAAAGGTGATTTTGCAACAGCATGGTTCAACAGGGGAAATGCCTTTTACAACAAACGTGAATACGAAAAGGCGCTTGCGGATATTAACAGGACTATCTCTTTAAACCCGTCATATACCGGAGCTAATGCCTTAAAAGACAAAATTATGCGTATTTTGGACTGATGTCAGCCGCTCCGGCAGGCGGAATAAGTTTCTGTATCCTTCATACCTCAATGCGTTATTCTACATAAAAAGACTGCGGCACTCCAGATAAAAGCGTTTTTCGCAGGAATGCCCCATGGAAAAACTTTTTCGCGGCAGGGGACCAAGCCGTCCTACGGTTTCAAAAAGCCCTGATTTTTGCACAGGAGGCAGTAAAATACCTGTTGACTTGCTGTCTTTTACAGACAAACGAAACAGCTCTTCGTCATCGTGGATATAATCAATAGATAACGGTTTGCCTTTGTAATTGTCAAGCAATGGCTGTAAACATGCGGTTGAAATTCCTGCGGCGGAGGTTTCCGCTAACATACAGCAATCCTGCGAAATGACGCCGAAACAGTTTGCGGCGGAAGAATGCGCGCAAAGCAGAGGCAGTTCTTCAGCTTTGGCTGCCGGACGGCATAAAAAATCAGGAAGCTGTGAAAGGATAGAAAGCGTTTTGTCAAATCCAATATCAAAAACCAGACGGTGAATAGGCTCAAATTGAATAGCCGGATCATAGATGTTTTCTATTTCTACAAGCGCATAACGGCATGGATGGGCAAAACTGTTTACAGGGTCAGCTTTTTTTATTTCTTCCCAAATACCCTTGGCGGCTGCAAGTGAATGGTTGCCGTCTCCTACTGCAAAGAGAAAAGGATTCTTATTTCCGTTTGAATTTCCATAGCGGCTGACGGAACGGCGGCAAAGCTCATCAAGTTTATCTGCAATAAAACCAAAATCTTCTTCCGTATCCAAAAACCAGCCGCTGACATTTCCGCTGTCCGGCATAAGCGGAGTATTGTAAACAGGAGCCTGTTTTTTAACGCGCTCGGCAAGAGCCGGCAGCAGACTTTCCGTATCGTCATCAATAAGCAGCAAAATGTGGGGAAGTTCCAGCGGCGCGCCGCGGCGAATGTCCATTCTGGGAGGCAATCGCTCCGCTACAGTTCCCTCAGTACAGCGGATTAAAGGACGCGAATCCGGCTTCCAGTCGTATTGTTCAAGATCAACTGCCGCAATAAGACCCCTGCGTTTTTTTTGGTAAGGCGTATCCCTTTCAATATAAATAAATCCCTTTCTGGGTTCTCCAAAAACTCCGTCTTTCATATAATGTTTCATACACGAATGAATATCGGTAATTCTTTTTTGCGCATCATTGTCTGACAGAAACACTTCCGGAAAAATTAAGTTTATTGTTGAAGGAGAACCTTCGGCGGCTGCCCTTGCTTTTTCCCAATAATCACGATCCTGCGTAAATTGATCGCATGCAATTACCGGCCACTTTTCCATATTAATGCCCTGCGGCAGAAGAATTGACGGAATCTCAAGCCCCAGAGAATTTAATTTTTGCTTGTATTCATTCATGGGCTCATTGTAGCGGAAAAAACAAGATATGTCAGTTATCTGAACCGCTTCCTGACGCTTTTCAAGCGTAGCAAGATTTTTCCTTACTATGTTATAATGTAAGAATATGCCGCTGATCATTCGTGATGTGCAATTGGACGATACGCAGGCGCTGCTCGACATCTATGCGCCCTATGTACAGACGACATGGGTAACTTTTGAAACCGAAGTGCCGGCATTTATTGATTTTCGCGGGAGGATCGAACAATACCGTTTTAAGCTTGGTTTTCCGTATAAGGTGGCTGAACTTGACGGCGTCATAGCAGGCTATGCCTATGCTCATCCTTTTCACGAGCGGGAGGCTTATCGCTTTACCGCCGAAACCAGCGTGTATGTAAAACAAGATTTAAGACGAAGCGGAATAGGGACTGAACTTTATCGATCTGTACTGGAGGATTTAACGCAAAGCGGGCATCACGCCGTTATAGCTATACTCGGCTACCCCAATGAAGCCAGCAAACGATTCCATGAAAAATTCGGATTTCGTGAAATCGGATATTTCCGTGAAGTCGGGTATAAGTTTGACCGCTGGCTGGACGCAGGCTATCTGGAAAAGATTTTATAGTGATCTTTGAACGCAATTAAGAGGCTTTATTTAAACAGTCCCTTGCCTGTAATATTAAGCGATTCCTTCTTCTCCGCAAAATATCGCGTATATTTTCGGTGGTAAAACCCATAGGGCAGAATGTACACCATGCGCGCGGCGTGAAAAGAATCCCAAAAATTACCGCCAATGCTGTGGCAGTTTCCATAAAGACCAATATGGTAAACCCAAGTAGCTCGATGTCGCCTTTGGGAATAGTCCAAATCATCAATCCCAAAAAAGAGCCCATCATCAACGCCCATAAACAGAATTTAAATGCCCTTTTGCTGAATAATGCGGGACGTTTTAGTGAGAAAAAGGCGAACGGACGGGTAACCAGTCCAATAAAAGAACCTCGCGGACATATCCTGGCGCAGCTCATTTTTCCGCGGCCTGTTAAAGCTATGATTATAGGCGTAAACATGCACACTAAACCGTATAATCCAAACGGATGCCAAAAATTGGCAATAGTCATCCATATTACGGTGATTATCCATGACCAGCCCTGCCATGAAGCAGGCCAGCGCTTGCCGTCTACTATTTTTGATTTTATTTTTCGTGTTAATACCGGCATTTTATAAACCTTCCTTATGATTGATAGATCATCGCTTGAGCGATATGCAGGTCATGCGGCGAATAACTGAATCTGTGAATCCAGCCGTCCTGCCGGATAACTTTTGCATAGTGTTTCATGCCTAAAAAAATATTAATTCCTGCGGATAGCTTGAAAACATAGTAAACATATTATATTATAAATATAATAGATGTAAGGGGGGTGAAAACTCTTGAAAGTATCGACAAAGGGCAGGTATGCTTTGCAGATGCTGCTTGATTTAGCGGAGCGCAGGCACGACGGGTTTATATCTCTGAAGGAAATCGCTGAAAGACAAAACATATCCAAGCTATATCTGGAACAGATTGTTTCTTTATTAAACACTTCCGATATTCTGCGTGCTAACCGAGGTAAGCAGGGCGGATATATGTTGGCGAAAGACCCGTCCAGTTGTAAGGTCGGTCAGATTCTGCGTATTACGGAAGGCAGTCTCACGCCTGTATCCTGCCTTGAAGGTGAAGTAAATCAATGCGAACGGGCCGGATTCTGTAAGACGCTGTCCATGTGGACAGGTCTTAATAAAGTTATTGTCGGGTATCTAAACAGCGTTTCATTACAGGATATGCTTGAGCAATATGAAGAACAAAGCGCCGACAATTATGTGATATAAAAGAGAAGAATATTATTATGGAAATTATTGTATCAAAAGAAGCTCCGTCCGCCATAGGTCCGTATTCTCATGCCATCTCTTTTAACGGGATAATATACACATCAGGGCAAATTCCTCTTATACCTGAAACCGGCGAGATTGTGAACGGAGGAATCAAAGAACAAACCGAACAGTCAATTCAGAACCTGAAGGCGGTATTGACAGCGGCAGGCAGCGGACTTGCCCATGTTGTTAAGACAACCTGCTTTTTAACGGATATGCAGAATTTCGCCGCATTCAATGAAGTGTATGCCAAACATTTTACCGGCAAACCCGCCCGTTCCTGCGTAGCGGTACTTGCTTTGCCTAAGGGCGCTCTTGTAGAGATTGAAGCGGTCGCAGAAATTCCGTAACACAATTCGAATATGTATTATAATATAATTAAAGAAGGCGTTTTTTATACTGTGTTCTGGAAGGGAGTTTATCACAATGAAAAATTCTATCTTCAGAAAAATCAGGACTCATACGCTCGTTATGGGGATTGCCACAGCGGCTGTGTTTACCGTTCTCATAGCGTCGGGATTGTTTGTTATCAGGCGGGCGATGGTGTCAGTCGGCAACAGACTTGGCGATTCCGCCGCAACAGATGCCAGACGGATATTGATAGAGCAAACAGAAAACGAGCTTTTACGCCTTGCCCAGAGTAAAGCCGCCGTCAGCGATGAAAAAATGTCGGCTACTGCGGAGCATATCCGGGCAATCTCTCAAATAGCGACAAATATCAAATCCAACCCCGATAAATACGGGCGCAGGGAAATTTCGTTTCCTGACAATACCAACACGGAAGGCAGAGTTACCGTGATGGTGCAGATTCCCAATGAAAATACCAGCATCGACACACTCAGGAATGAAATAGGACTGATGGCTAATATACAAGATGTTCTGCTTGCCATACAGACCAATAATAAAAGTGTAGGTACAACCTATGTAGGTACAGAATACGGCGTTACCGTTTGCGCCGACCCTGATTCGGCGCGAAAAACTCCTTATTTCGACCCCAGAACGCGCGTGTGGTATATTAGAGCAAAACAAGCAAACGACCTTATCTGGACAGACGTGTTCGAGGACTATCTTGGCAGGGGGCTGGCTATAACCTGCGCAAAGCCTTTTTACGATGCTAATAGGAACGTAGCGGGCGTTGCGGGTATGGGTATGTTTCTGGTTGTTCTTAGCGAGGAGGTAGTCGGAACAAAAATCGGCGAAACAGGTTATGCCTTCATGATTAACGAAAAAGGCGAAGTAATTATCTCCGACAGCATAAAGGAAGACGAGGACGGCAGAATAATACGGGAAAACATACTTGAAAGCTCTACCTTCCCGCTTGAAACAGCGCGGAAAATGATAAACAGAGAAAACGGTATTGAACATGTTTTCATGGACGGGAAAGAAAAGCTCATCGCATACCATGGGTTAACTACCTTACCTTGGAGTCTTGCCGTCATAATCGACACTGAAGAAGTTATCTCGCCGGCGATTATGCTTGAAGATAATATAATCAACTTGAAACAAACGACTCTTGCGACTGTTAACAACGATATTCGCCTGATTGCCGCGCTTGTGGGAATAATGATTATCTTTATAATCGCTGGAGTAACATTTTTTTCCGTACGGCTGGCAAGAGACATTACCGAGCCAATCCAAAAATTGACTCAGGATGCGGCTCAGATAGGCGCCGGAGATTTGGAACATGTTTTAAAAATCAAAACAAACGATGAACTGGAAATATTAGCGGACTCTTTCAATTCGATGATTACCGGCATAAAAACAATTACCGCCGAAAACGAGCGCCTTGAAATTGCAAGCACGGAAAAAACACGTGAAGCGGAAATTATCCAGGAAGCGAATCAAAACCTGCAAACAATACTCAATATGCTTCCGATCGGCGTAAGAATCATGAGCATGGAGAACGGCTCTTTGCTTTTTGCAAACAAAGCATCGCTGGATATTTTCAATTGTACATCCATAGAGCAGGTATTGGGACACAGCGGATTTGAATTTATGCCCGAGATACAACCGGATGGCAGAAAAACCGCTGATGTGGTTGCTGCATCTTTCCAAAAAGAATCGGACACTATTGAAATGCAATGCGTTAAATTAGGCGGCGAACCGTTCATCGCCCGTATCAACTCCATTAACACCAATTTTAAAGGGAAAAGCGCTTCTCTTGCCGTTATTGAAGATACGACTGCGGAAAAGGAATATCAGGAAAGGCTTCGCAACATCGCATTGCAGGAACATGAAGCTAATCAGCTTAAAAGCCGTTTTTTAGCGACAATGAGCCACGAAATCCGAACTCCGCTGAACGCGATAATAGGGATAATTGAAATTCAACTGCAAAAAGATGACGACCCTCCTGATACTAAAGATGCGTTTGAAAAAATATATGAATCGGGGAACTTGCTGCTTAACATCATCAACGACATACTTGACTTCTCCAAGATTACGGAAGGCAAGATGGAAATTGTACCCGTCCGGTACGATATTCCGAGTCTGATAAATGATACCGTACAGTTGAATTACCTGCAATGTGAAAACAAACCTATTAAATTTATTGTTTCGGTAGACGCTGATACCCCGTTAGAACTCTTTGGCGACGAGCTTCGCATAAAACAAATTTTGAATAACCTGCTTTCCAATGCGTTTAAATACACCGATGAAGGCGAGATTGAAATGTCGGTTTTTTCCGAACCCTCAGGCGGTGAAGTCTCTGGCGGCGATGTAATTATTGTTTTCCGAATACGCGACACCGGTCAAGGTATATCACAGGAGCATATCGGCAGGCTGTTCGAGGATTATATGCGTTTAAATCGTGATATAAACCGTACTGTTACGGGAACCGGTCTTGGGCTCAGCATTACTAAACGTCTTCTTAATTTGATGAACGGTGAAATTACTGTTGAAAGCGAACTTAACAAAGGCTCGGTATTTACCGTACGTCTGCCGCAGAAACGCTTCGGGGATGCTGTATGCGGAACGGAGAATGTGCGGCGGCTGAGGGAATTTAACTTCCCCAGTACGACAATCGCGAAAAAGACACAGATTATACGCGAGTATATGCCTTACGGCAGCGTTCTGGTTGTTGACGATGTTAAATCAAATCTGTTTGTCGCCAAAGGTTTGCTGGCGCTTTACGGTTTACAAATAGATGCTGTTGACAGCGGAACAGAGGCTGTTGAAAAAATCAAGAGCGGTAATGTATACGATATTGTTTTCATGGATCACATAATGCCTGTAATGGACGGTATTGAAGCGACAAAAATTATACGCGGCATAGGCTATGACCGCCCGATTATTGCGTTAACCGCCAACGCTCTTGTAGGACAAGCGGAGATGTTTATTCAAAACGGCTTTAATGGGTTTGTTCCCAAGCCGATTGATTCGCGTAAGCTGAACGCCATATTGAACGATTTTATACGGGATAGAAAACCGCCCGAAATCGTTGAAGCGGCGCGGCGAGAGCAGATTGAAAAAGACGGTAAAGGAAAAGAGGGCTTGGCGGAAAAGAAAATAAATCTATCCGATATTGAAAAATACTTTCTCATTGACGCCGGAAACGCAGTTAATAAATTGGAGGAGATATACGCAAAAATAAACGCCCTTGGCGGGAAGGATATAGAGTCGTATGAAATTACTGCCCACAGTATGAAAAGCGCTCTCGCAAACATTGGTGAAACAGGAATATCAGAAATAGCGCACAGACTGGAGCAAGCGGCAATAGAAAAAAATCTCGCGGTAATATCTGAGGAAACTCCCGCATTTATAAACGAGCTTAAATCCTTAATTGGTAAATTGAGTCCGGCAAAAGACAACAGCGATGTTCAAATTACAGGCGAGGATACGGCATATTTGCGGGAAAAGCTGCTTGAGATCAAAACAGCGTGTGAAGCGGTAAATAAAAAAGCCGCAAAGGCGGCGATGAACGATTTGAAACAAAGAAAATGGCCGCGCCGGATAAATGATATTTTAGATGAGCTTTCCGTACACTTATTGCACAGCGATCTTGAGAAAGTTGCGGCTATTGCGGAGAACACTGTAAAAAACGAAGTTAGCTGATATAGGAGTTAAAATGAGCAAGGTTGTTACATTTGGTGAAATTATGCTTCGTCTTGCGCCGGAAGGACATTATCGTTTTGTTCAGGCAAATTCTTACGGCGCGACTTACGGCGGCGGCGAGGCTAATGTCGCTGTTTCGCTTGCGGGTTTCGGCATAGAGGCGGTTTATATTACAAAACTTCCAAAGCATGAAATCGGACAGGGAGCAGTGAACAGACTGCGAGAGTTCGGAGTGGATACTTCCATGATAGTAAGGGGCGGCGGCAGAGTAGGGATTTACTTTCTCGAAAAAGGCGCGTCTCAGCGTCCTTCAAAGGTGATTTACGACCGCGCCCATTCAGCAATAGCGGAAGCTTCTGAAACCGACTTTGACTGGGAAAGAATATTTACCGGAGCGGACTGGTTTCACTTTACGGGAATAACTCCGGCGATTTCAGATAACGCGGCGGCTGTATGTCTTGCGGCGTGCAAGGCAGCGCGGTCAAAGGGTATTACGGTTTCCTGCGATCTTAATTACCGGAAAAACCTTTGGTCCCGGGAGAAAGCAGGTGAAGTAATGAGCAGGCTGATGGAGTTTGTTGATATTTGCATTTCTAACGAAGAAGACGCCGCCGATATTTTCGGTATTCACGCAAGCGGCGCTGATGTAACGTCAGGGAAAATAAATCATGACGGTTACAAAGAAGTTGCAGAAGCCCTTGTTAAGCGTTTTGGTTTTAAGCAGACAGCGATTACTCTGCGGGAATCAATATCCGCAGACAACAATAACTGGGCTGCCATGCTTTATGACGGAAAAAATTTTTACTTTTCAAAGAAATACGAAATTCATATAGTGGACAGAGTCGGCGGCGGCGACAGTTTCGGAGCCGGATTAATTTATGCATCTCTTAAAGGTATGCCGCCGCAGGAAAGTCTGGAATTCGCCGTTGCCGCAAGCTGCCTAAAACATTCCATTGAAGGCGATTTTAATTTTGTAAGTGTTGATGAAGTAACAAAACTTGCGGGCGGCAACGCTTCAGGCAGGGTGCAGCGTTAGAGAGCAAATGTTAATAAAAAGACCTCTTGCTCAAAGCGTGTATATTGAGAAACAATTAGATAAGACTTTTGAGGAGAAGGAGATAATTCTATGAAAAAAAGGTACGTTTGGTTTTATATTTTGGTATTAATTGCTGTATTTGCGGCAGGTTGTAATAAAGAAACCGGACGGCAAAATCAAAGTACAATTTCCGTTTTTGGAACCGGTACTGTATCAGTCCAGCCTGATGTTATTCAAATGAGCATCACGTTAAGTAATGTTGCCCAAACGACTAAAAAGGCTCAAGAAGAAGTAAGCAAGATGGTTAGGCAGGCTTTGAACATATTAAAAGAAGCGGAAATTGAGGATAAAAATATAAATACCGCATCTTTGACGTTTAACTCGGAATATGAATATACAAATAAGCGTACTCTTGTTGGGCAGAGAGCACAGCAAACTATAACTTTTTCTATTGAAGATATTACTAACGACGCTGAAAAGGCATCATGGATAATAGATCGGCTTATTCAGATCAACGGAATAGAGCTAAATCAGGTAAACTATAGCGTAAAAAATACCGCTGAATATTATGTTAAGGCGCGTGAGCTTGCGTATCAAAAAGCTGTTGAAAAAGCTAATCAATACGCGGAACTGTCGGAACTTAAAATTGTCAAAGTGTTAAGCATATCCGATCAAGGAACACAGCAAGTTTCACCGATGAGCAACAGATTTAGCCGGCAATTCGCTGATGAAATGGTTTTAAATGCGGTTGATGCTTCAACAGTATTACCAATAGGTGAATTGGAAATCACGACTAATATACTGGTAATATTTTTGTTAAAATAAAGAGGGTAATATGGGCAAACGGCACATAAAACGAGGCTTCAAAACATACTCCGTTCCCTCGCCCCATCGGTCAAAGCTTGAAAGCATCTTCGGTGAAGGCTTGAAAGCACTTTAGGTGAAGGCTTGAAAGCACTTTAGGTGAAGGCTAGAAAGCATCTTCGGTGAAGGCTTGAGAGCATTTTCGGTCAAGGCTGCTTTCTTTTAAGAAAAAAGTACGAATTTCCTTGCCGCTTGAAATTAATTTTCTTATATTATAATGGGCGCTTGAGCGCCTATATCCAATCAAACCGCCTTGGTCCCAGCGGAGAGACTTACGGAGGGTTCCAAATATGGGAATCAAGAATAACATTGATGATGTACTTCATCGAATACGGGTCAAGCTACGCCCTAATTATCTTCCTAACACGGAAGGCAGGTATGTAGCCAGGACTGACAATGAAGCTCTATTAAACGTTGAGCGGGTTTGCGCTGCAATGAAGAACAGAGGAGGGTTTTTGGGCAGCTACGAGAACTTGATCGAAAACATTAAACAGTTTTTTGATGAGTGCGCGTATCAACTGTGCGACGGCTTCGCCTTGAA
>Ga0268262_10005770_pt1 | contig 12143 bp, 7 predicted proteins | sample TergutNc150P3_FD_190354 | JGI IMG/M metagenome (GOLD analysis project Ga0268262, IMG submission 190354) | Nasutitermes corniger P3 segment gut microbial community from laboratory colony in Florida, USA - Nc150 P3 (SPAdes) (version 2) | ecosystem: Host-associated > Arthropoda: Insects > Digestive... | reverse complement strand
AAGACCCGGCAGATCCTTCGTTCAGAAGCCTTGGGCAAGACGGCCTTCAGTCCTCGGACTTCCACGGGGGTGAAGGCGGATCGAAAGGGCGTAACTTGTTAGCCTCCCTTAGGATACCCTCTCCCGCTCGGGTTGAAATTCTTCACTCTTGGCTCGAAAACAGCTTTGAATTTGGCGATCCATTCCACCATCCACGCCACGGCGGGCGCGAAGTCCGCCTCATCGTCCAAATTAAGCGCCGGACCGATCAGGCTGATGCTTTTCTTGGCCTCATCGGAACCACTCCAAGTCAGGGCCGTTACCAGGTTCCGTTCTATTTTATTCCTGTCAGGCAAGAGACTTTTAAAAAGTTCATCCTTGCCCTCGCCGTTCAATAATAAGCGCACGGCCATCTCTCCGCCTTGATAGAGGACATTGGAGAGGAAAAACCCGGTGCGGCCCAAGCTGACTTCCAGATAGGGCCGATCTTTAGGGGTTTGGGTTTTGAGGCCGATTTGCTCGGCCAAGCCATCAGAGACCGCCCGCCAGAAGCGCAACCGCGTCCCGCTCTCCGTTCCATTCGTGGCCTTGCCCGTTTCTCCCTCATCGTCCAGGAATTTTATTTCATCATCCTGATTGCCTTCCATCCCCATTTCCTTAAACATATTTCCCAGGGCTTGGTCGATGTCCCACACTACGTCCTCTTCGGGGACAGCGACCGTAACCCCATTTTTTTCCAGCTTCTCCTTAAATTTGAGCGGGAAATCGGAACTCACCGTCAATATTGGCTGATCATCATCGTTGACCCTCAATTTTTTAAACAGGTCGCCGTTTTCGATTATTTCCATTAAAGGGGTATAATTCGTGACTTGGGTGTCTCGTATGTTAAGTCTGGTCAGCGAGGTCAGACCGGCCAAGGGGGTCAAATCGCTTATAGGGTTGCCACACAGATCCAGGTTGTCCAAGGCGGTAAGTTTGGCCAACGGGGGCAGGTCGCTTATCTTGTTGTCAGACAGATCGAGCAAGTTCAGCGAAGTCAGATTGGCCAGGGGCGAAATATCCGTTATCCCGCCTATGTTGTTCAGCAAAAGATACTTAAGCGCGCGCAGACCGGACAGCGGGCGGAGATCATGTATCCCGCCGCAGTATTCCAGGCTTAATCTGGTCAGTTTGGTCAAGCCGGCTAAAGGCCCCAGATCGCATATATCTCTACTGGAGAGACCCAGGTCGGTCAACGCGGTCAAACCGGCCAAGGGGGCGAGGTCGCTTATCTTGTTGCTAGACAGATCAAGATCGGTCAAAGCGGTCAACTTGGCCAACAGTGACAGGTCAATTTTTAAGTTGCCGGTCGAAAATATGCGGTTTAAATACAAACCCGTCAGACGGCCTTTTTCCACTCTAACTGAACGCTCGTCTTCAGAAACTACGGCTTGACCAGGAATAGAAAAATCATAGGCAACTTTTTTGCCGCAAATCTCCGCTAAAGCCTTTAACGCGGCCACATCATCCGGATTGGTGAGTATATGTCGGGAAGATTTACTCATGGTTGGTTTCCTTTCCCCTCCCGCTCGGGTTGAAATTCTTCACTCTTGGCTCGAATGTCGCTTTTAATTTGGCGATCCATTCCACCATCCAGGCCACGGCGGGCGCGAAGTCCGCCTCATCGTCCAAATTAAGCGCCGGACCGATCAGGCTGATGTTTTTCTTGGCCTCATCGGGACCACTCCAAGTCAGGGCCGTTCCCAGGTTCCGTTCTATTTTATTCCTGTCAGCCAAGAGACTTTTAAAAAGTTCATCCTTCCCCTCACCGTTCAACATCAAGCGCGCCGCCATCGCGCCGCTTTGATAGAGGACATTGGATAGGAAAAACCCGGTGCGGCCCAAACTGACTTCCAGATAGGGCCGGTCTTTAGGGGTTTGGGTTTTGAGGCCGATTTGCTCGGCCAAGCCATCAGAGACCGCCCGCCAGAAGCGCAACCGCGTCCCGCTCTCCGTTCCATTTGTGGTCTTGCCCGTTTCTTCCTCGTCGTCCAGGAATATTATTTCATCATCCTGATTGCCTTCCATCCCCATTTCCTTAAAGATATTTTCCAGGGCTTGGTCGATGTCCTCTACGGGGACAGCGACCGAACGGGGGACTTCGACCGTAAGCCCATATTTTTCCAGCTTCTCCTTAAATTTGATCGGGAAATCGGAACTCACCGTCAATGTCAATACTGGCTGATCATCATCGTTGACCTTCAATTTTTTAAACAAGTCGCCGTTTTCGATTATTTCCATTAAAGGGGTATAATCCGTGACTAGGGTGTCTCGTATGTTAAGTCTGGTCAGCGAGGTCAGACCGGCCAAGGGGGTCAAATCGCTTATAGGGTTGCCGTACAGATCCAGGTTCTCCAAGGCGGTCAGTTTGGCCAACGGGGACAGGTCGTTTATCTTGTTGCCAGACAGATCGAGGTATTTCAAGGCGGTCAGTTTGGCCAACGGGGACAGATCGCTTATCATGTTGCCAGCCAGACAGAGGAAGTTCAGCGAAGTCAGATTGGCCAGGGGCGAAATATCCCTTAACCTGCCTATGTCGTTCAGCCCAGACTGCGGACGGAGATCAAATATGCTAGAGTATTGCAGATTTAAGCTGGTCAGTTTGGTCAAGCCGGCTAAAGGCCCTAGATCGCATATATCATCGTTGACGCACAGATCCAGGCTGGTCAACGCGGTCAAACCGGCCAAGGGGGCGAGGTCGCTTATCTTGTTGTAAGACAGATCCAGATCGGTCAAGGCGGTCAGCCCCCCGGAGGCGAAGGGGCTCAGGTCGCTAATTTCATTCCCTTTCAGATTTAGAGTGGTTAACGCGGTCAACTTGCCCAATACTGACAGGTCAATCTTTAAGCTGGCTTTCCAAGATCCGTTCATTAAATACAAACCCGTCAGACGGCCTTTTTCCACTGTAACTGAACGCTCGTCCTCAGAAACCACGGCTTGACCAGGTATAGAAAAATCATACGCGACTTCTTCGCCGAAAATCTCCGCTAAAGCCTTTAACGCGGCCACATCATCCGGATTGGTGAGTATATGTTGGGAAGATTTACTCATGGTTGGTTTCCTTTCGGCCCAAGGGCCGGGTTTTGGTTCAGATGTCTTGAAAATGAAAAGACACCGGATTTTCTGAAGTAAATTTTTAAGAGCCTTACTTTCCATGACCGCCTGTGAAATTTTTTCTAAGCCTTTTAAAACCATGACCACCTTGAAGATAGAAAGACTGGCCTCAAGCCTTCCGATAGGGAAAAGCGGGCGGCAATGATACTCAATCCGCCTGCGACGTAGCGAGAGCAAACAGTTTCTGCGTTTTCAATGTATAGGGGATTGGTCGATGAGAAACTTGGGGAAAGAAAGCTGGCATCAAGCACCTTCCAGAAAATATCTGGTTGGCCGCTCAATATTAAAGCGGCCGGGCGCTCTCAACAGCTAGAAGAACTGTGGACAGTATTCCCCGAAGGTGTTTTATTCAGCTTAAGTTTTACAGGTTTCACGGACTTTACCGGACTGTCACAATTTGTTTAACTTATTTAGAAAATCAATGATTTATGTCAAGTCGACCACCCTTTTACATCATCGCTCGCCCTTGCATATAAAGCAAAAATGCTGTACTATTTCTGTTCAGAACTTTCCCCTGACCACCTTGGCCAAGGCCGTACAGAAAGGAGAACTCGCTATGGCTACTTGCTGGATTCGGGCCGCACGCGGCGTCCGTTACCGGGAACACCCCACCCGAAAGCAAGGCAAACGCCCTGACCGCTATTGGACCATCTTTTATCGCTTCCAAGACAAAAATTTCTTTGAGGGCGTGGGCTGGTGGAGTGATGGCGTTACCCAAGGCGAATGCGAGCGTATTTTGACCCGCCTGAAGGAAAATCAGCGTTGGGGGCAAGGGCCGCAGACCTTCAAAGAAATGCGCGGCACACCCGGCGTGTCCGGCGAATCCGCCATTGAAAGCGAAACCGGAAATGAGGAACTGACTTTGGCCGAGTTCTTCGAGAGTGAATATTTGCCCAAGGCCAAGATAAATAAGGCCCCGTTCACAGTTTACAAGCAAGGCCTGGATTTGCGGACCTGGCTGGCCCCCTTTGCCAATAGGCCCTTGAAGTCCATCACGACCGCCGACTTGGAAAATCTGGTGGTCACGCCCATGATGGCGGCCGGAAAGTTGCCTGGCACCATCAAGTCCGCCTTAGACACCTTTTGCGTAGTCTGGTACACGGCCAAGCGCCTATCTCTGGTCAGCGGGGATAATCCGGCGACCAATGTAAAAAGGCCCCGCCGGGATAGTAAAAGAGTGCGCTTTTTGACCCGGGCTGAAGCCAATAGTCTTTTGGCTATCCTGAAAGAACGCTCAATGGATGTTCACGACATGGCTCTTTTGTCGCTGTTCAGCGGTCTGCGTCTGGGCGAGTGCGTGGCTTTGACTTGGGCGGAGGTTGACTTCGAGAATGGTCTTATTTTCATCAAGGACACCAAAACGGGCCGTAACCGTCACGCTTACATCATTGCAGAAATCCAGGAGATGCTTAACCGCCGTCAGGCCGGTCAAAAGAAAACGGCCCAAGTTTTCCCCAATTTTTACAAGTCCCAGATTTGGGCGGTATATAGCAAGGCGCTGGAAGACCTGGGCCTAAATGCCGGTATCACCGACCGGCGGCAGAAGCTGGTTTTCCATTCGTTACGGCATACTTTCGCCTCGTGGCTGGTTCAGATGGGCAAGCCCTTGTACACCGTCAGCCAGTTATTGGGGCACAGCGATATAAAAATGACCATGCGCTACGCTCATCTGGCCCCCGACACCCAAAGAGCGGCGGCGAAGGATCTGGAGAATTTTTTATCCTGAAACTGGTTCTGAAAGTAAGAACTGGCCCCGTAGGCTTAAAGGGCGGCCATGTCCACGCTTGAGATCTTATTACCCAATGTTAATGAAGAAGTACTTCGCTTAAATGAGGGTGAATGACGATTTTGGTTACTTGAATTCCGGCCGACCAAGGCAACCATTACCAGGCCCCCCCCGTAGGCACGGCAAAAAAGCAGACCGTTAGGCCAAAAATTCCTTCCGGCGCGGTTCCGGGCTTGAAATGTATGTCCGGGGCCTCCTCCCCCCGCTTCTCCCGGCGCTGGCGCTCCAGTTCCTGCTGGCGGCGGAATTCCTGGTCGCCCAAAGTGGCCGGCGAAAGCGGAAGTTGAGCCAGAAGCCGGCCGGCGGGGAGGGCCGCCGTGAAGGCCAGAAAGAATAAGGCCGCCGTCTTAAAAGAAGAAAAAGACAAGGGATTATGATCCGACCAAAACGGGTTATTAATCACGCGGCGGAATAATACGTTTACGGGGAGGGTCATACCAGCCAGGGGCCACCTTCGGGGACCATACGCCATGTCTCATTAAACTATGGCAACCTAAAAAACCGTTACCGTCGTTTCCGTCATGTATCCAAACAATCGTACCTTTTTTATATTGGCCAGATTTGGGATTATTGCGTTTTTTATTGGAAACGTAAACTTCCGTGAGGCAGGTATTATTTCTACCCAACGTATAATCATCTTTATACCCAACCTTATCATCGTAAACGAGATTCGGCGGTTTAGTATGGCCGACTATACGCCAGACATAAACCTCGGAAATATCATGAAACTCGGAAAGCCTTTTATAATCCCAATACTTGAACTTACTATTGCTCAGGGAAGTTTCTGGCCATGTTATTGTTGGTAATGCTTCACACTCTTTTGGACACTTTAAAATTCGCGTTGGCGGACCCCAATTCCCATATTCAAGCAGCTCATCTATCTGATGCTCGTTAAGCCACCCTCCCCCCCACCAGGAAGCAAGCATTTCATGATAAGGCCAAACTGATTCGTAATAATACGGCTTATAATACGGCGTATCCGGATAATTCCCGGTGGGATACGGATTCCAGCCGGGGGCCAAACCAGGGGCGGTATATCCATCTGTCATCGCTTGATTGCAAGCGTATATTTTGCCAGGAGTTATGGAAAGAATCTTGCCTTTATCATCAACGGCCACGGTCGTTTTACAGGCCGTTTCCCACTGGCAAATAATATTGCCGATACAAGCTCCCACCCCGCCCCTTCTCAAGATATGCAGCTTGGCTACATTTGGCGGGTAGCCGGCACATTCTTTGTCTTGGGGACATATTCTAACCTTGTGCCCGTTAGCCCATTTGCGCCAGTACCGGAATTGGAGCATTTCATCTATCTGACGGCCTTGCCAGGAAGCGATAACAGTTTCATAAGAAACGCCTGGCGGGTTGGGAGGGAAGAAGAGTTCGCAGCCGCAAGCGACTAAGGCGACAGTCAACACCAGGCCACAAAAAAATTTCCGCATAACGCCACCTCGCCCAAGCCAATCAAAGACAAGTTTGCGCGGCCAAATGGACATGATTAAAAAGCCAACTGAAAAGTAACGCGTAAACAAAAAACCTTTTTATATCTTTATAGAATTTATTTAAAGCATTGTCAAGAGTTTTTGAAACGATGTTGAGAGCGAGTAAAATACAATGGCGTATTTCGCGTGACTGACGTAGGCGTTAGAATATGGTTTAGGCTTAGATATGAAGTTTTCCTTTTCGGCCGCGGTAGACGGCTTGGCGTTGAGCCCTGTGGGCGAATAAGCCCCCGCTGAGAAGCGGGCAGGATTGTTAGTGGGACCACTAACACTATCCTGCCCTAAACTCCTATTGTTTGAAACAATATGTTTTGCTATCGCCTGTTAAAAATATTGAATTTTGCCGGAATCTAATACAATCAAAAAAATTATCATACTGAGTAATACCAAGCGATACGCTTCAACTTGCCAGCTTTACCATGTCGCATAATGCAATACCGCTCAAATTTGCTCAAGGGCTATCCGAAACCAGACGGGGAGAGAGAAGGGAACCCTTGGGGAATAAGAAGGGAACGGGTGAGGAATAAGAATGGAACAGGTGCGGAATGAGATGGGAACCGTTGCAGAAATAGCGGCGGGTTATACTCCAGGGGGGAAGGTCGAGCTGCCCGATGAAACCAGAAGCGCCCAGGTTGTGATTAGCGGCGTGTTAGAATCCAGGCCGCCAGAGTGGCCGCAAGCACACATCGCCGTCTCCAAAGAATCCGGGCGAGTATTGGCAGACCACGAATAGCCCGTATCCCGTTTTCGGCCTTTTCGTGTCTGAACAATTGTCGCTGGCCTATGGTCCTTGTAGGCCAAGGGTTTGCCAGGGGCCGACGGCGTTCCAAACGGTGAAGCCGTTTGTGGACTCACTCCACTGTATAAAATTTATTACGCAATCATCTAAATATGATTATTAGCAAGGACTTTGGAGATTTGCGCGTTGTTATTGGACATTCAAAATAGCAATTTTGTACAGGTATAGTACAGAATTTGCCGATGATAACCAAGGGCCATTGGTGATAACTGGTGAACCTTGTGATGTGGAAGCCGCCGTTTTCGCAGCTTTAAAAACGGGAGGCGATGTTGCCTTGCGCACCAGCGTCCAAGGAAACTCAGATGCAACATTATACTCCAATTTGCCTTTGCCACAATGAAATGATGACTGAAGGCGGTTTATGGATTAATGGACTTTTAGATAGCCAGCTTCAGTTCTAAGCAAGTCAACTATTTTCTCAATTTCACCCTTGTCTTCGATCGGAGCTTTCACTTTTCCCTTAAATTCGCGCCATTTTTCATAATGCATCAGTATATCCAGCGCCATATCCAGCGGTGATTCTCCGTAGCCGTTTTTCTGGATGATCAATTCAGGAAAGGCTTTGACGATCAAGCGAACCCCTGACAGCCACGCGCAGCGAACGGCCGCATGCAGCACTGTATTCTTTTCGTCAAAGCTGACTTTAGTGGTGATTTTGAGATCGTCAAGTCCATTGGCCGCCAGAACCAAGGCCAGACAGTCGCTGGAACGTCCAAGCACGGCGAAATGCAAAGCTGTCCAGCCGCGATAGTCTTGAGCATTAATTGCAGAATGAGGCAACAAGAGGCTGGTTAGTTCGACATTGTCTTGCCAGACGGCCATCATGAGTGGCGTCCGTCCTATGAAATCAGCAATCTTGGGCTGATCAGGCCATTCTTTCAATAGTAAACGAATGGCTGCTTCAAAATTCTCTTTCCAGTTTTTCACGACATCGGCTGCCTTTTTGTTATAATTGTTATCATTTTTGAGCCATAACCCCTTGATACTGTCCCAACGAAAATCGCCCCCCGAATCCGGTATCAAGTTTTTTATGATATGATCAAAATCTTTTGACGAAATATGATTCAATACACTAAACCCATTATTAAAATTGAACCATAGCATCATCAGACTGCTCCGGCAAACATCTTTTAAATCGCTATTCCCTAAGACCCGTCTATTTTTTTTCAGCCAGTCACTCAAGCCGGTCCAGTCTTCTTTTTGTATTAACACAAAGCTTTCCTTCACATACCTATCGGAATCAACTTTCAGGATTATTTCAAATGGCACAACATCAGCATAAGGCCGGTAAAGCCTGGACCAAAAGAATTTATCACATTCTAGAGCTGCATCCTTAAACGATGGATGGCCATATGGAAAATAATCGTTAGGAAATCCCATGAATTTCAGCAAGTTTCGGTAATACACCTCGTGATTCTGGAGATTCAATGTCTCGAGTGCCAAGGCAACGGCAAACCCTTCCATGGCAATTACGCCGCGCAGTTCACCAAAAGAACGCTCCTCGCTTGCAACCATGGCCGCCTTGTAGTCTTTGTTGGCATCTTTCCAACGGTTCTCGCATAGGGCATGCTTGGCGCTAAAGCGCAAAAAAGCTGGTTTAAACAACTCCCAGGCTTCGAGATTCTTTTGAGCCTCGCCCAGTAATGTTTGAACCTGCCGGCGCTCTTTTGGGCTCAAGCGTATTCCCCTGGCAAACAGGAAATCGAGGGCCTGCGCGATGGCATTTCCTTGTTCAAAGGCCGAATTGGATATTTCTTTCAGCCGTTCCATCGCCATTTCGCAAATTTTCATTTCACGACGCTTGTTCGCCTCCCAATATGATTGGACAAGCAGGACCAATACCCAATAGTTATTTTCATTTTGCAGGGTTTGGTACGGGTCTTTGATTTGCAGTTGTTCCTTCAACCGCTTAAGCTGTTTTTTTTCTTCCAGTTCTTTTTGCAAATACAAATCTTGTGAAACTCTTAAAATCTCAATATGTTCCTGGCTCATCTCGGGCATAATCACAAGGTCTTCCAGGTCTTGCCGAGGTTCAATTGTCGAAAAATGCCTACTCAGGCGTTCCGCCACACGTTTGGCTGTAAATTTCACGTCGTCATGTATTGATGGTTCAATCGACAACAACAATTCCTGACGCTCCCATGGGGAAAGCTGATTCTCGAACCATTCATTCTGTTTGACATAATCACGGCTTTGATTTGAAGCTTTAATCTTTAGGTTATAGACTCTTCTAAAGAGCGCGATCAATTGGAGCACTTTATTGTCCAGCGGATCAGACTCACCCTCAGGCGGAAGGTCGGGGCAGAGAAATTCCACCAAATCCTGATAACCAGATTGTGCCAGACGGGCCACAAGAAGAAGCCGGTGGACATGTACTTGGTCTCGATCTTCCTTACCTTTACCAGGCAATGTCACCGTAGGCATAAAAATTTTATTAATCGCGGCAGCGTTTTTGGGAATAGACGTTCCCGCTTTCCAATTCCTTAGGGTTCGCCCCGCCGCTTCTCGGAGATTTGCATCTTCATGCAGTGCATCTTCATGCAGTTCTTCGCGGCCAATTTCATCAATCAGCTTTTCAACGGCAGAAACATTAAATAATTTCTGTAAACTCTTTAGAACCTTTGGAATCGGCAATTCAATTCCACCATTGTCAGTATTGATGGTTGGCAAATACCAAAAATCATCTCCAGGCATGCCAATATCCGCCGGCGGCAAGCCTGGCTTGATTTTAGCCAGATGCCAGAAGGCCACAATCCTCGCCAGGCCAGGCACATAGAGATAGGCTAACGCATACCAAAGCACTTGTTGCGGGCTGGCATTGGCGGTCCTGGTTTTCAGTTCAACGGCTTTCGAAAAGCCAACTATATCGTTGATCTCGCCAAAGGCTTGCGAACAGGCTGATTCATCAAGTTCCAGCGCATTGAAAATCTCTCTCAATAATTGTTTCCATCGTTCGATATGTCCGTCCTGTTCCAACTCATAGCCGGTAAATCTTTTTTTGTTGGGTAAACGCTTTTGACCAAGGCGGCGTTGGCGTGATGAAGCCTTCAGGCCAAACCGGCGAAGGATTGCCGTCAGCAAATCTTCAGGGGACGGGAAGCGGGCCATGTTTTCCTCCTACGGTCAACTGGCGGCTATTAAACTTTCTGCCGCAAATCATAGCAATAATTTTAACTATTTTCAATTTAGGGCTGCCGTTGTTTGATGAATCGTCCATTTACCCGTCCTTGATCACATGTCGAACATCAGTTCGAAAATTCAGGAAAGCTCTGTGATCGCTTGGACTAATCGGCACGAACAAGATTTTTCGGCCATCGGGCGAGCATAACCGGCCATGTTTACCGCCAAAATTGAAGCGCCAATCCTGTCGAATCAACTGTCTGACCAATTGTTCTATCCTCTTGTCTTTAGAATACTTCATACCGCCTCCTGGCCGCGGTTTTCGCGGTATCTGGCTTGAAATTTGCCGTTTTGCCACTGAACATGCTTGAAGGCGGCCGAAATGCCGGCATCCAAGATCGGCTCGCTGTATTTGTAACCGCCGGAGTAAAGCGAATTTTGGAAAAAATGGCCTTGAGGATCGAGCATAATGTAAGATTCGACCATGTCATTGTTGTCCTCAATGGAGATGATTTTGGCCAACCCCCGGTGGCGATTGACAAAATCAGAAAATTGTCGATCAGTAACCTCTAAATCGTTGGTCACGGCAGGCAGCATGCGCAATATCTTCCATTTATCCGGATTCAAAGTTTTGATCAGCGGCATCATGTTTTCGGTGCGGTTGAGAGCGTTGACCACCGTGTTGATCTTAATGCGTAAATCAGAATTCAGTGCTCGCCCCTGTTTAATGAGACCGGGAAGTTCCTGGAGAGAAAGAACCCGCGAGTATTTGTCGGTACGCCCGATTCCGCCGTTGGTCGAGGCTTGCGCGGAATCAATGCTGAGTCCCAGCATGGATAATAGTGGAGCCAGTTCTGCCATTAAAGGCTGCGTCAGGAGGCTCCCGTTGGTAATAAGCGATAAATTGAAGCCGATAGCTCTGGCCTGCTTGGCTAGTTGAACGATTTCGCGCCTGTAAAGCAGCGGTTCCCCACCCGCCAAGCTAAGCCTAAGCGTTTTCCAGGACAGGCCCAAGATTTTCCTGGTTTCATAATTTTCCGGGTCAAAGAAATGATGGATTTCTTTCAGCAAATTGCGGCTGGCGGCGCTGTCGTCAATTATTTTCCGGCCTTTGAAGTCCTGGCGCCATTTCGAGAAACAGTAACGACAGGCAAAATTGCAAGCTTCGGTAACATGCCAATTGACAACCAGCTCGTTCGCTATTATAGGCGAGACGTGGTTTTTACCGGTAAGATTTCCAGACGCGCCGTGTGCGTTTTTGATACGAACTCTCATAATACTTCTCCTATTGAACCATTTTATTACGTCCATTCGCATACGGGGAGGCCGAATGCAATCGGAAGCGGTTAGCCCTCTATGAAATCACTATAATGCCAACGCAGAGATGCGTCACGGAAAGACCGAACGCATACCCATATAAATATATGATATTTTTAAATATATTTAAAATTGGTTATTTTTTTTACTTTGACAAAAACAGCATTTAGAATTCATGACTACGGCATAACTATTTTAAATTAAAGGCAATAGATTTTGCTATAATAGTTCCTAAAGCTTTTGTCGCTAAATAAGCCATAAAAAATCAAATAAATTATGCATTTAGGCCACTTGAATTCAGTGCGTGAAGCTTTGCGTGACCTCGGCGGACAGAACTACGGTAGTCGGACCAGTGTTGAACCAACGGCGAATAGCCCCCGCCAGCGGTGGTCGGGGCCGGAGGCCAGGATAGCGACTGGGACCAGTCGCTCTATCCTGCCTCGGAAGTCTAATGAATTTTATGGTGATAGTTGTCTAATTTTTGCGAATA
>Ga0268262_10005769_pt1 | contig 12149 bp, 7 predicted proteins | sample TergutNc150P3_FD_190354 | JGI IMG/M metagenome (GOLD analysis project Ga0268262, IMG submission 190354) | Nasutitermes corniger P3 segment gut microbial community from laboratory colony in Florida, USA - Nc150 P3 (SPAdes) (version 2) | ecosystem: Host-associated > Arthropoda: Insects > Digestive... | reverse complement strand
TGAAGCCCCCTGTTTGTATACTTTTTGGCAATTGAAACCACAAGCCGCAAATTTGCCTTGATAAGCCTGTCCTTGGCGCTTTTCATCATTACCCTGCCGCGGTTAATTTCTTTCGCCATAAGGTTTATGCGTTCAATGGATTCCTCAAATTCCGCTTCCATCTGCCTGAGCTTTTTCTCGGTTACCTGAATCTGCCTGATCTTGTCTTTTATTTCGTCAGAGCTTAAACCCAAAGCCTCTTCCAGCTTTTCCCGCTCTTCCTTGACTGTAAGTCCCCTGCCCAGCGCCCGAAGCTCTTTTAGTGAATTGACATGGAGATGTTTTTCGATTCGCTCCTGATCCTTTTTGTAACGCTTTATCCGCTTTGAAGCCTGGATAAACTTTTCCGAAAACCCGGCAATTTCTTCGGGGTGAATCTCGGCGGCCCCGATTATTTTCATCAACCGGCCCCTAATCTCGTTCAATTCGGGATCCTCAAAAATATTCATTCCGCGGCCGATTAACCTGCGCTTAACGTCTATATAATTTTTAAGATCCGGAAGGGCAAGCCTTAAAGTTTCCTTATAGAATTGATTCAGCCTGCGCCGTTCCGTCATGTGTTCGGTTATCTCTTTTTTGGAGAGATTTAATTCGCGGAGATCCCTCTTTGAGAATGCCTTCTGGGCAATGTGAAAAAATTCGGGAATTATCATTCCGGATTTTTTTAACACCCTTTTAATAATATTTTCACCGTCTTCCATTTGTTTGGAAAGGTGAATTTCCTGCTCGGCTGTAAGCAGATTTTCCCTGCCGATTTCCCTTAGATAAAGCCGTATAGGATCATCAACGGATGTTTCTTTTTCGTTGTAAACCAGGCGTTTTTTTTCAGGATCCGCTTTCCGGTTTTCCGTCTCTGTTTCTTCTTCTTCAGAAATATCTTCTTCAATTACCTGAATGTTGTTTTCAGCCAGAAGCGCAAGTACCTGCTCGATTTTGTCGGTATTTGCAATGTGCTCGGGGAGGTAATCCGCAAGCTCTTCAAAAAATATTTCCTTCTTTTCTTTAGCGTAATCAATAAGCTTTACCACCGCGGGATCGAGACCCTCGTTTTGCGCCGTCTCATTCGGGACAGCTGCGGCTGCGGCGGGCGGCTCTGCGGCCTTTTTCATTTTTCGTTTCAATTCAGGCATGATAATCTTCCTTGCTTCATTTGGTTTAACTCGTCGTCAACCTGCATTTTTTCGGCAAGCAGTTCGCGGACATCATCCGAATCTTCTGAACCGTTGCCTTCACTGGCGATATTTTTCTTAAGCGAGCGAAGTTTTATAATTATTTCCTCCTGTTTGTGTTCCAGATCTTTTCTTTTAATTTTTTTTATACCGTCATTTACAAATTGTTCGGCGTTGATTGAAAATTCCCCTGATACGCTTCGTTCCAAAAGAATCTTTCTCATTTCAGGTGAGGAAATGCGCGCAAGTAATTCATCCATACTGCCCTCTCCGTATCTGAAACATTCTTCCAAAGCAACGTATAGTTCTTTTGCGTATGGATCTTCAAAATCGTCTATATCCAGAGAAAAACGAAAATTTTGAAAAAGCTTCTCCTTTTTTTCGCTGTTGCTAAAGGAAACAAAATCCAAAGCAACGACAATTAAAAGCAAGATTTCGTCGTTCATGCGGATTGGTAAATCGGTCTTTTCTTTTGCGCCCGCTGTTTTTTGGCCGGAAGCGTACTGTCGATAATCACCGGCTATTACGTCGGGGAGCAATCCAAAGGCGTCGGCGGCCGCTTCCAGACAGGAAGTTCTGGCTACTTCCGAATCCAAAAGCGCAATATAGGGAAAGATGTACGCTACGCCTTTTGCTTTTCCTTCCGTTCCTGAGCCGCCGTAAATGTCCCTGGCCCTTGCAATTAAAAAATCCAGGTCGCTGATTATGGATTTTGCTGCCTTTTGCAGCGCTTCGCTTCCAAAATCTTTTAATATGTCGGCGGGATCCTTGGGAAAAGATTTTTCCCATGCTATTGCCGCTTCCGGTGACACAACGGCACAGGAAAGGCCGTTTCTTCGGCATGTGTAAATTCCCTTATTTGCCGCTGCCCGGCCAGCTTCATCGGAATCAAAAAAGAAGATCACCTTTTCTACCCAGCGCTGGAGAAGTTTAACCTGTGAGTCAGTAAATGCCGTTCCCAGGGGAGCGAGGGCATTTGTTATACCGGCCTGATGCAGGGCTATGACATCCATGTACCCCTCCGCGATATACGCGGTTTTTGTCCGGCGAATTTCAGGCAGGGCTGCGTCCAAAGCGTAAAGGGTTTCGCCCTTTTTGTAGATTACGGACTCCGGGGAATTTATGTATTTTGGCGGTTCCCAGCCTTCCTTCTCAGAAACTTGTCCCGGCAGGAAACGTCCGCCAAAGGCTACATTCCTCCCCTGTTGGTCCTTGATGGGGAAAATTATTCTTCCTGAAAAAATGGAAGCACTTGCGTTCTTTGTAGAAAAAAGGCCCGATGCGGCAAGAAACTCTTTCGAATACCCTTTTTCTGAAAGAAACGTATTAAGCCAGTAGCGGTCAGACGGAGAATAGCCCAGACCGAAACATTCGATCATTTCTCTATTTATGCCCCTTGATATAATATAATCCCAAGCGGGGCGAGCTTCAGGGTTTTTTAGCAAAAAATAATGAAAAGAGCCTGAAATACGGCGATAAAGCTCAAAAAGTTCCTCTTTTTTCTTCTTTTTTTCCTCTTCCTCGGCGGAAAAGTTCCCTTCGGTTGAGTTTTCATAAACCAGTTCCACCCCGGCCTTCTTTGCAAGAAGTTCTACCGCTTCAGGGAAGCTGAGCTTGTCCATCTCCATTATAAAGTTGATTATTGATCCGCCCTTGTGGCAGCCAAAACAATAATAGGTTTTAAGGTCCGGGTTTAGCGTAAAAGAGGCGGTCTTCTCCTTATGGAAGGGACAGCAGGCCCAGAGACGGCCTCCGCGCTTTTCCAGGTGAAGATAATCAGAGACAACGGCGTTAGCATCCAGGCGATCCGTTACTTCCTGAATCGAAGACTTTGAGATATAAGGCACCGCTACCTTCCCTTTACGTAAAGACTTCCTGCCTGGATATGGTCATCCAGGGTACGTGAAAAATAATGCCGCCCTGTGCTTAAATCCACCAGCCTGAAGTAAAGGTAGTCTGTCGAACTTGGATAAAAAGCCGCTTTCAGGGCAGTCTCGCCGGGGGCTGAAATAGGCCCGGGAGGGAGCCCCGGTCTTAAATACGTATTGTAGGGGTCCCGTATTTCCAGATCCCTGTTAAACAATTGCTCCGGATGCGGTTTGCCCTGGATTTCGGTTATAACGTAAACGACGGTAGCGCAGGATTGCAGGGCCATGCCAATCCTAAGCCGGTTAAAAAATACCCCCGCCATAAGGGCCGCTTCTTCCGGAACACGGTATTCCCTTTCTACGATGGAAGCAATGATAACGCGGGTGTTCAATTCTGAAGAACTTATTGAGCCGGCTCCAGGAGAAATACTTTCAAGGCGCAAGAAGAAAGTATCCGCCATTGTTTGGACCACTTTGGAGGCCGGATAGCCAAGCGGGAAAAGGTAGGTATCCGGAAAAAGGTAACCTTCCATTGTCTGGCCTGGCACATGATACGCGTCCAGGATTTCCTTTGAAGAAGAAGCGGCAAGAAATTTCTCCGCCCCGCAAATGCCTGCTTCTTCCAGAATCGCGGCTGTTTTTTTAAGGGTAACACCTTCCGGGATTGTTACCTTTACCAGGATTTGTTCCCCGCCAATCAATATTGAGCGAATTTTCATTTGGCTTGCGGGAAGTTCAAATTTATAGGAGCCTGTCTTTATTTGCTCGTTGTCCAGGCGAAACAGAAGATACCAAAAGTACCGGTTTCGTATAACCCCCGCTGTTTCCAGCCGTCTGCCGACGGAAGAAGCGGATTCCCCGTCCCGGACTTCAATGAAAAGATCTCCGTCCTTTTCAAGGCGCATGCCCTCTTCAACTGGAAAAGGTGTTTTTTCCGGTGGAGAGTTGAAATAAACAGCCAGGCCCAGAACTATACCCACTACAACCATTGCCAGGGCAATAATGGCGCTGAGAAATTTAAAGAATATACGGATCGCCTTAACCATATAAAGGCTCCGTCTTGCACATAATGAACTCCGTTTAAATAATTTTAAATCAAAGAGAAATTTCCATGCCTTCCATAGCAAGGCTTAACTTTATACCTTTTATATTCAACCTTTCAGTATACCACTTTGCGGACTGCATAATGGTAAAGAGTTTATGATCATCGTATGTCGGATCGTGATGAAAAAAGACTACGTGTTTGATATTCCAGTTGGCCGCGAAGTCTAACGCCAGACTAAAGGCGCTGTGTCCCCAGTTATATTTTTCAATGGCTTCCCCCAGTGTATACTGGGCGTCAATGATGATTACATCGGCCTCGGAAAAGTAAGAAGAATTTTCGTCATTTTTTATAAAATCATCAGCGGAAAGCTCGGTATCGGTAGCATAAATAAATTTATGCACGCCGTCATCAATCTTGTATGAATATGAATCTCCGGGGTGGTTCAATTTACGGTAGGAAATGTTAACACCCATAATATTAATCGGAGCAGACATGATGTGATAGAATCTTTTGGAAGACATAGACTCCATGTGTACCGGGAAATATGGAGGATTCATTTGGGCTTTTAGGGCTGTCTCCATGGAAGCAAACGGCGAATAAAAATTTATCCTTACGGATGGGTCGTAGGCCGGATTAAAGAAAGGTATTCCCATAATATGATCCCAGTGAAAATGAGAAAAAAAGATATGGTATTTTGAAGGTTTTGGCTTTTCCTTTGTAATGGACGATCCAAGTTCTCTTATTCCCGACCCCGCGTCAAAAATGATAATCTCGTCGGTGTTATTGATCTGCACCGACACGCAGGGAGAATTGCCCCCCACAGATCCAAAAAGCCAGGGAGGAAGGCCGGCAAGGAAACGTTCGCGGCTTTCCGGACTTTCAAGGTCTCCGGGGGTAAGCCTTTCCAAAATAGCCGAAATTTTGCTTCTAATTTGGGAAGGCAGCTGAGGCGAAGGTAAAGAACCACGCACCCCCCAAAACCGGATTTGCATCAATGTACTCCCTGTAACCTTTTAGATATGTTGTTCCTGGAAATTATAGGTTCCTTTTCTCTAGCAGCCAGCCATTTATCAACTGAATCCTGCGAATGGAGCTTTCCCTTGCCTATGCCTGGACAGTCTCGTGCGGCCATTTCCCAGTTATTCTTGCTGTTCACTATCGAAGACCAAAAAGGAAAAGAACGGCATTGAAGGGGCCTCTTATCATAAACCGTACAGCCTTCAATCGGCTCCTTTGCCCAGAAAATACAGTCGTAATTGGATTTTTCTTTTAACGATAACTGGAGCTCCCCGTTTTCAGCGGGAATCCAGCGACAATATGCTTCTGTAAACGTGTTATAGCCCATATTTAACGCAGCCCCAAGCAGAGACGCGTCTTTTTCGGAAAGAAAGACATATCCGCTCTCATATCGGCAGCAGGCGGAACACCTTGCACATGAAAAACGAAGCCCCTGAGCGTAAAAGGGGCTTTTCTCGGCTTCTTTCAACATAATCTAGTTATATTATATGTAAATATATGGTTAAATCAAGAGGGGAGCCTTCGCCTTTATAAAGGCTCGGTTGAGGAGCAAGTACTATGAAACAATTCGCCTTTCGTTTTATCAACCTGATGTTCGGCCTCTTTTTGTATGCCCTTGGAATTGTCGTTACTATAAGGGCCAATATAGGATACGCTCCCTGGGATGCTTTCCATGCGGGTCTCTCTCAAAAACTGGGAATCAGCTTTGGCATGGCATCGATTATTGTGGGGGTCTTTGTCGGAGTTCTGGTTTTGGTTTGGGGCGAAAAAATCGGTCTTGGCTCAATACTAAACATGGTTCTAATCGGGATCATCATTGATATAATTATGTATACTGGCATCATCCCCCTCTCCGGAAATTACATAACCGGAATAGTAATGCTGCTCATCGGGCTGTTTATCATTGCCGTCGGGACATACTTTTACATTAAGTCGGCTTTCGGAGCTGGCCCCAGGGACAGCCTGATGGTTGTCCTGAACCGGAAAACAAGGATCCCGGTCGGTGTTTGCAGGATTATGGTCGAACTGACGGTAACAATCGCAGGTTGGGCTTTAGGCGGGATGGTTGGAATCGGCACGGTAATATCCGCCCTGGCGATTGGATTTTTTGTCCAGCTTGTATTTGCCGTTTTAAGGTTTAAGCCTGCCGCCGTTCAGCACGAAACGTTCAGGCAGACCTACGAGAGTTTAAGACGGCGATAATCGTCAATACTATGCCGGGAAAAGTTGCCATTTTACAGTCAGAGGTATAAAATACTACGGCAGAATAATGAAAAAAATATTCGTAGTGGACGACAACTTAACCAACCTGTTAACGGCGAAAAACGCGCTGTCAAACCATTATCAGGTATTTACGATGTCGTCCGCTATGAAGATGCTTGAGCTTTTTAAAAAGATTACACCGGATCTGATCCTGCTGGATATTAAAATGCCTGAGATGGATGGGTTCGAAGCTTTGGCATGCCTAAAATCCAATTCTTCATATTCGGATATCCCGGTTATATTTCTGACCAGCAACACAGACGCCGCCATTGAAGCCAAAGGCTTTGAACTTGGCGTAATAGATTTTATAGCGAAACCGTTCTCCCCTCCGGTGCTGCTCAACCACATTAAAACGCATTTGGATATTGATGAGCTGGTTCATAAGCGGACGGCAGAGATCCGGCGGCTGCAGAACAACATAATAACCGTTTTGGCTGATGCCATTGAAGAACGTGACAATGAAACAGGCGGTCACAATGATCGGACGGCGGCGTATATCAAAATACTGATAAAAGCTTTGCAGGAACGTGGTGTATATGCTGATGAAATAAACGGGTGGGTTCAAGAAATAGTCGCTTCATCGGCTCGGTTACATGATATGGGCAAAATTCATGTTCAGGATACAATTTTGAACAAGCCGGCTAAATTGGACAACAATGAATACGAGAAGATAAAATTACACACTATTAAGGGTGCACGTATGATCGACAAAATGATCGAGCAAACGGGCGAAGTGGCATTCCTGAATAACGCGAAACTGTTCGCGGAATATCACCATGAACGATGGGACGGAACCGGCTATCCGCATGGGCTTATGGGAACCGATATCCCGCTCCAGGGACGCATAATGGCAATTGTTGACGTATATGACGCACTCCTTTCCAAACGGCCATATAAGGAAGCGTTTACTGTCGAGGAGGCGATTGAAATCATTAAAACCAGCGCAGGCAGGCATTTTGACCCCAAGATTGTGGAAGTATTTCTCGAAGTGCAAGATCAGCTCAAAACAGTTAGAGAAGCCTTATGCCAATAGGCGCAAGGAGAAAAACGATGGGCGTTATTCGACGAAAGGGTAATGATAGGGGGCGCTTGAGCATACGCTTAATAATAATAGGCATAGCCGCGGTTTTTATTTTCCTGACAATTATAACGCTGTCAATTATGGGCATCTCCCGCATTGGAGCCCTGAATCTTGAAATCGCCATCATCATGGCAGAAAGCAAACTGAAAGGCGACATGATACATTTTGCGTCTTTGCTCAAGGCGGAAGACGGCGATCTGCGCCTCTCGAACGGCGAATTAATTGACGAACGGGGTTTTCCGCTCGCGTACCGCTATGACCTTGTTGATCGCCTGTCGCATGATCTGGGCATAGCCGCGACTATTTTTGTGAAGGAAAACGATGCCTACCGCCGTATAGCCACCAGTATCAATTACCCAAACGGAGACCGGGTGGTAGATACTTTTCTGGCACCAACCAGCGCCGCATACGCGCCTGTTCAATCCGGAGCGGAATACATCGGAAGAGCTGTTATTCTGGGTAATGATTACCTGACCATGTACCGCCCTATTTTTCAATCTGATACAAATGAGGTCATCGGCATTTTGTTTGTCGGCGTTGAAATGGCGGAGATACAGCGCATCATTGAAGAGAAAAGCGGCGCACAGGCAATACAGACGCTCTCTTTAATAAGAATGGGACTCATTGCGCTGGGGGCGGCGCTGGTAGTGGTATTCATCACAGTGTTACTGCGTATCTCCGCTGAGCAAAAAAAGGCAGAAGAACGCATGTTGGTCATCTTTAATTCCATGCCTTTTGGAGCCAATATCCACAATGATGATTTTAGTTATTTTGAATGTAATGACAGCGCACTCAATCTGTTTGGATTATCAAACAAACATGAATACTTGGAAAAATTTTTTCAACTTTCGCCTGAGTATCAGCCGGACGGGATACTATCAAGTGAAAAGATGGCATTGTTTGATGAAAAAACTTTATCAGATGGTTACTGCCGTTTTGAATGGACGCACCGTAAACTGAACGGAGAACTAATACCCTGCGAAATAATACTCGTGCGAGTTAAGTTTGATAACGAATCTTATATAACCGGCTATATTCGTGATTTGACTGAATTAAAGCAACGGGAACGGCTGCTGAATATGGTAAACAAAGCGGCTGGCGTCTTGTTGTCTATTAGTGATGATAAATCATTTGAAACTTCGCTGTTAAAGAGTTTCGAGCTTGTTGGAACCTGCATGGATATCGACCGCGTCCAAATTTGGCGCAATGAAGAAATCGACGGAGAACTGTATTTTGTCCACCAGTACGAATGGCTCAGCGACTATGGCCGCAATGCCGTGCCGGTTCCAATAGGTTTGCGTTTCCCGCACAGTTCAAGACCAGAATGGAGAGATATATTTTCAAAAGGGAAATGTATAAACGGTACCGTCTCCATGATGCCGGAAGATGATCGGGTTTTTTTGAATTCATACGGAATAAAATCCGCTGTGCTTATCCCGATGTTCCTGGAAGGCACTTTTTGGGGATCCTTTGACATTAACGACTGCCGCCGGGAACGGGCTTTCTCGGATGAAGAAATCCGTATATTAGCATCCGTAGGCTTGATGATGAGCAACGCCATAGAGCGCAATATACAAAATGCCAAAGTGCGCGAAGCCGATGAGCGAGCACGGCTCATGCTTGACGCCGCTCCTATTTGCGCTGCTTTTTGGGATAAAAATATGAAAAACATCGACTGCAACCAGGAAGCGGTAAAGCTGTTTGGATTATCAAGCAAAAATGAATTTAACGACAGGTTTTTCGAGCTTTCGCCCAAGTACCAGCCGGACGGAAGCCTGTCAACTTATAAGGCTTTCGAATTATTGCTGAAAGCGTTTGAAGAAGGTTATTGCCGTTATGAATGGATGCACCAAAAGCTGAACGGCGAGCCAATACCGTGCGAAGCTACTCTTGTCCGCGTTGAGTACAAAAATGATTTTATTATCGTGGTATACCTGCAGGATTTACGCGACCTTAAAGAAATGCTTGACGAGATACACAGGGAGAACGAGAAATTTCAGGCCATGGCCCATTGGTATAGGTCTATTCTTAACGCGATACCTATGCCCATATCTGTTACCGATGTAGACGCAAAATGGACATTTATTAACACGAGAGTTGAAAAACTTTTGGGAATAACGCTTGAAGACGCCATAGGTAAACCGTGCAGCAATATGCGTTCTTTCATATGCAATACCGAAGATTGCGGTATTGCCTGCGTGAAAAGGGGTCTGAACAAAACTTATTTTTCTGACTTGGGATATTCGTTTCAGGTAGATGTCGCGACACTCAAGGACCTAAGCGGTGAAACAATGGGATATATCGAAGTGGTGCAGGATGTTACCAACCTTAAGCTGTTGGCAAAAAAACAGGCGGACGCGGAAGCGGCCAGCCACATTCTGGAAAATATCCTCAACGGCCTTGACGCACTGATTTATGTTACTGTTCCACATACCGGTGAAATTCTCTTCGTAAATAATTACATGAAAAAGCATTTCAAAATTGAAGGAGACTGTATCGGGAAGTTTTGCTATAAAACCTTTTTGGAAGGTATGGATGATATATGTGATTTTTGCCCCTGCTATCAGCTTGATAAAGAACCAAACAGTACTGTCGTATGGGAAATGCACAACCCCGTTACGAACCGTATGTATCGTAATACCAACCGGTATATAGAGTGGTCTGACGGAAGAAATGTTCTAATCCAGCATTCGGTCGATGTAACCGAATTGATTACCGCAAAAGAGCAGGCAATTCAGGCTAACAAGGACAAAAGCAGCTTCCTGGCAAAAATGAGCCACGAGATACGCACGCCGATGAACGCGATCCTTGGCGTCACAGAAATTCAACTGGAAAACTCAACTCTATCGCCGGATACGCAGGAAGCTTTTGGCGAGATTTACAATTCAGGCTATTTGTTAATGGGTATCATCAACGACATACTTGACCTGTCTAAAATTGAGGCTGGCAAGCTTGAGCTGTCACCGGCTGCCTATGACGTTGCAAGCCTGATTAACGACACCGTACATCTCAATGTCATGAAATACGACAGTAAGCCGCTTGAATTTAAACTATCTGTAGACGAGAACATCCCGTCAACGCTGTACGGCGACGAGCTTCGTATCAAGCAGATTTTAAACAATCTGCTTTCCAATGCTTTCAAATATACGGATGAAGGCGAGATTTTGTTTTTAGTTGCCGCAGAATACGAGCCGCAGGGAAAAGCGCCACAGGTAACACTCGTGTTCCGCGTGATTGACACGGGACAGGGCATGTCAGCAGAACAGCTGGATAAACTCTTCGATGAATACACTCGTTTTAATACGGAAGCCAACCGCACAACCGTGGGCTCTGGCCTGGGTATGAGTATTACGAAACATCTCGTCCAGATGATGGACGGTGAGATTTCAGTGGACAGCGAACCGGACAAGGGCTCGGCGTTTACTGTGCGTTTGCCTCAGACGATTATCGGCGAAGATGTATTTGGCAAGGTAGTGGCTGAAAACCTCAAGCAGTTCCATTTAGGCAAAGCGGAGCAGTTGAAAAAGGCGCCTCAAATTGTACGTGATTATATGCCCTATGGCAGAGTTCTAATAGTGGACGATGTGCAATCGAACCTCTATGTCGTCAGAGGGCTGATGATCCCTTATGGTCTGTCAGTAGAAACCGCTTCAAGCGGGTTTGAGGCGATTGAGAAAATCAAAAACGGCGCTGTCTTCGACATCATATTTATGGACCATATGATGCCAAAAATGGACGGTATTGAAGCGACAAAAATCATACGCAGTCTGGGGTATGTACATCCTATCATTGCCTTGACGGCCAATGCCCTGACAGGGCAGGCGGAAATATTCATGCAAAACGGGTTTGATGGCTTTATTCCCAAACCGATAGACATACGCCTGTTGAACCTTTCGCTTAATAAGCTGATACGCGACAAACAGCCGCCTGAAGTGCTTGATGCCGCACGGCAACAGGTGCTCAAGAACGGTGCCGCAAAGTCTGATGCCATGGAGGAACAACCTGCCTTCTACCATAATTTGGCGGCATTGTTCGTGATGGACGCCGAGAAGGCCCTTGAGAGTCTCAACACGATACATTCAAATGCATATCGTACTAACGATGACATACAACTGTTTGTTATGAACACCCACGCGATGAAAAGCGCACTTGCGAACATCGGTGAAACCGATCTCTCCGCTGCTGCACTTAAATTGGAACAGGCAGGGAAGGCAGAAGATATAAAGATTATGATGGCCGAAACCCCGGCATTTCTGGAAGCGTTGCGTAAGGCTATCGAAAAAAACAAACATGAGGAAGATGACGCCGAGGGAGATTATTCAGAGAGCGTCCGTGCATATTTGAAGGAACAACTGCTCGTTATACAAAAGGCATGCGAGGAGTATGATGAAAAAACCGCCAATATGGTTCTGGCTGAGTTGGGACAAAAAAGATGGCCGCGCTCTATCAAAGGACTGCTTGATACTATTGCCTTGCATTTATTGCAGAGTAATTTTGAGGAAGCTGGGGAACTTGCGAATAATTACACAGACCGATTTTCTTAATTAGTAAAAAACCTGCCGGAATGTGTTTGCTTTTTTAAAAATTTGGCTTAAACTAATAAATATGAAAAGGATGGTATTTCTCATCGTGTGCATAGCGCTGTTTTGCGCCCAGGCTTCAGCTCA
>Ga0268262_10005768_pt1 | contig 12149 bp, 17 predicted proteins | sample TergutNc150P3_FD_190354 | JGI IMG/M metagenome (GOLD analysis project Ga0268262, IMG submission 190354) | Nasutitermes corniger P3 segment gut microbial community from laboratory colony in Florida, USA - Nc150 P3 (SPAdes) (version 2) | ecosystem: Host-associated > Arthropoda: Insects >... | reverse complement strand
GGTTCAAAAGACCCTTTTCAAAGCTATTCAGCAAAACATCTGCTTCGTCTATCAACAAAATTAGATTGATTTTATTTCTAAACATAATTTCAGCAATGCTAAGTGCCCTTATGCGAAATCTCATTATAGCATTTTCCAAGTTGTCTTCTTCATTAAATATTTGCCTTTGCACACAGTTAAACCCTACATCCAAAAGACTACAATTAGCATTTGCGGCTATTGTCCGCGCAAGCTCGGTTTTGCCCGTGCCTTCCATTCCGTAAAGCAAAAAATGCAAGGGTCTATCGTTTTGGTGAATGGATATTAAGTCTATGATAAATTTTGCCTCTTTTTGGCACTCAAATTTTTCTATGGGCAAAGCCGTTTTTTTATCAATGGTTGCGTAGATGTCTATTAGATTATCGGATCCAAGACCTTTTAAGTATCTCCTTATTTCAAAAGAAACTTCTACGCCAATGCGTCCTTGATAGCATATAACTCCTATATTCATCAAGCCTTTTTCTTTGGATATTGCATCCAAAACAACTTCTTCTGGGTGATTTATCATCATAGCAATGGCACTGTAATTTATTCTATTGCGTGTGATTCTCAGTGCTTGGCAAGCACTCTCATATATTTTTTCCATAGAATCGCTGTAATCTAAAAGAAATAAAAAACGCAAAATATCTCTATTTACGTTGTCTAAGTTCAGCGTTTCGCACAATAAATTGAGCCGTTTTTCAAAAATTTTATTAAACGCTTGGTCTTCTTTGCGGAGGGCAAGCCTTAGGAAAAGAGAGAGTGCGTAATTTATGTCCAAATTTCTATTAACCGTAGAATTCCATTGCTCTGAATTCAACAGTTTATACAGAGTCATCCAACCCTCAAATTTAGATTTTTGCTCACAAGATTTGGCTATTTCCGCCAATATGTATTCCGCGTGTTCTTTATTTTCGCCAGAATATTTTTCATAATGCCGTTTTGCATAATTTGCGAATGTTTTTAATCCCTCTGTCCCAAATAAATTGAGCAGCCCCGTATATACATCACTATCCAATTGAAATATTTTTTGATGATTTTGCATAATAAGCAAATATCTGCAATCCTCGGAGTTCAAGCTAACCGCTCTTCTCCAATAATTGCTACCATCTGTTTCAGATTTTAAGTGATTTGCCAAGTAGTCTAAAAAGTCTAGCATAAGTACCTCTCGTTGGTTATGTATTTATAAATATATAAACTAGTAACGACAGTAATTGTCGCGGATTTTCACAATCTCCTAAGTTTCCAATTTAATTCACCTACTCTTTTAAGAAGGTCACCTCTTTCTCTCCTAAGTTCATTTTTGAAACCAAATTCAGGAACTCTAAGAAGATGAGATATTTCTATGAATCTATCGGAACATTCAAGAACTTCTCTCACGATTTCGCGAACTATTCTCGATCTTTCTACTTCAGCAAAAACTTGTTCTTCAGTCATCTTTCACCTCGCTTGTTGAATCTACTATTAAATATAAAAACGAGTAGCGACAATGAGTGTCGCAAGTTTTAAAAATCTGCCGTTGGTAACTAAAATTGGGCTGGTTGTTATCACTTTAGTTGATTCAAGTAATCTCTCAAACGAGACCAATTATTGGTCATTACTTTAGTTGATTTAAGTAATACAATACTTTCAACGTTATCACTCCAACATATCTTTTTTTCCTGACAATAGTGCAAGAGAGACCCGTCTTTTACAAAATAATAAAGCCAATCTTTGTCAGTTTTATTATTCCAAAAATCAGTAATTATTTGATTAAGAATATCATCTTTTGTTAGTGTATCATTAATCTTTTTTCTATCTCCAAAATCTTTAATCAGTGATATATATAATTTCATTTTTTCATTTGAAGATAGCTGTTCCTTCCAACGCTCGTCTTCATTAATAAAAGAATATCTAACTTGACCTAAAAAGCTAGAATAACCATCTTGAACTTTATAATCACCTTTTGTTAATAATGCTCTTCTAACTAAATCGGTTGGATTATCAAATAGCTTTTTAAAATTATCGAAACAATCTTTAAAATCTGATAATTTTTGAGCATCAAATGTATATATATTAGACTTATCAAAATCAATACAATTCCAAATTAACGAAATTTTACCATCGCAAAATTTATAATCTTCTGCCTCCCAAAAAGCATTTTCTATTTCGTTTCTTAAATCGTCAGAACTCTGCTTATAAATTGAAAGTTTAACTATTTCTTCTTCTGATAAAATATTTTTGAAGTCTGTTTCAAAAATTGTAATATTTGTAATATCTGTAAATCCTTTTTCTAAGAAAAGATTTGTAAGAAGAATGACATCAACTATTGATAGATATGGACTTTTATTGATTGTATCAAATCGTGTTATATTCATAAAAAATCTTGCAAATCGTTTTATTTCGACAAGATCAGAATTTGGATATCTTTCTACATACATCAACATCGGTATCAATTTTACATAATCTTTTCCAGGAATAACTTCTTTCCACTTATTATATCCTGTGAGCCAATACGCGTCAAAATTTAACTTATCTTTCAATTTAATAAGTTTTTCGATAGCATTAAAATAGCTTTCTATTTTTTGTAATGATAGTTCTTCTAAACTTATTTTTTTAGATTCTTTTATTTTTCTTATTTCTGCTGATAAGCTTGATTTGGTTTGCTCTTTGTTATATCTTCTTGTTATTTCAATAAATTTTATCCATTTCAAGAATTCTTCTATACCTCTGTCTGCATTAGAATTTGATTGTCTATATCTCCAAAAGAAATTTTGCCATCGTTCCCATTCTTTCCCCCAATTATGTTTTTCTTGGTTTGTTAAGCCTCTTAACAAATTTGCTTTGATGCTTTCATTGGGGCTAATTGTCTCTCCGCGACTATTCATATAAAGATATAATTTTTCACCTTGATCACTCTTACTTGTATCAAAGTACCAAAACTCAATGTATTTTTCTACATAGTTAAGAAGTAAATCATCGTGTTTATCAATAAAACGTTTAATCACTTTATAATTGGCAATGATTGATTTAATAGTTTTATCATATTGATATTCGGTGAAATTCCAGTATTCATTTGATATTTTCTCAATGTCACCTCTATTTAAGATATATGGTATAAATTTTTGCATAAATTCGTGAGAACTTTCTCTTACTTTATAATCCAATTTCAAAAAATCATCTTTGAAATAATCTCTTCTGAAATTATCTTGTCGTCCTTCTTTCATACTTAACGCAAGCAATGTCAAAAATAGCGTAGTCATTCTCTGCTGACCATCTATTAAAATATAACAATCCCCTGATATTTCAGAGGCGGTTGGATACGCATAAATAAAACCTACTTGGCAATAATTTTCGTTTGCCTTTTGATCCCGCAATAGAAGTTCTCGCTGGCGAGATGATAAACCACTCAGCGTTTCTTCTGTAAGTTCTTGCGACTGTTTTTCTTGACGTTTTGAATTATCTAAAATTGATTGTAAAAATTTCTCAACATTATCTTCTTGCCAAACATAATCTCTCTGAATTTCTGGAATAATAATTTGGCTAAGATTATTATCTGTTAAAAAATCTTTGAGCTTATACGAACCATGCCTCATACTAATTTGCTCTCTTGGAGATTGTGAATTTTATTTTTTCTCCATTCTTTTATCCATTCAGAATGTGCGGTAATATCATCTATTGTCCAAACCGTTAGATCTGGTGTCATTTTTTTCGAAATTAATTTTGAAAATACATCGTATGTATGTTTTGGAACAAAACTACCTTTGCTAATACGGTTTACAATATTTAACCGTTTTTTATCGAACATACCATTACTGTTAGAGCTGTTATCCGACTTAGTTAGTAAAGCCATATTGCCGATACCATCAAGTTTTCCTCTATTTATTAGGGAGTATAATATTTTTATTTCATCAAAAGAAAGATTACATATTTCATTAGGAATAAGTTTACAATTCAGTTTTTCAGATAATGAATTATAAACGCTTTTTATATCCATAATTTCTTCATATTCCAGTAATAGATCTTGAGCTTTCTCAAAACCGCATAAATTCTCGTCACACAAAGATTTTAATAAATCAATATCTTTTTGTCTAAGTCCATCTCTACACTCGTCTGGTGTCTGTGGGAATATGTGTTCTAATGACCAAGTTTGGTCATTAAATTCTATAAAATTAAAACGATTTCCATCACTAAAAACACTTATAGCTAATAATAAATCACGAATGTTGTCATCATCTTTTTTGTATCGAATATTGTCAATATCAACATTCAAGCTAGAACAAATATCTTTTTTTAATTTTTCTTTCAATTCGGGTTTGTTTTCTCTAATAGAAAGACGATAATCATTGACTTTTCGTGGAGAGTTTCGTCGAAAAAATAAATAGCCCAACGAGTTATATATTTCATCGTCGTAGAACCAATCATAAAAAACAGATTTTATTTCTTTTAAAGTCCTAAAAATATCTCTCGCCGTTTTTTTATGATTTTTTATTTGTAATTGAAAATAATTGAATATACCATTTTTACTTGATGTATCAAGTGTCGTTTGGTTTTCTAAATCCATAGCAATGACATTGGCAAGTATAAGCAACAATTCATCAAGTACATTGTCAGATTCTTGGAAGAAAAATTTCCTAATGTCTTTTCGGTTTGCCCAATGAGATATTTCGTCCCATTGCCTTCCAATGATAGCTCGTAATTCGCTTTTTTCTTTACCATTGTATGTTTCTTCAGTATTTGGTTGTCGTCTTGCCACATCTGTCAGAATCAATCCTTTAACAAGTTCTGAACTTGTTAGTTCTACTCTATTATCATTTAGGTTGCTAAAAATTTCCTCGCAATCAATCTCACGCGTTATGCAAATTAAGAGGATTTTTACTTTATCTAAAAGATATTCTTTAAATCTTATAATTTTCTCTTTTTGACTAGGGGCAGGAAATTCTTCATCAAGTATTTTTTTAATTTTTTGGGCTGCGCTATACAAGTAATAAATATCTTGTTCGTCATTTTCAGGATATTGCTCTATAAAATCTTTCCACGTACCAGACATCAATGAGTCAAGTTTTTGATATATGTGATTTTGGAAAAAATCAGTAACTCTTTGACGAACCTCGTATGAGAGTAAACCGTTTGAAATAGCTTTTTCATTGTCGCCTTTGATATATTCAATTACCGATAATAAAATAGTCAACGTTGTTAATCGTTGCTGTCCGTCAATTACTTCTAGTACCGATTCTTTATCTTCCCCTTCTCCAATTGTAGAACTCTTTGTTGTTATAAATTGCAAATAATAGTCACTATTTCGGTCATTCGCTGCACCAACCAAATCTGTTATTAACTTGCACACAGGATCATTAGGCGATACAGCAGCCCATTTATATCCTCTTTGGTATGGGGCGATATAATATTTTTTTGCCTCATACAGGGATAAAGCTCCCTTTGGGGAATTTGCATCAAAAATATTTTTAATGTTAAAAACTAGGTCGTTATTCATTTTTATTCTCCTAACACCCCGTAAATATAGTAAAATGTGAGGTAACGTTTTTATGTTGAGTAATAAGTATTCAAATGATTTCCTCTTTCATCATATTCACTGGTATGCCCATTTTTAAATCGTATAATTAGAATATTGCTAGATATCTGAACGTTTTCAACTGCATTAACAGGAATATTATACATAATATTTCCATCATTATATAGCTGTAATGTTCCGCCAAGTTCGCTATCTCCAGAAAAAGCAGCAACCCGATTGCCGCTAACTGCTAAAATTTGCGTAGTATTAGGATAACCATAAGTACGAATATGATTACCATATTCATCGCGTTCTACTATGTAGCCATCTTCTATTTTGACATTTGTAGCCATTTTTTACCTCACTTGTTGAAAGCTTCCCGAAAATATAGAAAAATACAGGGTAACACTTTCACAATCTCCTAAGTTTCCAATTTAATTCACCTACTCTTTTAAGAAGGTCACCTCTTTCTCTCCTAAGTTCACGTTTGAAACCAAATTCAGGAACTCTAAGAAGATGATTTATCTCCATAAATCTATCGGCACATTCAAGAACTTCTCTCACTATTTCGAGAAATATTCTAGATCTTTCTACTTCAGCAAAAACTTGTTCTTCAGTCATCTTTCACCTCGCTTGTTGAATCTATTATTAAATATAAAAATGAGTAGCGACAATGGGTGTCGTAGTTTTTCAATTTTAGTGCGTTTCTATGTAGTAAAATCAATATCTGCTATTGAGGGCATCCTAAAAGAAAATTTCGTGTTTCCGTTTTTCCCAGTTATGGCAAAATCGCCTTTTGCGATTATATCCATACCTATAATCAAATCAAACTCGTGTATAGGCTTGCAAGAAAGCACAGTAAGTTCTGGAATGATAACTTGATTTGGAAGTTTAATTCCCGTTACAAAAACAGGAACTCTTTCTATTCCGTTCGCGTGTCTCATTTCGGCATAACAGATTTTTTTCAATAAAATACGCTTTGCTATAGTATTTGATATAACAGAACAAGTTGCACCTGTATCCCAGAGTGCTTTTACTTTTACGGATTTCATCTTATATGGATTAAATATAGTTGCTTCGCTTATTATTCTGGTGAGTAATCCTTTATTTTGCTTAGTTGTGAAAGCTTTTGTTTGCATTTATTTTACCGAGAATAAAGGACCTATGGTCGCGGTGTAAGCTTCTTTTCCAGGCAGGCATTTCATAACGGAATATTTTCCATACCCAATGGTTTTATCTCCGGTAGTCAAAGCTTCTCTCAAAGTATCAAAAGCAGCCACCACGCCGGAAAAATCCATTAAAAGCTCTTTACCCTTGTATTTTTTCACCAATTTTTTTTGGTGTTTAATAAAATAATCAAGCGTAAAATTATGAATATCCTTTTTCATTACAGCCTCCAAATATAGAATATAGAAAATTTCGGCGAAAAATTACCGTTGTCTTGTAAAATCTATTTTACGAACAGACGGTATTCTAAATGAAAATACAGTCTTCTTTTTATAGTTTGAAATTGAAAAATCTCCAAGAGTTATTATATCCATCCCAATAAGAGCATCACCGCTTCCCAAACTATCGCAACTCGTAACTTCAGTTTGTATCTGAACTTTGCTAGGTAAAATAAAATCAACAAAATATATTTTTGCTCTTGCTTCGCCAGTTACTCCTCTAACTGTTGTCCAACCTATATGGGTTAATTTCAGAGTTTTTGCAACCTTTTTTGTGATAACAGAGCCTTGTGCCCCAGTATCCCAAATTGCTGTAAATTCTTTTGAAATATTTTTTTCATTTGCAATTAATATTTTTGTTGTTATGTCAAAAACTATTTTCTTGAAATTTACAGTAAAAGATTTCTGTTTTTTCATTTGAATATCACCCTTGGAGAATGAAACGTTTGCGTGTAATTTTCTTTTCCAGGATAGCATTTTTGAATTAAAAAAGTGCCTGGTCTATATTTTTTCAAAGATTCAAAATATGCCTTTGGAACAGAAGGGTAATCTCCAACAACAGATTCCCCAACTATAACCAAAACTCTTCCATTGAATTTTTTAACAAGCCTGCCTTGATTGGCTATATAATAGTCAAATTCCCTTTCAAGCGGCTCTTTCTTCTTGATTCTCATAAAAAATTCCCAAATTTACCTTATGTTACAATATAGAAAAATTATCCAATTCCATACCTACTTTTCGCAATTTCAACAAGTTCTGGTGCTGTGGCTACACCAGCTTCGTAATTATCAGCAAATTCCCGAACTTCCTCAGTAACAGGAACTCCTTCCATTTCATTGGAATGTATAGCTCTTTTAGAAATCTCTACTCTTTTGTGCTTTGTCATAAAGGACCTCTTGGGGTAATATACAAATTTTCCAGACACTGTTTGGAAATTTACTTACTGATGTACATTAGGTGGCGGAAGTTCAAATGGTATTTCTTCTTTAAAAATGCTCTCTACTTTCTTAGCGAAATCTATAAACTCTTTAGTTTCATCTAAAGTAGGCATATTTCCGCTAGGCATAGCTCCAATGTCGCTTGGATATCTAGATTTTATGTATAAACCATTAAGGCTTGCTAAAATAGTTTCATCTATGTCCCAATTATTTATTGCTTTTATTTTATTATACAAATTTAATAAATCGTGGGTTTTAGGAAAATCAACAGCGTGTTCTACTAAATATGCTTTAAAATATTTTTCCACAGCTTGCTGGCAAAAAACAGCAATAGCTCCAGTAGCTTCTGGGTCGTCTATGTTAATGTTGTTGCTTATCATATGAATATCGTTATTCGCATAATAAATCCAATTTTTTGTTTCATTTTTCATAAAGAATTTTTCCCGTATTTCTTATATCTTTGAAAAAAGATGTATCTTGCTCGTTTAAATAATCGTATTCGGCTTTGGAATAAACTAAAATATCCATCGGTATTTGATAATTAATTTCTCTAACAGCATTTGAAGCTAAAAGGTATCTCGTATTTTGTTCTTTAAAAGTCCTAGCAAACTCATTGGAATCCAACACAACCAACACATCCAAATCGCTATCCTCAGTAGGATTTCCTCTGGCATAGGAACCGAACAAAATAACCTTATAAGGCTTCAACTCTTTAAGCCGCTCGGTCATTTCATCTATAAGATGCTGGTTTTGCATAAGGGTAATATAGTAAAATTTTCAATCCCTCACGCACCGGACTTCCAAAAGGCATAGTTTGTGCGAGTTGTTGTGAAAAAATCCGTTGTTGCAAGATGAATGCCACGAGTAGCTTCTGTCGGGGCTGTCTTCTTCTGCGCTCCACCACTGACCCTTTTCGCCGCTTGCGCCGGCGGAACTTAAAAGCTCATACCATTCCCTGAAACTTGGCAAATGCCAACCTTCTGGGCAGGCGGCTTTGGCGGAAACCCAGTCATAAACTCTGCAATAATCGTTGTCGCAGGATTTTCCCAAGCTGCCGTTTTTTCCGCCATAATTCAAATTCTCCGCCATCCAGATTTTGGAACCGAATTTCACAGTCCTGTATCGCGTGCCGTCTCTGCCGTCAATGAACTCCCCAAACAACGAGGACTCTACCCCAACAACACTGCCACATTCGCAGCAAAATTTATCCCCCTTTTCATATTCCGCCCCACATTTAACGCATCTCAAAGCGGGCTTCACTTCCGTCCCGCAAGCAGAGCAAAACTTAGAACCGCTCTTTAACTTTCGTTCACATCTGGTACATTTGAGCATAATTTAAATATAGATTTGCGTGGCGACAATGAATGTCGCGGAAATCAGTCATTTTCTCGCAAGCCCAATTCGTCCAAAATTTTGAACAATTCGCTAAAATTAGAGCATTCCTGTTTTAACTTACGGACAGCCATATTTATAACGCAAGCTCTGATTGGATAGCCTAGAGGACCACTTGATCTATGTGATTCTTCAGCATATTCGTCAAACATTTCGAAACTCGTACCACATTGTTCATCTAAACTTTTGAGAATTTCCAATGCCTTGTGGTATTGCTGTGAATTTATCTCTTTGCCGTTTAGAAAATTCTCCGTAATTTTAATAGACAAACTTCCTATTAAATATTCAAAACCAACTGTATTACAAAACCTTCCTTCAGGAGTTAGACCTGCATCTAGCATCATCTGCAAGATAGTTTCTGTTGTCGCATCTGGCGATAATAATTTTGAATAAACAGAATCTAAAATAGAATTCGCTATCTTTTTTTGTTCCGCTTCAATCTTCAACATTTCATCGTGTTCTGCTTTTGTTATTGGTTTAGCCTTTTCCATTTTTCACCTCACTTGTTTTTTATAAATATAGAAATCTCTTGCGACAATGGCGGTCGTAATATTATCCAAAAACATAATGCTTTTTGACAGGCTTTGAGACCTTCCACACACAAGACAAGCCTTTTGGGAATACCACGTAATCCCCAGAGCCAAAAGAAACGCTCCCGCCATCGTAAGAAACCGTCACTTCGCCATCTATAAGAAGACATCTCTCCTCGCTATCATAATGCCAGTCAAATTCCGAAACCTCACATTCCCATATAGGCTTTGACTTCATTTCGTTTTTCTCGGCATCACCCGCTTTTTTTACTGTTATGCTCATTTTTGCCTCCGGTTTTGGCTAAGGGGTAATGTAGAAAAATCAATCTTCTAACTTTTCCTTTGCCTCTTCCAAAGAAATACCGCTTTCCCAAAGAGCAAATACTTCCTCTCGACCTTCGGATTTTCCTTCATCATAGCCTTCATCATGACCAGCAAATTGACCTTCCTCATAACCTTCTTCACGAACTCTATCCAGATTTTCTAATGCAGCTAAACACAGCCATTTAGCTTCCTCTGTTTTTAGATTTTCTGGGACATATTTAAGATTGAAGCTATTTGCTTTCACAGCTATTAAGCACATTTCCTCTGTTTTCAGATTTTCTGGAACATATTTAAGATTATTGCCATTTTTTTTCACAGCCATTAAACACCATTCTGGCGTTTTCAAATTTTCTGGAATATCTTTAAACGTGCTAGCACTCAATTTCATTGCTTCTGCAAAATCTTTAATAGCATTATCGAGATCGTTTTTTTTATAATAAATCAATCCTCGTTCAATAAATACACCATACCCGCCAGCTTCTGTCTCTATACATATTGTAAAATCTTTGATAGCAGCATCGTTATCGTTTTTGCCTTTGTAAGACATACCTCGGTAAAAATGCCAGTCATATTTACGCTTTAAATAGCGCTCTAAATCAACATTGTCTTTGTTCTGTTCTATTAGCTCCGTAAATATTTCAATAGCACGGTCATACTCGTCTTCTTCATAAAAGTCAAAGCCTTCATTCCTTTTATCTGTTATAGGATCAACTTCAGCCATTTTTCACCTCTCTGGTTATTTTTTATAAATATAGAAATCTCCAACGACAATGGGTGTCGCTGTTTTCAATACTCCCCTATATATCCACCAAAAACTCATCAAATAAACTGGCTTCTTTTTTAATATCATCTATTTTTTCGCTTTTCACCAGATAAAGCTCGTTCAAGGCTCTTGTTATTGCTACGTATTTCAGATTTTGTTCCTGAATTCTTTCCCAGGGTTTTTGGTTGGGCTTGAAATGCGGCAAATCGTTGAAATTCAAAATAAAAACTCGCTTTGCTTCTAAACCTTTTGCTCTGTGGATTGTTGAAAGTTTAATGCAGTTGTCGGTTGCAGAAATATAATCTTTTATTTTTACCAACATATCATTTATCGTTTGGCAAGAATCTTTCCATTGCAAATATTTTTTGTGCATAAATTCCAATCTGTTGTTCAAATATTCTGTTTTTGTTTGAATATAAAGCGGTCTTTCGCTGGAATTTTCTAGCCTTTTTGCTTCTCTCTCAATAATAAAAAGCCACCTATTGAAAACAATTTCTTTTATGGTTACAAAACTATTAGGCATCTCCGCAATAATTGCAGAGCGTTCTTCTTGCTTGAATAAATTTTTCAATTCATCTATGATATCATTAACCTCGTCCCTGTGAATTTGCACTTGTATGTTTTTATTTATAAATTCAAAAACCAAAAATAAAATCGGTTCTCTATATCTTGAAATTATCAAATCATTTACCCTTGCTCTTTTCACCACCTGCTTAAAAGCAATTTCCTCTATTATTCCTTGCTCTTGCTTGCTAGCAGAAATATCGCGCCTAATGCTGGCTGCCATCGCCACTACATTTGGCGGGCATCTAAAGCAGGTTGTAAGGGGGAGTGGGTTTGCTTTTATAGTATTTTTGATTCTGCCAAAAGATTCTATGTCTGCTCCTGCAAAACCATAAATGCTTTGATAGGGGTCTCCAACAGCTAAAATTCTGCCGTCTTTTTGCCCGTATTTGAGAACCACCGCAAGCTGAGATTTTGATAAATCCTGACATTCATCTATAAACAAAAATGAGTATGTTCTTGATGCTCTCAAATTCCAAATAAAAGGCAAATAAAGCATATCTGTGTAATCTATAATCAAAGCATCTTTTGCCACAGCATTTCCAGCATAGAGCAAGATTTTGCCACATTCAAAATAAATTTCAATTTCCCTATTAAAGAACTTGCTTTTGATTTCCTCTTCTGTGAAAAAATTAAAATGCTCCACCAAATTCTTGAATTTCTCAATATCGCAAGGAGTCAATG
>Ga0268262_10005767_pt1 | contig 12152 bp, 10 predicted proteins | sample TergutNc150P3_FD_190354 | JGI IMG/M metagenome (GOLD analysis project Ga0268262, IMG submission 190354) | Nasutitermes corniger P3 segment gut microbial community from laboratory colony in Florida, USA - Nc150 P3 (SPAdes) (version 2) | ecosystem: Host-associated > Arthropoda: Insects >... | reverse complement strand
TCTAATAATATAGTGGTTTCAACAAACCCTTTTGTCCGTAAGTTATAAACTTTTGCATCGAATTTGTAGCGGTGCTCAAACCATTTCGATAATGCCACTGTCAAATACGTCGTCATCTTTGGGTTTCCATCCTTTTATTAGAAATACTTCGCCGTGATACTTGCCGCATTGAATTTCCACCAGGGCATCCCGATCTTCGTCGCTTCCGTCGCCACAAGCAACCACATACCCCATGTCATCCTCCGGCGGAAAGTCCCTTTTGTCGAATAGGACCCAATGCCCGTCATATTCGGCTTTTACTTCCCGATAGTTTAGTACGCGCTTTTTTTCCTCAGTCATTGTTACCATAACAGTCTCCTTGCCTGTTAAATATACCATAAAAATCATACAAAAACAATTTTAGGCTCTAAAGTTGACACAAAGATTAGTAAAAAAACCCGGCAAAGGGGGCTGCGCGTGTCTGTCAAAAATATGTGGGGGAGACCGGCTACGCAGCCCCCGCACGGCATTATCGCTTGCTTCCAAAATCCGTTTATACGATAGCCGGTCGTGTAAACCTATCTTATTGCGCCGTGCTTCCTTTATCGGAACTCATTGCTTCGCCTTTTTTGTTGGTCTGCTCCGCCGGAGAATCCCACAAATATTTTTGCCAGCCCCGCGCCGCCCCCTTTGCCGGCCTTTGCTGTCTAAAAATGTTGCTCACGTTTAGGTTAGGCTGCGATTTCCCCCAAAAACCCCGCAGCGGTTAAGCCGCAGGGTGGCTTGGGGCTAGAATAAGGGTACCAACCCTATACTCACTATCTCATAGTTTGCCGCACTAGAGTTACTACTGAACTCAAACCCTATATTTACCGTTGGTCCAGAAGAAGTCGCGGAAGCATTAAACGGTATATATACTGGCTTAACAATAGGGAGGGTGCCGCTAAAATGGAAGCCCTGAGTACCTTCGGTTTGGCCAAAGGAGGTAGCTGTAGTATCATCGCGAGCAACCATGGTCATATTGGTAACACTCCCGGATACTGCTCGTACCAATAATATAACACCGCTATAGTTGGAAAGGTTTTTCCCGGTATCCAGGGTAAAAGGCAATATAAACCTCGGGTTATTACTGCTTGTGGTTTTTACTACTTTTAACACTGTCCTTCCCATAAGGGCGCCTGAAGTAGCAGTAGACGTATCAGAAGTTACGCTTAAATTAGCAGTAGAATTATTCAAGTATGTCACATCAGTTGTAGCAAAGTTCTGCTCAAAGGGTATAGAGGGTACCAAGCCCATGCACAGTATCTCATAATTTATCGTACCAATATTATCAGTGAGCTCAAACCCTATATCTACCGTTCCAGTATAAGTGTTCGCAGTAGCTAAAGTAATCGGTATAAATATTGCCTTAACAAGAGGGGTACTACCAAAATGGAAGGCATTACCTTCGGTTAGGCCAATGGTGGTAGCAGTATCACCAACGCGAGCAGCCATGGTTTTATTGGTAACACCCCCGCTTATTCCTTGTACCATTAATACAATCCCACTATAGTTGGAAAGGTTTTTCCCGGTATCCAGGGTAAAAGGCAATATAAACCTCGGGGTACCATTGTTAGATGTTGTTTTTACTACTTTTAAAACTGTCTTGCCCTGAACGGTGCCTGTAGTAGCGGCAGACGGACCGATACTCACAGTTAAGTTAGTAGAATTATTGTAGTATTTCGGATAATCGTCAGGTAAAGTATCACCTCCAACAAAGTTATACCAAGTCGGCGGTACTACGATTGTTTCTGCAATTTTAACCGTAAAGGTTTTGGTACTTATTAGGGTTCCTCCCCTGCTGAAATTGAAGGTCAGCGTCGTATCGCCAACAGGCTGTTCCGTTAGATATGAGGTTTTCAGCGTTACTTCATTGGTCGTGTTGTTAACGGTATAATCCGTGCCACTGGTAAGGGTAGGGGGTGTTTCTGGATCGCCGGTTGTGTTTGTGATAGTGAAGGTTTTATTACCGAGTGACGATATGGTTACCTTAATATCTGCCGGATTAGCCTTAATGAATGACCCGGTAGCGGGGCTTATAGTCGCCTGCGAATCGGTTACGGTGATCGTGAAGGGTCTGGTAGCCGGGTCTCCGCCGCTGAAATTAAAGTTCAGCGTGGCAGTGCCAACAGCCAGTTTCTCCAGATATGAGGTATTCAGCGTTACTACGTTGGTCGTGTTGTTAACGGTATAATCCGTGCCGCTGGTAAGGGTTGTAGAGGGTGTTGCTGGACTGCCGGTTGTGTTTGTGATGCTTGTCAAGGTGTTGCCCTGGAGCGCCATATTTACCGTAATATTTTTCGGGTCATCCTTATCGAAGGCTCCAGAAGCGGGGCTAATACTCGCCGGAGGAACAAAAGAGTCCTTTAGCACGAATTTGATGTCGTCCAACAGGAAGTTCATACTTTGACAGTTAATCCCAATAGCTATGTAGATAGTCCCTTGTATGTTCTGGATGGTGTTGCCGGGGTTGATTGTAATTGTAAAATCAGTCCATTCACCTTGATGCTTGTCGCCGAAAGTTTCTGCCGTTGTTTTTCCCAGTAAATTGTCCCTAAAGCTTGCATTATCATTTCCAAACTGGTATTGTGCAGATGTAAATCTAGTACTATCCTGCGCGGCGTAAAGCATAATTGATTTATCGGCTAAATCGGTTCCAGGATTTCCACTCGCCAGTCTAAACCGGAAAGAAACTAATTCATAGTTAGATAACGCATAGGGCAGATTAACCGGAATAACAGGCGCCTGATTATAGCCGCCGACGTTAATCTCCAGTGATTTTTGTGATGAATTAGCAGGGTCGCTGGCAACTTTCACCGTAGGAGAAGAGCCGCCCCTTGTTGACTCATATGTTTTTCCTATATTGTCGCTCTCAAAAGTAATCACCGTCATCCTGTCCGTATCGTTGGTAATTGTTTTTATTTCCACGCTTTTCGCATCGCCCACTCCGACATTGGCGGTGTTTCCGTTTGCCCTGGCAAAGACATAATAAGTGGTTTTGGCGGCTAATCCGGTGAAAGAAAGAGTTGTGTTCCAGCCGCTTGCCGGTAAAGCATTTGTCAATGAGATCGCGTATTCGGCGCTTTGCCCCAGGGCGGCGGGCTGTTCTATGCTTACCGCGTTTACTCTAATGCTGTCATGTGTTCTGAAGGCCGCTGTCAGCGCGGTTACTGTCCTGCCGGTTGCTTTGGAGATAGTACCGGAAACAGTATGATCAGCCGGTTTGATGTAGTTGTCCTTGTCCGCGCCGGAAAGGGTATATACAACGGAGATCGTGTGCGCACCCGCCGCAGTTGCCTCGTTGTAAGCGCCGGTTACATCTATGGTTAAGGTGTCGGTACTGATTTTATTGGAATTGGTAAAGGAAACTGCCGCGGTTGTTGTGCCGTCATAGGCTCTCGTCGTTGTTACCGATTCATTTCCTGTAAGCTGCAAGGCTGTAATATCTGCCGTAACGCTTGCGGGCTGCGCCGAAAGTATATAGTTGCCCATGGCCGCGCCGCCCAGCGAATAACCGCTGAATGTTACGGTTTTGCCGTTGCCAACGTTTTTGTCCGCAAACGCGGCAGTACCGTTATTTACTGTTAAAACATCAGCGCTGAGTTTGCCGTCTATCGCCGCTGTTCCGGAAAGAGTGGCTGCTGTTGTGCCATTGTACACTTTATTCGCCGCGGACAGGCCGGTTATGGTGACAGGTCTTCTCTCAACGGTCAGGGTGTATGAGGCTGTAGCCGCCGCATGCGTAACGTCCTCCGCTTTTGTCGCGGTGATTGTGGTCGTTCCCACTTTAAGTATGGTTACCGCGCCGGTACTGCTGTTCACCGTCGCTACGGTTTGGTCGCTGGATCTATAACTTATCGCGCCCGATCCTGAGCCGGTAGTTATAATCGCTCTTTCGAATGAATTCGAATTATCGTCCAAGCCATAGATTTTTTCTACGTTACTGGTATTTTCGAATGCTATGGTGTCAGGCGTTTTATCTGTATGGGTAAAGGTTGCGTTAATAGTGATAACTTTTTCCGCCGCGTCGCTTGCATTTATAGTGTACTTTCTTGTGCCGCTTCCCGCGCTGGGTACCTGCGCGATAGCCGGATTTGTGCCGGAAAAAGTAATCAGGTTGTTTATCTTGGTCTTGGCAAGAGTATAGTCGATCGTTATTTCTTCTCCGACTAAACCTTCTGCAGGTGAAGCGGTGACGCTGTCCCCCTGGACATTACCGGACGGTACAATCGTGATTGTGATGTCGGGCGTCTTGATTGCCGCGCTTACCTGCGCCTCTCCCGCAGTGCAATTTTCGTTTTCCTTTGACCGGGCAAAGACATAATAAGTAGTACCGGCGGTTAATCCGCTGAAAGTAAGCCCCTCCTGCCAGGCGGCTGTCGGTGCGGGGCTTGACGCTGTTGCGATTGCGTATTCGGCGATTTGCCCGAAGTTGGGCGTTTGTACGGTTACCGCGGTTACTGTAATGCTTGTCTTGGTTTTGGAAGCCATTACCGGAGCGGAGACTGTTCTGCCGGTTGCTTTGGCAACCGTCAGTATGTAAGAGGCTTTGGCTTCCGCATATGTCGCGTCTTCCGCTTTTGTCGCGGTAATGGTGGCAGTTCCCACTTTAAGTATGGTTACCGTACCGGCGCTGTCCACGGTCGCTACGGTTTCGTCGCTGGAAGAATACGTTATTGTGCCTGAACCTGAACCGGTAGTTGAAATCGCTTTGGTGAACGGTTCATCGCCGTAGGTTTTGTTTACGTTACTGGTATCCGCGAAGGCTATGGTGTCAGTCGTTTTATTTGTATGGGTAAAGTCTGCAATAATAGTGATAACTTTTCCGGCGGATGCGTCTTCCGCGTTTATAATGTATTCCCTGGAACCGGTTACCGGGGTATTATCAACTCCCGCGCGGGATTCCTGCGCAATAGCCGCTTTTGTGCCGGAAAAAACAAGCCGGTTGTTTGTTTTGGTGCGGGCAAGGGCGTAGCTGAGCGTTATTTTGTCTCCGGCTTTACCTTTTGCGGGCGCGGCGGTAACACTGTCGCCGCTCTCCCCTCCGGTTATGGTAATGTTGATCGTGAAGGTGGGATCGGGAACTTTTACATTGCCCGGCGTATTTTTATCGTCCGGCAGTATCTCCCTGACAAAGGGATTGTTGCAGGCAGTCATCAATGCCGTTATTACCAGAGCTATAATAGCGTATTTTTGTTTCATCATCGTCTTCTCCTTTATCGTATTGCAATGGTTAAAGCCGCAATGCGGCCCTGGACAGCTTCTAAAAACTTCACTCTTCAGAGGGAGAAGCAGCGGGAGAGGGAGAGGCGGAGTTGTTCTTACCCTTCAGTTTAAAACGCATGCCGCCCTGAAAGCTCACTCCCCAGATAAAAGGGTAGCCAAACCGTACCGCCGGTTCTATGTACCATTTTTCACCTATATTGTAATGCCAGCCCAAACCCGCTCCGCCCAAAAACGCCGGGTAGGCTTCTTTGTGTTCGAAAAAGATCGCTGTGCCCAGTTCCGCCTGCGCGAAAAGATCATGGAAATTAAATGGAATGTCTGGGAAATTAAGTGGAAGATAATAACGAAAGAAAGCCGCTGGTTCCAGTGTGATTACCGTGTTAAAGTCGCCGCTTAGAACGGTTTTTAGCCCAAGGCTGAATTGATCGTTCAAATCCAGGCCGACGGTAAGATTGCCGCCCATAGCTATGGCTTTTCGGCCATTGCCGTTGGTTTCCAGGCCCAAACCGGTAAAAATGCTGTCTAAAGCGAAAAGATTGCTTATTAATAGAAAAAAACAGAAAAGGAAACAAACTAAAGCGCGAGATTTTGTAATAAATGCGTTGAATTTCATGATTCCGTATCCTCCTCCAGGAAAGGGCCTAGTATAATATCTTTATATTATACCATGTTTCCTAAAAAAACACAATTTTTTTTTGTGTTTTATAGTGATTTTCCCGGAGGAGAAGACGATTCCTGTGAGATCCAGGCGCGGTATAGTTACCGAGGTCTAGGCAATTTTAATTTTCCCGCCCTGGCTGCGGTATTTGCTGGGGCTAATACCGGTAAAACTCCTGAATATCTTTGAAAACCAGCTTTGATCGTCAAAACAACAGGCGTTTGATATTTCGATTAGGGGAAGGTCTGTTTCCAAAAGCATCCTGCTGGCCTTTTCCACCCTCTGCCTGTTGATATATTTGGAGAGGTTCTCGCCCATTTCTTCTTTAAAGATAGTGCTGAAATAGGGCGCGGAAAGACCGGCGATTTTCGCGACTTCGCTCAGGCTGATTTTTCGGGTAAAATTTTCCTTGATAAAGGATTCCGCTTTTCTCATGGCGGAAGCGTGGGGAATGCCCTGGAATAAAACTATCTGGACGGCTATTTTTTCCACCATGCTGTGCAGGGTCGCCGCGAGTTCCTCAACGGTTTTTGCTTCCTGGATTTGCTTGATGTAGCGGGTCTTGTTTTCCATCCCGTTACCGCTGACGGAATTTGTTACGGCGCGGGCAAGCAGTACAGCCAGCTCAATCGATTTAAGCTGAATATACCTGAAATGATCCTGATTGCAAAATACAATCACGGACAGCAGTTCATCAAGGAGTTTTTCCGCCTCTTGTTTATTTCCCCGCCTGAGCAGGGCGACAAGCTGGCGCTCTTTTTCAAGGGGATACACCGGAAAGCCGGAGCCCTTGGGATACTTTGTTTTTAGATCGTTAATAAGGGCGGAAAGAGAGGCCTGTTGTTCAAAACGAAGGCTGAGCATTTCGTGGTAATTCTCGCTTCCTGTTGAGATGGCTTCCGCGCACAGGAGCAGCATCTCGGAAAGGGATTTAATTTTTTCGTCATCAACGGGCGGAAAAGCCAGAATACGCCGCTCGAATTCTTCCGGGGTAATCGTTTCATCGTATAGGCCGTCGGTTTTTTTATCGAATTTTTCCAGGAAGGATCCGCCAGCCCCCGCCTCCCCGCTTAGAAATCCCGAACCGCGCAAAGCGCCGGAGAATTTTCCCTCGTTGTATATCGGGCTGATCCAGAACATCAATCCCAGGGCGCATTGGTAAATGAGCGATCTGCCGTTTCGGCTGGATTCCCGAATTTTGTTGGTATGCATTTCCCGGCAGCTATTGCGGCCGCAGGAAACGCCTGTGCAATACCGGCAAATATTTTGTTCAATGCTGAATGAACCTTCCAGTTCGCCGGGCAGGGCGTTACAGTCAAAAAGCTGAACATTGCTTCCGGTAGCCTGCATATAAACCGATAACACATTTATTTCATTCATTTAGGTCCGCCTTTTGTCGTGTTCCGACATAATGGTTCAGCCGTACTTACGGTATTCATAAGGGCTGATACCGGTATAACTCTTGAATACTTTTGAAAACCAGCTTTGATCTTCAAACCCGCAGGCCGCCGAAATCCCGTTAATGGGATCGTCGGTTTCGCCAAGCATAACCAGGGCTTTTTCCACCCTGAGCCTGTTAAGATAGTTTGACAAGTTTTCGCCCATTTCATTCTTGAATACCGTGCTGAAATAAGGCGCGGAAAGCCCGGAAGCGTCGGCAATCTCCTTCAGGCTGATCTTCCTGGTGTAATTTTCCCAGATAAACCGCTCTGCTTTCCTCAGCGCGGACGCGTGGCGAATCCCCTGGAAAGAGAAGATTTTCCCGGCCATCCTTTCAAGAATCAGGCAGACGTTGTCCATCAATTCCCCGGCAGTGGTAGAGTCCTCAATCTGTTTTATATTGCGGCCGTTCGCCTCGATAAGTTCCGCCTCGTTTTCGGAATTTGCCCCGGCCCTTGAAATCAGGACTACCAGTTCTATAGCCTTCATTTTGAAGAACTCAAAATTGCCGTCGGCTAAAGTGATAAATTCAGACAATATCTCCCGCGCGATATCCTGGGCTTCGGTGCTGTCGCCCCGGCGCAGGCACGCTATGAGCAGCCTTTCCTTGTCATTCAAAAAAGGCTGCTGATCCGCGCAGTCGTATTCATTCTCTTGTTCCGCCAAATCATGGTAATGAGCCCCGGAACAGGAGATTTTTTCCGCGCAGAGCAGCAGCATATCGGAAAGGGCCTTCATGTCCTCGTTGCTTTTTTCGGGAATACCTTCAAGGTATTGTTCAATTTCCGCGAGAGGTATTTCCCCTTTGAAGCAATCGTAAAATTTTTTCAAAGCCTGTTTTCTTTTTATGGCAAGAGCCCCTCCCGATATAAACGCTCCGGCAAAACGCTCTCCCGAAAAGAACGGGCTGGTCCAGAAAAATAAACCGTTTGGGCAGGTGTAAACTAACGAGCCGCCAATTCTGCTGGCCTCTTTAACGGCGTCACAGTGCATATTGGAACAAGGGTATTCATAAGGGGCCATATTTTTGGCGTTCTGATGATAGCGTTTGCAAAAAGAGCAGAACAGCATATGCTTGGGATGCTTGGAAGGTATTATTGAAACAAAATCCGCTCCCATCACAGAAGTCACACAGTTCCCCGCTTTCTCATAATCCTGCGCCATCTTGCTTGCTTTTACCCACAGCGGTTTTAATTCCCTTCGTTGGATAATGTTTGTCTTCGACATACGAACTCCTTCTCTAACTTGTAAGATTCAAAATTTTTTATCCTGTTACTTTAACAAGTTATGAGAAAAAGTGTCACAAAACACACCCCAATGATAAAAAAATAAACAAAAAAAAAATAATTAATTACAAAACGGAATGGTTAAAAATTTCGGTTTAACGCTTTATTAACATGAAGATGGGAGTTGGGAGTTGGTCGCTACTCCCCACTCCCTGATCTTTTTAAACTGATTGATTAGAGCGGCCATATCCTTGGGAAGCGGGGCTTGTAGATTTATAGATTCTTTTGGCACGGCAAGTTCGGCGGCGTGAAGGCCAAGACGCGCCAAAAGTGGTTTTTCCTCATAAGGGTCGCCGCGCCAGTTTCGCTTTATTTCCGATAACATAACCGGCTTGCCGTTTCCGTACATTGAATCGCAGACAACGGGATGGCCCAGCGCGGCGGCGTGTACGCGTATCTGGTGTGTTCTGCCGGTTTCCGGCAGGGCTTCAATTACGCTGTAATTCCCCGCGCTGCCCAGCAGAACAAAGCGGGTAAGGGATTTTTTTCCCTGGTATTTGTCAACAATTGTCTGGTGGAGTTTGTTGCCGTTGGGAATGAGGGGGAGATCGCAGGCCGTTTCCTGCCAACAGGGACGCCCGTGGACAATGGCAATGTACCGTTTGGTAACATCCCGGCCTTCAAAAGCAATTGAAAGACGGCGGTGGGTTTCCTCATTTTTCGCGAATACCACCAGCCCGGAAGTATCGCAGTCTATACGGTGGACGGTAAAAACCTTTGTTGGGGGGGTAATAATTTCCGCTATCAGCCTGTCAAGCCGCTCTTTGGATTCATCCCACCGGTCGCCGCCCACCGAAATTCCGGCGGCTTTGTTGATTGCGATGATGTTTTTATCTTCGTGAATGATGGTAAAAAACGGCGGAGTTTTCACGTTTTCCGTGAGCCCGGTTTTACCGCCGGTATCCCCTTCTTGCACAGTTCGCAGGCGGCGGCTTCCCAGTTTAAGGCGTCAACCTTACAGCAGGGATAAAAGGGCCACGGGATGTCAATGCCGTCGCCGCGCCTGTCTACCAGGCAGGCAAGGGCGGCAATCTCGGCCCCGTGTTCCTTAAGGGCAGCGGCGCACTCGCCGGAAGATTTTCCGGTAGTTACCACATCCTCGGTAATCAGAATTTTTTGCCCCGGCTCAATTTCAAAGCCCCGGCGCAGAGCCATTTTTCCGGTATCGTCGCGCTCGGTAAAAAAAGCCGGAAGACCTAACTGCCTGCCCAGCTCGTAGGCGACGACAATCCCGCCCATCGCGGGCCCGACAACCGCGTCTATTTCCAGTTTGCCGGCCTGCATGTCCTTTTTGATTTTTTCCGCTACGCCGGCAAGAGCCGCCGCGGCCTTGTCCGGGTATTGCAGAAGTTTAGCGCATTGAAAATATTTGTCTGAATGGCGTCCCGAACTCAGGAGGAAATGCCCTTCAAGCATAGCCCCGGAGTCTCTGAGCAAGGTTAATACATTTTCCATGTTTTACTCAGCCCATTATATCAATCGTTGTAGGGGCGGCGTTTTGATACATCGAAAAACGCGCCTTTGATAAAAACGGGTTGTTTTTTATCTTCTGTATATCTGTATTGATTTCTTCCATGCGGCCGGAAAGCAGGTCGCGGTTTTGCCCCGATCTGACCACGGCCTGGGTTTTTAGCTCTTCCAGCGTGGCTTTTAAGGCGGGAACATCACTGATCGTCACAAATGCGCCCAAGCCATCGGCGTCAACGCCTATGGTATTATACATAATCTCCATCGGATCAATCACTTTCTGGATGGAAAAAATATCCGCGACGATCTGTTCTTCCAGTTCGACATGGGCTGTTATCTCTTCCGCGCTGCCGTCGCCGATGAGAAGCTGCTGTCTGTCCAGCACGGCAAGATAATTGCGGAAACGATCGCGCTGCTGGACAAGAAGTTCCTTAAACCGCTTGATGACAGCCACGCGCTGAGCGAGTTCGCTTTCGCTTATTACTGTTTTTCTTTCTGTTAATGCTACCGACATAATCCCTCCCCCTTACCGTGGTTACATTGCGATATTGACGCCTAAAACCTCTGTGCTGGCAGTTTCAAAAGCCGTTTTGGAAATTATTTCGTGCCACGCGTTGCGGAGATTATCAATATGATCTCTCACAATGGATATACGTTTTGCGTCCTGGTTGATATTGGCTTCCATAAGTTCCCGGTTGAACCAGGTGTACAAAGAAAAGAGGTTAGAGGCAACGTCTCCGCCCTGTTCAAAATCCAGGGACACCATCAGTTCTGATATGATTTCCTGGGTTTTTACGACAGCCTTGCCGACCTTCTCGATATTACCGGGATCTTTCTTTCCGGTATCGTTCGCCTGTAATAAAAACAGCGCCTCGTCGAGCTGCCTTACCGCCGTGTTATACAGCATGATAATAAGCTGGCCCTGGCCGGCTGTTTTTATCTTGGTCTCTTTATAAGTGGATACTGCGTTTTGATATGCCAAAATTGCCTCCCAAAATAGTACTACACTTTATTGTCGGTTGGAAAAAAGAATACTTTAGCGGTTTCCGCAAAAAATTATACAGCGCTATACCCTGCTTTTATGGCCTGGACATTTATCGGGATGAAATGATGCTTGTCCGGGGCGAAGAAATTCCGCAGAATTTCCTCGATGTTGTCCAGGGAAAGGGCGCCGGTCAGCTTTGCCATTGCGCCAAGCGCCACCATATTGGCAAAACGGGCGTTTCCTTTCTGCTCCGCGATGTTTGTCGCTTCAAGTTTAACAATCTTTATGTCGTTCCGTCTTGGATTTTCTTTAACCAGGCTGGAGTTTATCACCATAAGGCCGTTTTCTTTGAGAATTTCCTCGCAAAGCGGCAATGAATCGCTGTTCATCACCAGCACGGAGTCCGGTTTTGTAACCAAAGGGCTCGCGATTTCGCTGTCTGACACGACAACTCCGGCCCTGGCTATACCGCCCCGCTTTTCCGCGCCGTAAAACGGGAAATAGGTGACGTTTTTACCCTCTCGCATGGCGCAATATACCCAAATTTGCCCCAGAGAAACAATGCCCTGCCCGCCGAACCCGGCAAATAACGATTTTTCGGTCATTTGATTAAGCCTCCTAATTACCCTATGCGCCGACTGCCAGTTATACAATAACAAAAAATGAAAGGGTAAACAAGCTGGCAATAACGGCCTTTGATTTTTTTTCTCCTCTTTTTCAATAAATTGATATATCTTATAAGAGGAGAGAAAAAATGAAAATAAAAATCAGGCTGAGTCTCATGGTAATAGCTATTGTGGTTGTGGTGGCGGCAAGTATAGCGCTCATTCTGCTGAAAGAAGCGTCCAGTATAAGCATGAATTTGAGCAAAGAGGGCATTCGGTATTTAGTTAAGGAGCAGACTACATACTGGAATGGGATAGAAGACGCCTATATACGGATGCTGCGCACGCTGTCCTATATAATGTCGGAATATGAAAATGTGCCGGCGGGAGAACGCCGGGATAAATTTGACAGTATTCTACATGATACGATTATTTACGAACCTACCATTATAAATCTTTATACGGTC
>Ga0268262_10005766_pt1 | contig 12152 bp, 13 predicted proteins | sample TergutNc150P3_FD_190354 | JGI IMG/M metagenome (GOLD analysis project Ga0268262, IMG submission 190354) | Nasutitermes corniger P3 segment gut microbial community from laboratory colony in Florida, USA - Nc150 P3 (SPAdes) (version 2) | ecosystem: Host-associated > Arthropoda: Insects >... | reverse complement strand
GTAAAACCTAAAAGACGAACGGCAACGCGAAGGGCGAAAACCGCCGCGCTAAAAAGTAAAGAGAAAATATTTTTTGTAATTTTGCCAACAATTCCCGTCGTCAAGTTTTTACCCCTTTCTAAACAAATTAAAAACTTTCGGTCGGTAAAATAATATTTGTGTAAATCGTTTGTCAAGAAAAAAATGAAAATTGTTGTTTTTGCGCATAATATATTTTTTAACGAATGTAAAACCTGAGGTCGAAATGGCTGATTTCAAAAAAACCATAATAATTGTAACGATAGTAATTTTCGACCTGTTTTCGCAAATACTTGTCAGCGAAGTTATGCGAAATCCCGTCGGAAAAAAAACGGAAGTCGGCGGCGGAAAAACACACCAATATATTGAAATTGTGAATTTTGGTGACACAACGGTTTCAATTTCGGGAATGCGGCTGTTTACGGGCGCGGTTTTCGATTCGATTTTGCCTATACCCAAAAACGCGATTCCGCGGGGAATAAGCGGAACAACCGAGATAAAATCCGGACAAATAGCACTTATTTTAGACAAAGAGATTATTCCCGTTTTTGGACAGTTCCCGCTGGATATTCCCGATTCCGCCGTGATTTTGACGGTCAATCACGTTTCAATTTGCAACGGATTTGCGGCAAACGACGGTTTTGTGATTTTGAGAGGAAACGACACCGTTGCCGAGTGCAGAAATTCGTTTGATAACGGCAGATTCAAGTGCGTTCCGGCGAGTAGTGAAACGGAAGGATTTTCGATAATTCCGCAAAGTTTGTTTGAAAATTCGGGAGTTTGGAACGTAAAAAAACCAAGCGTCGGCAAAATCGAAAATTTTGACAACGGCGTTCTTCGCGAGTATAATATCCAAAGAAAAAACAATGTGTTAGAATGCGAAATTCTTTACAGAAGTTTTGGAAAAACCGCGTCTGTAAACGGCGTAAAATTAGCGGAAAAATCCGGCAAAATCGTTTTGGAAGAAGAACCTGCATCGTCGATAATTTTTGAATGGAAAATAGACGCAAAAACTGTTTTCGACACAATTTCCACCGCCGGTTTGTTTGTGAAAGAAAAATCGATAGTAATTACGGAAGCCGCTTCCAGAGCGGCAGTCGAATGGATTGAGTTATATTGGAAAGACGAATGTTTTCCGCTTGAAAATTGGCGTTTGACAATCGGAGAAAGCGTCGTTTTTCTTCCAAAAATCGAATGTCCAAAAAGTAGAATCGTGTGCGTGAGCGAAAAAGACAGCGGCGGCTTGGTGAAAATGATAAAAGTGGCGAATTGGCGCAAAATCAACAATTACGCCGATACGATTTTCTTATCTGCGCCGTTCGGAGTTGTCGATAGCATTGCTTGGACGAGCGATATTTTTGCAAGTTCTTCGGACAAAAGCACGGTCCAGCGGCGGGATGTGAACAAATCCGGTTTCGACAAGGACAATATTTTTGCAGGCAAAGAAACTCCCGGCGCGGTCTTGAGATTTGACGAAATTAAGAAATTTGCGATAAATCTGTCGAGCAAAAAATTCACTCCTAACGGCGACAGAAATTTGGATTCTTTGGTGATTTCCGTCGAAAAACCACGAAACGGAACGGTAAAAATCGAAATTTACGAAATGAGCGGAATTTTGGTGAAAATGTTTGAATCCGCAAGCCAAACCCGTTTTGTTTGGGACGGAAAAACCGAAAGCGGGCGGCTCGCGCAGATAGGTCCGGTTTTTGTGATTGGAACTTTCGACGACAAAAAAACCAAAATTTCGGACAGGAAAGACGCGATTTTGTGGCGGTGAACGACTCAACGTTTATCTGTTTTTTAGCATCTCGCCTCAAACTTTTCCCAACAGACCCCGCAGGGTTTTGGGGATTATTTTTTTCAACGCGGCTTTTACAAGCCATTGTGGAACAGGTTTTTGCGGCGTTGCGGTGGCGGTCAGGCAAAACCGCGAATTTGTTTCGTCGATTTTCATTAAATTCCAGCGTAAAATCAGTTCGTTAAAGTCGATTACTACCGCAGATTTTACGGAATCGGAATAATTTATTTCGGATTTTGTTTGCACAAACGATATTTCGGCGGAGTTTTCGCCGATTTTCTCAAAAACGTTTCCCCACAGCCAAGTTTTTACAAGCGAAATTCCGAGTATGAAAAACCAGCCGTCCGCTTCTTTTTGCGATTTGAGAATATATTTGAATTGATTTTCGTAATTTTCATAATTTTGCAGAATTTTAATTCCGTTTTTGTATGAAATTTCAAAATTTTCGCAGTTGCAGGCAAAATATCTGTTTGCGCCGCCGATTTGGCTTATCGAAAAATATTTGCTTTCTTTTTCGGATGTTTTGCGGTAAAGCGAATCTGATATTTTTACTTCGTTGCCGTGAAAAGTTTGTGCGAAAACAGGCAGCGCAAAAGCCAAAACCGACAAAAATTTCATATTATCAAAATCCCGCGCCCGAAAGAAAATCGCCCTTTTCGCGCCAGTTGGGAGTAATCTTGACAAAAAGCGAGAATTTAGTTTTTACTCCGCTTATGCCTCTCATACGTTTTTGCGCGTTTGTTCGAATTTGCGAAATCATTCTACCGTTATCGCCGATAATTATCGCCTTCTGCCCGCTCGTTTCAACGTGAATGTCGGCGGTAATTTCGTGCAAATCCGGCGATTCTTCATATTGTAAAATCGACACGAACGCCGAATGCGGGACTTCCTGCGCGGTCAAATCTATAATTTGCTTTCTTACGCACTCCGCCGCCATAAAACGCATATCGCGGTCGGTTATCTCGTCAGGCGGATAAAGCATTGGATTTTGCGGAACAAACGGTTTTACAAACTCCAAAAACTTCTCTGCGCCGTCTTCTGCGACCGCGCTTAAATGAAGTTTGGGAACGTCCGCCAAAAACGGATAACGGCTGTTAAATTCTTCCAATTTCGTCATCCCTTTTTCGACGGTAATTTTATCGACCTTGTTAAAGACCACCAAAATTTTCGCTTTGGTTTTTGATTTTTCTATCTTCTGCGCGATATCGTCTTCTTCCTCGCCGAAATCACGCGACATATCGACAAGATAACAGATAATATCTATTCCCTCGTCTTTGAGAACCGATACGCTTTGTTCGTAAAGAAGTTTGTTCAAAAGATGTTTTCCTCTGTGGATTCCGGGCGTATCCATAAGAACTATCTGCATATTTTCTTTCGTATAAATTCCCCGCATGGTTTTTCGGGTCGTTTGCGGCATCGGCGAAACAATCGCAAGTTTTTCACCCAAAACCGCGTTCATAAGCGTCGATTTTCCGCTGTTTGGACGTCCTATAATCGCCAAAAAAGCCGAGTACGTTTCATATTTGTTAGTTTCATTTTGCGGCATTTTGTTTTTACTCCCCGAACATTATCTTATCTTTTAGCAATTCCTCTTCTTTACTTATTCGCATTCGCAAGTATTCCATAGGTCTGTCGCCTTTTATTCTATTGCACGAACCGCACAACAACTGGTAGTTTTCGTAATAATCTCCGCCGCCTTTTGACTTTGGGATAATGTGGTCTATTTCCATATTCCGAATTTCAAACTGTGCTTTACACCCATTGCACAAACCGTTTTGCTCTTTGAACAAACGCTCTTTTACAGATTTTGACGACGGCGATTCTATTTGTACGTCCGTTCGTTGCGGAATAATCGTTGTGTTTATGAAATCCTTAAATAAGCCCGCGTCATCGCTGAGACGTTCGACCAAAATTTTAACCGCCTGCTTTTCTATATCAATTCCTATCCATTTCCTGCCTAACTGCTGTGCGGCAACGCAGGTGGTAGCGCAACCGCAAAACGGGTCTAATACTACATCTCCCGCGTTTGATGACGCTTTTACAATACGGTTCAAAAGCGCAAGCGGTTTTTGAGTAGGGTAGCCGGTGCGTTCTTTGGACGAAGGAGCGATTGGCTGAATTTGCCACCAATCATCCGGTTGCTTCCCTAACGGATTTAATGTTTGCTCTCCAAAATCTTTACCTTTCCTTTTGTTGCCGATATAATGAGCAAAGCGTTCTTTAGTCGCAGGTGCGTATTCTTCTCTAACGGCATCAAGGTTAAACGTATATGTCTGTGTTTTTGAATATCTAAAAAGTATATCGTGCCTTCGTCCAAAATCATTTTTAGGATAACCAGCCCCTCTATAACACCAAGCGATTTCATTTCTAAAGTTATTTTTGTCGAAAATCTCGTCCAACACTATTTTTAGATAATGGCTTGCCGTCGTGTCGCAGTGCAAATACAAACTGCCGGTATCTTTTAGCACACGATACATCTCTATTATGCGTTGAGCCATATAGGTTAAATAAGCAGACATCGCTTTGCTGTGAATTTTTCCAATATCCCCGATAAATCTTGCAAGAGCCGGATAATTTCCCGCCAAAGTTTCTAAATACGCTTTATTAACATCGTCCCAAGTCCACATATCTTTAAAAGAAGCACCCGCCGCCTTGCTGCCTATGGGCGCGGAATAGAATCTCTTTGTGTTAAACGGCGGGTCTAAATAAATCAAGTCCACAAAATTGCTGTTCAAGCCATTTAGAATAAACAGATTATCTTCTGTATATAAAGTGTTTGTAAATTGCTGTGCCATAATTTTCACTCCCCGAATACTATTTTCTTATTTAATCGTTCTTCTCTTGATTTTATTTTCATTCGTAGATATTCCATAGGTCTGTCGCCTTTTATTCTATTGCAATTACTGCATAACAACTGATAATTTTCGTAATAATCGCCGCCGCCTTTGGATTTTGGGATTTTATGGTCAATCTCTAAATTGTAAATATCAAATTCTGTACTGCAACCGTTGCATAAGCAATTTTGTTTTTTATACAAACGTTCTTTAACAGAGGTTGTAGGTTGCAGGTTTTCTACGTCTGTTCTTTGTGGAACTATGGTACTATCAATGTTGATAAAATCTTTGAATATTCCGGCGTCATCGCTTAACCTATCTACTAATAGTTGAACGGCTTGTTTTTCTATATCAATTCCTATCCATTTTCTACCAAGTTGTTGTGCCGCCACGCAAGTTGTAGCACAGCCGCAAAACGGGTCAAGAACAATATCTCCTTTGTTGGAAGAAGTTTTTATAATACGGTGCAACAGCGGTAAGGGCTTTTGTGTGGGGTATTTATTGTCTTTTGCCATAGTATTTACCGGGTCAATATCAATCCATACATCGTCCATAGCGATACCTTTCATTTCGGAAAGATAGAATTTAATTCTTTCTGTGTCGCCCGCTGTTTTGAAAATTCGTCCTTCCTGTCTGAATTTTTCTATGCTTTCCTGCGAGCGAGTGCCGATTGCTTGGTCTGTATATAATCCTTTACCGTCATTGTCGTCTTTTTTATACCGTTGTTTAATGTATTCATCAGAATAATCAATATATTGCCTATTGTAGGTGTAATCATCGCTTTTGGAATAATAAAAGATTACATCGTGATTTCTTCCGTATTGTTTTCCAACGGCTTTTGCGCCTTTCATAGTACCTCTTTTCCAAATTATTTCGTTTCTGAAATTATTTTTTCCAAAAATTTCATCCAACACAAACTTCAAATAATGGCTTGCTACGGTATCACAATGCAAATAAAAACTGCCTGTCGGTTTCAGAATACGGTACATCTCTACAATTCGCTGAGTCATATAGGTAATATATGCCATCATGTTTTTTCCATTTACAGCACCAATGGTGGCAATATAAGTTGTCAAAGCGGGATACTTTTCAGATAAAGTTTCAAGATACGCTTCGTTTACGTCTTTCCATGACCACATATCTTTAAAACTTGCTTTTGCCTGTTTCTTACCGATTGGGGTCGAATACATCCGTTTTGAATTAAACGGCGGGTCTAAATATATCAAGTCCACAAAATTGCTGTTCATACCGTTCAGGACAAACAAGTTGTCGTTGGTATATAAAGTATTCTTAAATTGCGTTTCCGTAAAAACCGTCTCCTTTTATTATGCTAAAATATTATCTGTCGCACCCGCCAAAATTTGCCGACTGTACTTTCATATGTCTCGCTATCAAACATCGCCAAAAAATCCGAGTACGTTTTTAATCATTTCTTTACCAAAAGCGGTTTTGTGTAAAAGCAGGTAAGCCATCCGAAACCCGCTCCAAAAACCGCGCCGAAAAACAAATCGAGCGGATAATGAACTCCGCAATAAACCCGTGTAAAAATAAAAAACGACGCTAACGGAACCAGCACGAAAGCAGATTTGGGAAACCAAAGCGACCAAATCGTCGCCAACGCGGAATTGGTTATGGCGTGATTGCTGGGAAACGAGAGCGAACTGTTTCGTCCGATTAAAAAATTACACTGCGGAAATAAAACGTGAACACCGTCGATAAAATAACCCGGATTACACGGACGAGGGCGGTCGAAAATCACTTTGAGTATTCTGTGTCCTATTGCGTCGGAAACGACCAGCAACAACGTCGCGATAGCCACTCTTTTGAGCGCGGTAATTCTGTCTTTAGAGACCGCTATATGCAGCGCCGAAGCCGAAAAATACAAAATAAGCAGGTTTGATTCTTTCGTGATAATCGGAATTATCAAATCAAAAAACGGACTTGAAAAAAAAGTGTTAAAAAACACAAATAACTTATAATCTACGCTTGTAATCACAACTCCCCCAAGGCATAAAATTTTTTCTTGCCGAAACCGACAAAAAAGGAATTTTTCACGGTAAAATACTTTATCTTTACGTTGATTGCAATGTTTTTCGTATCTTGCAATAAAAAATGACGTTCAAACGGCAAAATCAGTCCGCTTTCGCAAAACGACACCGTATATAAAGAGAAACGGCTTTCTTTGGTAAATTATGTTGAGTATATGAAACGAAATTGCGAGAATTTGGCGAAAGGGTTGTTTCGGCAGCGGGTGAATTATTTCACCCACTTCTGCCGTCCGTCTTCCCAAAAAGGGCTCCACTGGATTTCCGTGCAAACGCCTGACTCAAACCAAACGTTGAAGCACATCGATTCAGAAAAAAGCAATTGCGTTTCAACGCCGTCGGTTTCTTCGATGTCAAATTTTTCTTCCGTAATTTCTCCGATTCCCATATTTTCCAGCGTTCTTTTTACGTCGATGAACGAGCGACCTATAAATTTTTCGCCTTTGAGCGAAAATTCTTTGTCATCGACCTCGATAGTTCCCAGCCGCCACTCGTCTTCTTCGTCGAAATAAAGCGTAATCCCCAATTTGTCGTAAATCCATACGACGGTATCGCCGACATCTTCGCCGTCGGAACTCGGCACTTGCGAATTATCGACCGCGTCGGGTTCGCCAATCGCGTTTTTTACGTCGTCAAAACGCGAGCCGAAAAGCAATTCGTCGCTTATTCCAAGTCCTAATTCAATCGTTTTTTTCACTTTTTACTCCTATCTTTCCAAAATTTACCGTAATAAAAAAAATTTTTTTGCCGGATTTTACAAACTTTTCTTCGTATTCCGTACGAATATTCCACAACGGTTCGGGATTATGCAAATCGAGCGAAATTTCGTCTATGCAAAGTCCGAAATTATTAAATTCCCGAACCGAAAAACCGAACAATCCGGCATTATCGGTCTTAAATTGCAAAATTCCGTTTTCGACAAGAATTTTTTTGTATTTCTCTAAAAAAATACGGTTAGTTAAACGGCGGTCTTTATAGGCGGTTTTATCCCACGGGTCAGAGAAATTCAGATAAATTTTTTCGATTTCGTTTTCGGCGAAAATGTCGCTTATTTTTTGAGCATCAAATTTGACCAAACGCAGATTCGACAGATTTTCTTCGATAATTTTTTCAAGCGCCCGCACCAAAACCGAGTCGTATTTTTCTATCCCGACAAAATTAACGTTCGGATTTTTCTTTGCAGAATTTATGATGAAATTTCCGCGTCCCGCACCGATTTCAACATGGATTTTATTGTCGTTTTCAAATACATTTTTTGCCCAAATCCCCTTAAAGTCCTGCGGATTTTGAACGACAACCTTTGGAAATTCCGTAATTTTTTGGGGAGCGTATGAAATATTGCGCAATCTCAATTTTTCGCAGTCCGCCTTTCAATAATTTTGTAAAATCCGCCGCCGAAATTTGCAAATCTACGACAAAAAAGCCAACGCAATTTTACATGCGGTTGGCTCATAAAATACGCTTAAATAAAACTATTTAGCGGTTTTTTTTGTGGTGCTTGTTTTTTTCGCCGCGTCTTTTTCTGCCGATTTCGCTTCTTCTTCCACCGGAGCAACTTTCGTTAAATCAAGAACCGAGTTACTCGTTCCAAACGGCGAAGCGACCGACGGAAGGTCTGCGTCGGTATTCCACCGCCCATCGATTGAATAACCGAACTGATACGATTTTCCCAATTCAATGCTTACTTTGACTGAAAAAGTCCCGTCTTTGTTCTTTTTCATTACCCAAACTTCCCAATTATCCCACTCGCCCGTGAGAATCGCCTGAGACGAGTCCTGTCTTGACGGAGTCGTAAACGTTACCGTCGCCTTTTTTGCTTTTGGCGCAATCTCTACCGCCATAAAAAACCCCCTTATTTATTAAAAAATAAAAACAACATATTAAAGATAATTATTTTTCGCTTAATAAATCAAGAAAATTTTATTTTTTTGTTATTATTTTTTCAAAAAAGGAAATTTTATGGAAGACGTTTCGTTAGAAAACGAATTAAATTTACTCAAAAACCGAGTCCGAAAAGATATAAACCGCGCCCAAAAAAAATATGAAAAACAAAAGACAGAACTTGAAGAGGCATCGAATTGGAAAATTTACAAAAATTTCGCCGATACGATTTTAATCAACAAGAACGCGATAAAAAAAGGAATGAATTTTGCCGAACTAACCGACGAAACGACGCAAACGAAAGTAAAAATCGAACTGAATAGAACGCTTTCTGCGGTGGAAAACGCCGAGATGTATTACAAAAAATCGCAAAAAGGCAAAAGAAGTTATGAGATTTGCGTCGAAAAAATAAAAGTAAGCGAAAACGAAATCGCCGATTTGGAAAAATTATCAGATAAGATTTGCAATTTTATCGACGACGGATTTTTGGGACGGGAAAGCGAGGTCGAAAAATTACTAAGCGAACATCCGCCCGCCGTTGCGCAAAATTCCAAAGATAAAAAAGTCGAAAAAATTGCGCCGTTTCGGCACTACAATTACAAGGGCTATGACATTTACGCGGGCAGAACAAGCAGCGAAAACGACGAATTGTCCGTTAAATTCGCAAATCCCAGCGATATTTGGTTTCACGCGGTCGGTTTTTCCGGCTCGCACTTGATAATTCGGCGTAAAAAAAACGAACCGATGCCGCCTAACGATGTTTTAAGCGTCGCGGGCGGAATTGCGGTGTTTTTTTCAAAAGCGAAAAACTGCGGATACGCCGAAGTTCATGTTACGGAAGCGCGATTTGTACGAAAGCCCAAAAAATCGCCTGCGGGCTTGGTCGTCGCCGAAAGATGCAAAACTATGCGAGTTTCGCCGATAGACCCGCAAAAATTGTTCAAAGAGCAGAAAAATGAAAATTAGCGTGATTGCCGTCGGAAAAATCAAAGAAAATTATCTCAAAGACGCAATTTCCGAATATGTGAAGCGACTTTCGGCGTTTGCAAATGTACAAATAATCGAAATTCCCGATGAAAAATGCCCTGAAAATTTGAGCGCCGCCGAAAAAAAAGCGGTTATTGAAAAAGAAGGCGGAAAAATTATTTCGCAAATTCCCGGAAACGCTTTTGTGTATTCGCTGGCTATCGACGGGAAAAAATTGTCGTCGCAAAATTTCAGCAAAGAAATTCAAACCAATTTTACTAACGGATACGGACATTTGGTTTTCATAGTCGGCGGGTCGCTGGGATTGAGCGGCGAGGTTTTGTCTGCGGGCGATTTTTGTTTGTCGTTTTCCGATATGACTTTTCCGCACCAAATTATGCGCCTGATTTTATTAGAACAATTATACCGCTGTTTCAAGATAATAAACAACGAGCCGTATCACAAATAATATTTGGTTTTAAGATTTTTTTACAAGCCCATTTTTTTTACAAAATTGTCAAATTCTTTTTGTTTGTAGTCAAATCCGTGTTCTTCGTTTTCGTAAAACTTAAATTCTGCGTTAATTCCGGCGTTTATCAAATTTTCGGCGAAACTTTTAGTTTTTTCGGCGGGATAAAGGCGGTCGTTTCCGGCGTTCACTATATAAATTTCGCTTTTAAGTAAATTCTGCGTAATTACCGGCGGATTTCCCAAAACCATTTCGCCAAATCCCGAAACGGCGAAATATTTTACAAACGGGGAATTTTCCTGCGTCGCGGCAAAATAAAACACGCCCGCCGCTCCGTCTGAAACGCCGCATAAAAATATTTTAGAGGCGTCGATATCGTAATTTTGCGTCATATATTTAACCGCGAATTTTATGCGTTTTACTCCGCTTGGCGACCACCACGGATTTTGCAAATCCGCAGACGGACTTACCGCAAAAACCGGTATGCTGTCGTAAATAAAATTCATCATTTCAAACGCTTTTTCGCCTTTGTCGTTGCGGTTTGCGCCTATTCCTCCGTGAAGATAAACGATAAGCGGAAGCGGTTTTGTAGCGTTTTTTACGGAGTGGATTCCCAACACCCATTCGGAGGTATCGTTTGGAAGTTTTATTTTCAGCGCAAAATCCGGCGTTTTCGGCAAGGCATCGTTTATCGGGGGCTTTTCGTCCTTTTTGCAAGCGAAAAAAGTTAGAGCAATCAGGACAATTACAAGTTTTTTCAAATTTCCCCGCAGTCGATTTTTGCCCATTTCTCCATAAAATCCACTAATTCGCCGCGTTTGGGCGAGCGGCAGTTGCGCACATAAAATCCCGAAGTACAAACTCCACTGCAAAGGCATTCCTGAGGCGATAAACCCGAAAGCCATCCGTTGCAAAATCCGGCGTTAAAGTTGTCGCCTGCGCCGGTCGTAAGTTTGGGTTTTTTAGTGTATGGTCCGTCAATCCACCAAGAGCCGTCTTTTACCGCTACAGCCGCGCCCGCAAGAGGATGAATCACGATGGCGCAAAGCCCGGATTTTTTTTGAATGCCGCTTGCGCGTTTGGCAAAATCGTTTTCGTTTATTCCGTAAACGGCGGCTATTTGGCGCGATTCGCTTTCGTTAAGCCCAAAAATTACGTCCGCGTTTTCCTGCAATTTTTCTATATGTCCGCAAACTTCCTTAATTTCCTCGACAGGACGACGCGCGGGGTCGGCAAGGTCTATAAATACGGCGGGACGGTTTTGGGTTTGAGCGAGAATTTTGTTAAATCCAAGCAAAAGCGAATTGAAATTGGGGAGTTCCATCCAATTAGTAAAGCCCAAAAGCGACGAGTTCGTTACCATTTCTTTTAATTCGTTTTCAGAGACGAGCGTAAGCAGTTTTTCCCAGTTTACCGCGGGAAGCGAAGCGGTTTTGCCGCAGATTATTTTACCGTCGTCAAACTCCAAAGCGTCCGCGTGTCCGGGAGCAGCCATAGTTACGACCTTTCGGCAGCATTTTGCAAAATCCGCAAAAACGGGGTCGATTGCGCCTTCTCCAAGCGCTCCGATATACGAAATTTTGTGGTTTTGCAGGGCGAGCGCGTTTGCCAAAATGGGACCGTTTCCGCCGAGTTTCGTCTGCACGGGAAAAAATTCGATATTTGCCGAAAGCCCAGCCGCCGCCGCGATTTTTTTTGCAAAATCGCCGATGGTTTCTACTTTCGTGTATTTGTCTATCGCCTGACGTTCTTCGACGACGTGAGTAATTTCGTCGATAAATCCGTCGAAGCCGATAATAAGATTTTTGCTTGAATTGTCGTTTGCGAGTTTTTCTGAAGCCGATTTAACAAATTGCGCCTGCGGCATAATTTTTCCTTTCGTTTTTGGTTTTGGATAAAATATTTTTTTGCATAGCGAAACGACGGTAAAAAATTTGATTTTCGGGCATATATCCAATTTCCACAAAAAATAAAACTCTTCCTTGACATCTCATCGAACCAAAAATTATATTTGTTCCCGAAAAGTTTTTAATTTGTTTAGAAAGGGGTAAAAACTTGACGACGGGAATTGTTGGCAAAATTACAAAAAATATTTTCTCTTTACTTTTTAGCGCGGCGGCTTTCGCCCTTCGCGCTTCCGT
>Ga0268262_10005765_pt1 | contig 12152 bp, 22 predicted proteins | sample TergutNc150P3_FD_190354 | JGI IMG/M metagenome (GOLD analysis project Ga0268262, IMG submission 190354) | Nasutitermes corniger P3 segment gut microbial community from laboratory colony in Florida, USA - Nc150 P3 (SPAdes) (version 2) | ecosystem: Host-associated > Arthropoda: Insects >... | reverse complement strand
CCCAGACTACTCTCTGATCTGTGGCGTTGGAGGGGCTTATGCTGGCTGTGAGGGTTTCGAGGCCGCCTATTCCTATGGTTGTGTCGGTTTTATTCAGTGAGATGCCTGTGACGTTGGTCGCGGGGACTACTGTGACTTCGCATGTGGCTGTCTTTGCTCCGTCGTTTGTTGTGACTTTAATTGTGGCTTTTTCGCCTATGAGGGTCAGGGCGGAGGGGGGAACCTCGATGGTTCCGCTGGCGCCGGGAACGGGCACCGCTACGTTCCAGTTGGAGCTTTCCCATGTGACTTCTTTGTTTGTGGCGTTGTTGGGCAGTATTGTGGCTATCAGGGTTTCCTGGCCGCCGGGGGCTATGTTTGTTTTGCTCTTGTTTAGGGTTACTCCTGTTACGCTCACCGCCAGTGGGTCAACTGTCACTGTGCAGGAGGCGGGGAAGTTGCCTTGTGTGGTAAAGACTGTAATCGTTGCTGTGCCGGGTATGTTGCCTGCTTTGATGTTTCCGTTCTGGTCAACGTTTATGGTCATGTTGCTGGGTACTTTGGATGTGACTTCCCACCTCAGGGCTTTGTTTGTGGCGTTGTAGGGGTTGACTGTGGCTATGAGTCTTTCTTCTCCGCCGATGGATATTTTTGTGGCGGTCTTGTTGAGGGTAACTCCTGAGACCGGCACATTGGCCAGGGTCACTGATACGCTGCATGTGGCTGTTTTCGCTCCGTCATGGGTTATGGCTGTGATTAGGGCGCTGCCTATTGATCTGGCTGTGACAAGGCCGTTGTCGGCTACTCCGGCTACTGCGTTGTCGCTGCTCGTCCAGGTGACTTTGCCGTTGGTTGAATTTAATGGCTGTACTGTCGCTATTAATGAGTCTGTGTTGCCCACTATCAACAGGGCGGAGTTTTTGTTTAATGTGACTCCCGTTACGTTGACGGCTACCGTCACTCTGCATGTCTTTACGTGGCCTCCGTCACGTGTCGCCACCGCTATTGTCGTTGTTCCTGAGCCTACGGCTACGACTGTGCCGTTGTTCACTCTGGCTACGGCGGGGGTGCTGCTTGTCCAACTGACTTCTTTGTCCGTGGCGTTTATTGGCTGGACTGTGGCCGTGAGGGTCTTTATGCCGCCTACGGTCAGGGTGAGGTCTTCCTGATCCAGCAATACGCCTGTCGCTCTGATGATGCCGCTGGTGCTGCCGCCGGGGGTGTCGGGGGTTTCGCCGCCGCATGATATTGCCGAGACTGTCATTGTCAGGGCGGCCATGGCGATAAGGAGAAGGGTTAGGGGGGCGGATAGTTTTTTCATATTAGTAACCATTGGTTCTGTTGTTGATAGTGGCAAGGTTGAATTTTTTCAGGGGGAACCGCGTTTTGTAGTGACGATCTGAAAACAGGGCGCTTTGGTAATGGGGCGCTTGTCGGCGGGTAATGCCGCTGGCGCTCCTGCATGGCTTTTCGCAAGTGCCTGTTTTGGTGTTGGGCTTCTCGCAAAACTCCGCGGTACGTCTGCTCCCGACTTTCCGCTGTCTCTGGCTTGATTTCATAACTTGCTTGTTTGCAGTGTTTCACGCCAGAGCCTGCTACGGTCGGGCGCAGCCTACACCTCCGGTGACTCGCAAAAATGATGTTTGGCAAGTGGCTCGTATTTATTACGGCTCGGCTTATAAGGTCGGTTGAGGTTGTAAAAGTGAGGTTTTGTGGGTGATAGCAACTTGCAATCAAAAGATTGCGAGTTGGTATGAGGCGGCGTGAACTGATGCCCGCATAATGAAACTGAATATTCAATCTGGTCAAAGAGTAAAAGAATGCTGGCATTTTCAGCAAGCCACAACGGAGCGACCTTGTGTATCCGATGGAACATCGGATACCAAGAGATTTTTGAAAAAGCTGGGTTTCCCAGTTTTTCAAAAACTTTGGCGTAAAGCGTTCGATGTCAATTGAACGCAACTTGGTATGAGTCCCGTTTTGTGCGCGCTCTCTTTTTAATTTTTTGGGAGTTTTCAGGGCTGCTTTTTTTGCCGGGGTACGTTGTAAGGGAGGTTCTTGCAAAACCCCGCCGCAGGTCTGCTGCCGACTTTCCGCTGTCTCTGGCTGGATTTCGTAACTTGCTTGTTTACAGTGTTTCACGCCGGAGACTGCTACGGTCGGGCGCTGTCTATACCTCCGATGACTCGCAAAACTGATGTTTTGCAAGTGGCTTGTATTTATTACGGCGCGGCTTATAAGGTCGGTTGATGTTGTAAAAGTGAGGTTTTGTGGGTGAGTCACGTTTTGTACGCGCTCTCTTTTTAATTTTTTGGGAGTTTTCAGGGCTGCTTTTTTTGCCGAGGTACGTTGTAAGGGAGATTTTTGCAAAACTTCGCGGTACGTCTGCTGACTCGCAAAACCAAGGTTTTGCAAGTGGCTCACGTGTGATGATTTATGGTCGAATAATGTGCCAAAAGGCGAGGCTGTATTGACAAATATCATTACAAACTCAATGATCTCTTTGACTGATTTTTGACCGGATGTGATGCCGCAATTTGGACAAGTGTCTATTATATGGCAGTCTGAACTGCCACGCTTCTGGATGGAAAAAGTGGTGTTGTACGGCACTGGCCTTTACTCCGTATCTTTTTTTTTCGACACGCTCACGCATCTACTTTAGCAGTTTTTATACCAACACCAAGTTGCGTTAGATTGACATTGAAGGCTATAGTGGGGGCTGATCGGTTTCGGACTTTTTTGAACGAGTTGCTTATCCGGCCAGGCTGCGCTCAAAAAAATTCAGTATTTAAACCATGCCGATGGCATCGGCTTGGATAGACTTCATGTGGTTAAAGAAAAAATCTTTTGTTTTTGCGGGTTTGTGTATATCGAGCCGGATGGGGGCACAAATTAAGCTGCTCCAGTTACGTGCATTTCAATTTGAAATCCTGCACAAGTAGCCATATTTACAAATGATTCAAAATCAAATTGGTCTATCTTCCCACTCATCAAATCGGCAATACGCAGTTGAGTTATACCGAATAATTTGGCAGCTTGTTCGTGATTCAATCCTGTGTGTTCGACATGTTCTCTAAACGTCTTCATCAAATATGAACGAAGTTTCATATTCATAGCTTCCTCTGGGGTATCTTCAATTGCATCCCAGACACTGTTGAATTGTTCATATTTCATTTTCTCACCTGTTTGATAAGTTCCATGTAACGCCTTCTAGCCAAGTCTATGTCCATATTAGCAGTTTTTTCGGTTTTCTTTTGAAAACAATGAAGGACATAAACAAAATCGGCAAATTTTGCGATATACATGAGACGAAATGTTCCAGACGGTTCTTGAATCCGAATTTCTCTTACACCTGATCCCACTATTTCCATCGGTTTCCAGTTATCAGGTTCTTGACCCCACTGCACGTTTTGAAGTTGGAATCCAGCTTCACGCTTTACAGCAGTGGGAAAATCACGAAGGTCTTTGAGAGAACTACCCAAAAATCTAATTTCCTTAAATTTGACCAACCCATCCATTATTTAAAACATACAATTTTTTGAAAAATCTATCAACTTGGGGCATCTGATTGGAGAGATATTGTATAACCGAAGAAAAAATCTTTTGTTTTTGCGGGTTTGAAGATGCCGAATCGGATGGGAACATATAGAGACTGAGGAAGAATATCACTCTGAAATAAAAAGCCGCCTGGAAAGCGCCAAGGCCGGAAACATCGTTACTCATGAGAGCTTATTGCAAAACCCCGCTGCACGTCTGTTCCCGACCTTTCGCCGTCTCTGGCTTGATTTCGTAACTTGCTTGTTTACAGTGTTTCACGCCAGAGTCTGCTCCAGTCGGGCGCAGCATACACCTCCAGTGATTTGCAAAACTGACATTTTGTAAGTGGATCGAAGAAATCATTTGGATGTGACAGGGCAATTTTTCATAGGCAAATATTGTCACAATATTTTAATGTTGGGGGGTGTGTGTCATTCAATGTCTGTTAGGATAGGTCATGCCATGTCTGATAGGTACGTCATGCGGTGTCTGATAGATACGTCATGCAGTGTCTGATAGGCTTGTCATACAATTTTTAGGCATGTCACAATTCTTGTTATGTTATAATTCTTGTAGGCATGTCATAACGTATTTTGTAGGCATGTCATACAATCTATTAACAAGCATGGAGGGTAACATGGCGGAGAATCAAACGGTTGATGTAACCATCCGATTGGATAGGGACTTGAAAGAAAATGGGGAGGTGTTTTTCCATCGTCTGGGGATGAGCTTTTCAACTGCCGTTAATGCCTTTGTAAGCTATTCTCTTGAGCAGGGGAAAGTCCCTTTTGATGGGGTCAGAGAACATATAGAGACTGAGGAAGAATATCACTCTGAAATAAAAAGCCGCCTGGAAAGCGCCAAGGCCGGAAACATTGTTACTCATGGTTTGATTGAGGATGATTAATGCGCTTGAATTGGGAGCCAAAAGCCTGGAGTGAATACGTTGCTTGGCAGACTGAGGACAAGAAAACACTGAAGCGCATCAATAATCTGATAAAAGAAATTCTGCGTGACCCTGAAACATTGGAGGGGCTTGGCAAGCCCGAAGTGCTGAAATATGACCTGGCTGGCTGCATGAGCCGTGAAATAGATGAGGCAAATCGTATTGTTTACACGGTGCTAAATGACCATGTGTTAATCCTGCGATGCAAAGGCCATTATAGGTGAGCTTATTGCAAAATGGCTATTTGATTAGCTCAGGATCAGGATAAAGTGGTTCATGGTGTTTCCTGATGGACATTGACGGCTTATGTTGCCATCCACAGATAATTCCTATCGAAAGCTACTTACACAGGGGCTAGTAAATACTTGCCTTTACACTAGCTGGATTACCCTTTCTGACCTAAATGGATAGATATGTCTTGCAAAACTCTGCGGTACACCTGCTCCCGACTTTTCGCCGTCTCTGGTTGGATTTTGTAACTTGCTTATTTACAGTATTTTACGCCAGAGTCTGCTCCGGTCGGGCGCAGCCTGCCAACTCCGTTGGACTTGAAAAACAAAGGTTTTGCAAGTGGCTCCGAAGAAAAAATCTTTTGTTTTTGCGGGTTTGAGGATGCCGAATCGGATGGGTTGTTTCCTTTGTGTTGATTACTTGTTATAGTGGCCGCGACAATTATGAACAAATACTATATTGCCTTCTATTTCATACAAAAGTCGGTGTTTGTCAGAAATTCGGCGGCTCCAGTAATTTTGCAAGTTGTGTTGTAATGGTTCTGGTTTGCCGATGCCTTCAAAAGGATTGTGTCGTATGGCTTCTAAAAGTTGTTCGATTTTTTCAAGGCGTTTGGGATTGTGTTTTCGCCAGTAATCGCAGTCTTTTCGAGCTTGTGCGTACAATTCAATCTTGTGCATGAATCTCGGCTCTGACTTGCTCCCAAGGGATTGTTTTTATGCGGCCAGCTTTACGGTCGGCGGTTGCTTGTGCGATGGCTTCCATGTCCCAGATTACTTCTGGTTCGTTTGGGTCATCAATATCCTCTTCAACTGAGACTTTAGGTTTTTCTAGAGTTTGAGATGGATTCATGTTTCCTCTTATTGTGGAAGTGTTCTTGCATGTGCAGAGTAGAACTCATTGTGGTGGCAAGAATTAAATCCTGTTGGTGTTTTGATTTTATGGTCATCTAAAATGCCATGTCAATATTTTTTGAGCATCAAGCATCTCTCATTCCAGCATTCAGTCCACTTTTGAGTGTCGCTTTGGCTTTGGATTCCTCAAGACCAGTACCGATTGCACAATCCAATAGTATTTCGGTTGCTTCGTAGCGTACCTGTCGCCGTGCGATCAATTTCCCTAATCGGTAAGCCAGCGCATTTAACATATTATTGCGATTGCCTTCCTTTGCTGACTGCATTTGTTCCAAAATTCCTCTTAGTGCTTTTTCCTCGTACTTGTCAAGGACTTGCATCCCGTAACTTGTTATTTAGAACTTGGAACTGGTATCATAGTGCAAAAATATCTGCGTGTGTTCCAGTACGGGTCAAATGTAGGTTGTTCCTTCAATCTGGTAAACCAGAACCCAGTCTGATTCAATGTGCGCCCCCCTATGACCTTTCCAGCTGCCTTTGAGCGGATGATCCAAATATACCTGTGACAACGACTTACCATTGATAAGCATTAAGAGCAGATCACGCAACTTGCTCATCTGCTTGCCACGTTTTCCCGCATTCTTTACATCCCGCTTGAACTGATTTGAGCGGACTGGACTTCGCATCAGATTCCCAAGTCCTTAAAGAGGGCATCGGCAGAATTGAAGCGTAACCCTTTCCCCTCATCCATTTCCTTGATTGCGGCATAGGAGACTTCATTGGGTTCTTCTGTGCCAAATGGTAGGCGTTTTTCCAGGGCAATCTTAGTCAGCATCATGCGGCAGGCATCAGAAACCGTCAGGCCCAGGGTAGCAAGCACATTGGCGGCTTCGTTTTTTACCGCAGGGTCAATTCTGGCGCGCACATATTCGGAAGCAGGCATAGAACATCTCCTTGTCTCTGTAAAGCGTAGCCCATTTGAGCAACAATGTCAAACTGCCCCATTCACAACCTGCAAGTCTTCAATCTTCAAAAAATGCCTTTCGTTGTTGCTCACAAGGATGTGAACTCAACAATTCACCTTGCTGTACTCGGGTTTTGCAAGAACATCAAATTACAACCTAAATCTCCATTGTTTTTTGCACATACACGCTTAAGTGCTGAACTTACAGAAGTTATATCAGCAGATGTATATGCTTGTTTTGCATATACCAAAAACAACAAGTATTGATATTTCACGTATTTACGAGCGTATGTGCAATTTTTTTCAGAGATTTAGTATTCAATACAATGACGATATTATTATGACTAAATTGCACATTGAAATTATGAACTACGACAAGCAAAATTGCGATACAAGCGAAAATTGCTATAATAATACTTATGGAAAATACAATTGGAGGACAGGCCATGCCGCAAATATCCATAGACATCCAAGACTCAATGGCCGACCGACTCCAGACAGCCGCCACCCGGCGCAACTACTCAATCCCTTCATTCATCATCTCCATCATAGCCGAAAAACTCAGCGAAGCGGACGAGGCCGAAAAGAAGAAAAACCACGCTCTGGAAAAAACGCAAGGCTCATTCAAAGACGAACCGCTCAGCAAGCCCCCCGACATTCCTTGGGAGGCCGATGCACCGAGAATGTTTGACCTGCTATGAGCTACTGCCTCGACACCAACACCTGCATCTTCCATTTGAACAAATCAGCATCCACCCTCACTGAACGCCTGAAAACACTGTCGGCGGAAGAAGTGCTGATACCCTCAATGGTTGTCGCGGAGTTGCTGCATGGCGCAGAAAAAAGCGCAAAGCGCGAACCCAATTTGGGAAACTTGGCGCTTTTCCTTTCGCCTTATAGAATAATCAGCTTCGACCAGAAAGCGGCCAGAATTTACGCGTCCATTCGAGCAGAACTGGAGCGCAAAGGGCCAAGTCATCGGGCCAAACGACATAGTGATTGCCGCAACGACCTTAGCCCACAACGCCATACTTGTCACAAACAACACAAAGGAGTTCTCCCGCATTGACGGGCTGAAAATCGAAGACTGGACTAAAGCCAATCAACGCCCGTAGCCAGTTTTAGCCCATATTCCATCTTTGATTGATATATAGCAATTTTAGTTTTCGTAGTCCAAAGGTTTACATTACAATTCTATGAAACTTATTGATAAAATTTAATTCAGAAGCCATGACAATGGACTACGCCATCTAAAATTGCTATATACAAACTAATTGACTATAGAAGTCTCTTTATGTGATATTGACCATAGGAATAAACTATAATTGAGTAAAATGAGAGAAAAACAATCTGACAAAAATGAAGCACTCTTTGCTGAATGGTTTGAGAAAACGGAAACATTCTACAAAGAGCTTTTGGGGCAATACAACGATATTGATAAAATCCGCTGGAAGATGCCAAAAGAAAATTTTGTCGTTAAAGATTTGCCTGCCCATATTAAAGAAGCGTTGGGAACAAGTGCCGAATCATTATTTATCAGTCCAAATAATATGGCGAAACAACTATACAAGCATCCAGAATTGACGGCAAAAGAATATTTTGATGTATTCGGCAAAATGAAAGACTGCAAAGAAATCTATCAAAGCGGCGATTTTAGAATAGCGTTGATAGTCAAGAATGATATTTGGTACAGGCTTATACTAAAAAGCACAACTGACCATACTGAAGCGTATATGGTAAGTCTGCATAGATTACACACAAGCACATTGAAAGAAATTCGCAAGAAATCACAGTGCATCAATTAATATGCGTGGGTGGGGCCTCCCAGTCACCCCACAAAGCGCCATATGGCTACGGCAGGGAGGATATCACCGTGTCGCCACGCACACCATTATTATCGTCATCTTCGCTCAAGCTGTAAAGTTAAAAATTCAAAGTTTGCAAAATAAATCGAACATAAGGGCGTCTCAACAAAATACCACATTGTAAACTAAATCTCCATTGATTTTTGCACATACACGCTTAAGTGTTGAACTTGCAGAAGTTATATCACTATATGTATGTGCTTGTTTTGTATATACCAAAAACGGCGAATATCAATATTTCACATATTTACGAGCGTATGTGCAAATTTTTTCGGAGATTTAGCTGTAACTCTCACAGTAAATGGCGAGGGTTTACAGACGCTCTGAAAAGCCTTAAGTTGAAATGGTCTGACGAGGTGAAAAATGACTAATTCAACCGATGGAAAAATCATAAGATTATCGCAACATCTAAATCTTGACGAATTCACATACTCAATAACGGCCATACGCAACAAGATAGACAACACGCTACCACAAAGCCTCATGCCGAATGCGCGTCTATGCGCTGAGATGATTTTTGAGCCAGTCAGGGCACTCTTGGGGGGCATTCCCAGAACAATCAACAGCGGATACCGCTGTCAGCGATTGAATCAGCTTGTGGACGGTTCCCCCACCAGTCAGCACATGGCTGCATCAGCAATAGACATTGGAATGCGGGACGGGGAAAACATCTACTTGGCGTTTTTGAAGCTACTGAAAGCCAAAGACTTTGTATTTGACCAACTTTTGATAGAGGGCGTATCAGCGTCAAATCCGCTTTCCGGCTGGTTACACGCTAGTTGGAATTCCTTGAATGTTCGGGGGAAACTTGATAGCGGATTTCACCCCAATGCGGTGCAACGTAAAGACGTAATGATAGTGACCTTTGACACGGAGGGGCGCAAATCCACAAGGTCTGTAACGATAGCGGAGGCAATCCAGTGGGCTGAAAACAGACTGGAGAAATTGAATGCGAAACGAAAAGCCTGAAACTACTGAAACCGTTGAAGATGAACCCATCAGCATCTTTGAAGAATCGCATGGAGTAAAGAGTTTTCGCAGAATGTCAGCGGGCGTGATATTCGCGTTCTGTCTGGCGTTATGTATAGTAAAAGAAATTCAGTCAATCCGCGTTCAACTGGCCGAAATCAAAGGCCGACTGGAAAACATGCCAAGCTCTGAATTTGTTGCACAGTCCATAATCCACTCGGAAAGCCGCATAGAGAAACGACTTGACGAGGTATCCAAGCAGATCGAAACACTGACAGCGGTTTTATTGAAAGGCAAAACGGCATAGCGTGTAAACCATGACTGCCATTGTGTTTGCCCCGTCTGCCAGCGGGGTTTTTTGTTGCTCGGATATTTTTTGCTGGAAAAAGTGAAATTTAAAAAAAGCATTGAGAAATAAGGGAATATTTTTTTGAAAAAACGATCTTTTTTTTGAAAAAATACTTGATTTTTTCTGAAATTTTGCCGATAATAATAATAGAGAGAGACGGAAACAATGGTCAAAATCACCAACAGCAAACAACGCAGAACTCTTGAGAGAATATTTGAAACACCTGCTCCAAAAGACCTGCTATGGCAAGATGTAGTATCATTATTTGAGCATTTAGGGTATAAGTTGTACGAAATGAGCGGATCAAGAGTATGCTTTAAGAAAAAGGAAACACCCTCATACCATGTTCACAAACCACACCCTTCAAAGCACATACACCCAAAAGCTGTGACAGAACTCAAAAACCACCTAAAACAGATAGGAGTTACACCATGAACACCACTCCAATGACAATGAAACACAAAGGCTACACAGCTTTTGTAGAATGGGATGAAGAAACAAAGCAATATTTCGGTAAAGTTCAAGACACTTGGGGAACAGTTGTTTTTTATGATGACACATGGGAAAAAGCGTACGAAGGCTTCAAAGCCATACTGGATGACTACCTAAGAGATTGCGAAAAAGACGGTGAAGAACCGCGCTTGTCAAACAGAGAGTTAGTGGCGCACTCCGTATGACATCCACACGCCCCAGAGGTCGCCCATCCACACTGCCCGAACCTTGGCATACACTCGCTGAAAAAGCAGGGGGCGTGGGAGCGCTTGCCGAAAGATTAGGCGCTGGCGTCCGGTCAATTAATTACTGGGCGTATGGCGAGACAAAGCCATTGAAAGTTTATGCCGATAAAATCAAACGCCTTGCAAAAAAACTTGACGTGAAAATGCCAAGATGATATTTTAAAAAATACGTTCCGACTATACTGCCGACTAGGCCGCTAGAAATGGCGGCCATTTTTTTGCTCAATAATAGGTTACTCGACCGCATAAGCTATTCCCTGTTTTGTTGATAACTAAAACAAAGTCTCAAATTTTGCATTCGTTTCATTCCAACCCAAATGCCCTATGAACCTTTTAAACCTATCGAATTCGATAGGTTTAGAATGGTCTGGGTATTTTCCTTGATAAATAAGGGAATTTGAACGAATTTAGACCAATACGCAGTCCAATCACTCCAACCCAAACGCCCTAACCACCGATTGTGAAATCTTTTCAGCCGCTTCTGCTGTTTTGCGCCTCCGTACTCTCAAATAATGCTGTTCGGTGGTTTTGGTTGTGGCGTGACCTAGTATTTTCGCTGTTGTCCGGGCGTCAATATCTTGTTCCAAGCCCTCGGAGGCGGCAAAAGAGCGGAAGTCGTGGAGGTGTAAATTTTATACACCGGCGGTTTTGCATATCTAAAAAATGCCAGAAAAGACAAAAATTGAAAGAAGCATTGAAAAATAAAGAAAAGTTTTTTTGAAAAAATTTAAAAAAACACTTGAGCATTTGGGCAGAACAGCCGATAATAATAGAGAGCCGGAAACAATGGTCGAGATCACAAACAGCAAGCAACGCAGAACTCTTGAGAGAATATTTGAAACACCTGCTCTCAACAATATATTATGGTCAGAGATAGAATCTCTGTTTAAGCATTTAGGTTATACTCTCATAGAGCGAAAAGGCTCAAGAATAGGTTTTGAGAAGCAAGGTACACCATCGTACTACGACCACAGACGACATCCACAAAAGGAAGCGAAATCGTCAAGCATAAAAGACATCCGACAACATCTTGAAAACACAGGAGTTACACCATGAATCCAGTGATAATACAAGCAATAATGATTTATAAAAACTACACGGCTTCCATAGAATGGCTTGAAGACGAACAAAGCTATAGAGGTAAAGTGAAAGACACTTGGGGAACAATCACTTTTTCAGGAAATACATTAGACGAAGCATATCAAATGTTTGTAGAAGTGCTTGATTATTACCTAGAAGACTGCGAAAAAAATGGCGAAGAACCACGATTATCAAACAGAGAACTATGTGCTGTTGACACTATGTTGGGAACGTTTTAATTTCTTGGCATGAGAATAACAGCCGAAGAGTTCAAGAGGATCGAGCCCCTACTACCCAAGCAAAGGGGGAATGTCAAACACGACAACCTGAAGTTCCTGAAGGCACTACTATACATTGCAGAGAACGGCTGCAAGTGGAGGGGTCTGCCGAAAGAGTTTGGCAACTGGAACTCTATATACATGAAAGCAAACAGATGGTCAAAAAGCGGAGTCCTTGATAAAGTGTTCGCCGCACTACAGATAGAGCAGATCGTCAGGATCAAGATAGAGCACGTCTGCCTGGACAGCACGAGCATCAAGCTCCACCCCGACGCACACGGCGCGGCAAAAAAAACGGCGTGCAGTCAATCGGCAAGTCGCGGGGTGGCTGGAACACAAAGCTTCATGTGGTTGCCGCGAATG
>Ga0268262_10005764_pt1 | contig 12153 bp, 8 predicted proteins | sample TergutNc150P3_FD_190354 | JGI IMG/M metagenome (GOLD analysis project Ga0268262, IMG submission 190354) | Nasutitermes corniger P3 segment gut microbial community from laboratory colony in Florida, USA - Nc150 P3 (SPAdes) (version 2) | ecosystem: Host-associated > Arthropoda: Insects > Digestive... | reverse complement strand
TCCTAATATTTACATTTTTCTTGATTTTGTCAAGATATAATTTTGACACTGGTATTTTTTTTAGGTTGCAAATTTAGAAAATAATACTATGAATTGTAAGAATGAACTAACATGACTAATACTCTTTAGGTACTCATTGACGATTAATAGATAGTTTCCATATTAAATGAATAATTAAATTACAGTTGAAATTTTTTCTAAAAATTGTGTATAATACATTCATAAATGAATGAAAGTCAAAAATTATCCAAATTTATAGATATTTGGCACGATTTTGGCTCTTCCTTTCTACAAAAAAAGATGGGGTATTTGGCTATTGATGTCAAATTAAATTAGAACATGATTGAATTAGTTGGTAAAGTTGGCTCAATGGCGCTCATCGATAAAGATAAGAAAAATATAGATTACAATGTTTTTGCGCAGATTTCCATGTGTTTAAGACCAGGTTATGTTTGGGTGTCAAGCGGTGCGGCGGAGATAGGCAGGCTTGATTATATGAAACGGAGCGGTATGGAGCTTGTCGGAGATGATGAAGAAAATAAGACAGATTATGCCGCCCAAGGACAGTCCATCTTAATGGATAATTACCGTAAATATGTAAACAGCAACTACAATATAAGACAATTTTTAGTCGAACATCAGCATTTTAACGATGCGGAAAAACGTGAATACTTGAGGAAGGTTCTTGAACGCGCCGCCTCTCAAAATGCGATCCCCATAATCAATTATAACGACGCGGTAAGCGAAACTGAAAGCAGAAAACTGGAAATTCAATCTCTAAAAGACAGCGGAAAAGAAACGGTCGAATGTGTCGATAACGATGAAACTGCGAGTCAAATCGCCTGCATTCTAAATTGCAAAAAGTTGCTGATTTTAACCACTGTCGATGGGGTTTATTATGATCCAGATGACTCGAAAAGTTTGATTCATAAAATCATGGGTGAAACAATAGAAGAACTTTTACAAAATGTCGATGCTTTTTGCGCCAGATGTATAGGTTCTTCAAGAAAAGGCGCGAAAGGAATGTCCGCAAAAATGTCATACATAAAAGAGCCGCTGAAAAACGGCACAGTGGTGACAATCGCATCCTCGCGTTATTCGATTGACGACATCTTAAGAGGTTTAACGCCCCAAACCCGAATTGGACTTAAATCGGAGGTAGGTTAATGCCGCGTTGTGATAAAAAATCGATAACTTTTTTACTTACTACGCGCTGTAATTTAAATTGTACTTACTGTTACGGTAACAGAAAAACGGATTATAAAACTCTTGATTTTAATTTTGCCAAACGGATGTTATGTAATTATGCCGAGACGGAAGAGTTAAGCCGTATATGCTTTTCCGCCGACGGCGAACCTACTACAGAAATGGAACTTCTTAAAAAAATATTTCATGAGGCAAAGAGGCTTAATTCAGATGTTTTGACCGAGGTCATTACCAATGGGACGTTTAATGAAGACACGGCCAAATGGCTTGCCGAAAATTTTGATTATATTTATATTTCCGCCGACCTGTTGCCGGAGAGCCACAATAAATTTCGTTTAACGATTACCGGTAACCCGTCTTCGCCGTCCATTTTAAAAAATCTTGAATTCTTCCAAAAAACGCCAAATAAACGCGTTAAAATAGGGCTTCGTGCCACGATTACCAATTTTAATATTGAACAGCAAAAAGAAGCGATTGATTTTTATTACGATAATTTTGGAATAGATATATTTTGGGTGACGCCTGTTATTACACCTATTTACGACGCTGCGGAAAAAAACTGTGAGCCTGTCGATATGATGCAATTCGCAATAACTTTTATTGATGCGCACGCGCACGCATGGCAACGTGGAATTTTTTATGAGAGCAATCTGACCGCGAATTTCGACGGCGAAACAAACAGAGCGTGTTGCGCGTGCATACCCGTACCATATCTTACCGTTGATGGGTATATTTCGGCGTGTAAGTTGGCCGCTTATGGAAAAAACGCCGGAAAAATGGATTCAATGATTTACGCGCAGTATGATTCTAAAAACGATAAAATAGTATACGATGCGGAAAAACTTAAAGTCCTGCGCAGTCGTACTTTGCAAAACATGCCAACACAATGCGGTATTTGCGCTGTGAGTAAGCATTGCGCGGGTTATTGTCCGGGAGAAACGTTAAACGAAAATGGTGGGTTTTTTCGCGTAAAAACGAATGTCTGCATGGCATTAAGGTACTTGTACGGGGAAATTGGGCATTTATATGCCGAAAAATATGGGGCGGGAGGTTTCCCATACAACTGTCCGTAATAATACGGATAAATTAACATTAAGATAAAAGGAGAGAAGAAAAATGGCAGATAAAAATGTAAAAGTTGAGTTGGAAAATCCATTTATTGATGATAGGTGGAAGAAAGTAAGAAGCAGGGCTGGTGAAATTATTGAAACAACAAAAATTACAGTCGAAGGTATGAAAAATGGCGAAAAGGTACCCGTCGAGCATGTAATACCTAGAATAAAGGTGTTTGAAAGATATAAGCCTCTAACTGAAATCTCCGCCCTGATTGCAAATGAGTTGATTGGGGAGAATGCCTATAAGTCTCCCGATAACGATATAAAAAACATATCTTATAAGGATATAAGAGATAATGGGTTGACATTTTTTATGTCAACAGATACCGGTTTAAAACACACGGGTTTGCTGTCGCTTTGTCCTGCGCTTTTGACCGGAATAAGGCTTTATGAGGCAATGCCTGAATCCGAAAAGAAAACGGAGCTTTTGTCAAAAATTAAAATCGGTATCGAGGCGTTTTTTAAATTTATTTACAGGGATCAAGACTGGAGAAATAACCATGACCTTAAACCCGTATTTGACGCTTCGCCATACGAATCCGATGCCTTTTACCCGGGTGACGACAAAGAAAAATATGGAAGGTCGTATATCGACTCAATTTCATGGGCGACATTCTTGTTTTTAAGAATAATGAATTTTGTTGACAAAAATGACAAAGATAAAAAGTTTGTTTTTAAAGAATACAGAGAAGAGGCAAAGAAACTTGCTAGATGGTGCTTAACCTATGTCAATAGCGCGGTTTTAACTATTGAAATTGAGGACGATGAATCTGAGGAAGATGAAAAAGTTTATCAACGTCCTGTCGGTTGGAGTTTTTCTAAAATCGTGTCATCTTCCGAAACCGCTGAAGCGCAAAAATCTTTATATTTTACTTATGCGGCGGCATCTATGTATTTGGCTTTTTATGATGAATACAAAGACATTATTGACTATTTGATGACGTTAAACAGGAAGAGCGACGATAAAGAAATCCCTTTCTCTTTGGAACCAAATTATCATTTAAATAATTTTAAGCAAGCAGAGGAGGCAATTGAAGCGTTTGAAAACATTATGGACAAAGATAAGCCTGAGCAAGTTAAAGCTTTAGAAGATTTAAAAGAAGCCATGGAGGAGCTTAAGAAAGCGGACCCGAATGATTTGGAAGATTATTATTTCTTTAATGATGGGAAGTCAGCGGAATACAACGGAAAAATTTATACTGTTGCCGAAATAAACAACAAGTCGTCGCTTGGCCCAATATCGCGGTTTAAATGGAATCTTGAAAAAATTTCAAATGACCTTTGGATAAAAGCCAAGGAGAAAGACAAACTGGAAAACAATTTTGTATACGATGATTTTAACTTTAACATTGCGACCGAGGAGGCCATTAAAAGCGGCGGGCAGACAAACGCTTTGTTTGCGGGTTTGCTGCAAATAAGCATTTGTCTTTACTCAACTTATGATCTTGTTATTTCTTATACCAAAGACGACGGTACCAGAAGGTTTGGACCAAAGGCTTATGAGGAAATGCAGAATACAATGCTTTTGCATGTGCAAAAGGTGCAAAGATTTTTCGATGAGCTTGAGGGTGAAGGTAAGGCGTTCGGTGTTGACTCGCTTATTTTAAGATTTTCCGAGGACTATTCTAATGACGCTAACAAAAAGGGAAATTTGACCGACCGAGAAGTAGCCGAAAAACTTAGAAAACAATCAATTCATATAGCGTCGCTTACTCCGATGCTCTTAAAAACAAACAACCTCATCTCGAATTACGTTATCAAGTTTCCGCAAAAGCAAATGGGCGCGTCATTGATTCGTATTGGAAATAAGCGTTTTTATGACAGAACAATGAAAAGTAATGATGAAAACGAAAAGTATCATTGGTTCTGGGATGCAGACGGCTACCACGCCATGTCGAACTATTATTATGTAGGGGCAATTTTTGATTTTTATGCTTACTATCGCACTTATGAAGAGCAGTATATTACCCGTTATACGGAATTAAGGGATACGCTCACCAAAGATTTAAAATTCACAGATTCTGTTCGTGAGTATTATCAAGAGAAAGATAAAGAAATAGCGGAGCTTAAGAAAAATCATAATAGAGAGATTGAAAAGAAAGAAAAGGAAATTGCCGCGATAGAGGCGAAAGCCAAAAAAAGCGAGATAGGGGATATTCTTGTTCATAACATTAATCAAGTGGTTGAGGATTCGGTATATTTTGACAACCCCGAATTCTTAAAAAGGATTATCGAAGGTATAAGAAAACAACTCGCAAAGGAACTTGTGGAACGGTATAAGAAGAATCCTCATGTGGATAATGCGGTTTTAGATCAGTTGACAAAACCTTTGGAGCCTAAAGACGGCACGTTTTTCTCATTACTTCAGGCTCTTTCAGCTGATATTATTCTGCCTTCGGCAATTGAGGCGAGTAAGAAGTCCGGCGGACTAATAGAAAAGTTAGGAAGAGATGGCGTGGAAAATCCTGATGGAATGCCCATTGCTAAATTTGCTTTGAAAAGCAGCAAACAGTTAATTACCGAAGGCGTGATTGACAGGTTATTTGCGTGGATGTTTGATCAGTTCACTTGGAAAAATCCCAAAAAAACAGAGGAGAAGTAGAAAATGTTAAAAGTATCTTTTTATTCGTACAAAGGCGGCGCGGGGCGTTCAACAACAGCGTGGAATACTATTCAACGTTTGATTACTTTAATGAAGCCGACCGAGAAAGAACCATTTGTTATTGTGGATACGGATACGGAATCCGCAGGCTCAACATTCCTGTATCAGGCGAAGGATGTCTTTTATGAAGATGCCAATAAACATTCTGTTCAAAAACGAATGACGGAAAGCGAAGAAACAAATTATGACGAAGCTTCTGACGGCGAAAAAGAAGAATTCTTCAATGGAATGTGGCCTATTGGCACATTTTTTGGTTTACCGATGGAGGAGGAAAAAGCCGTGCTCTTAATCGGGGCAAACTTGCATAAAGATTCGGCAAGGGAAGCCGATGTGTTTGGCAACGGCGGTAAAGACAGTGAGCAAATGAAAAATTTCCGAAAAAATATCAGGGGGGCTTGTGAAGCTTGCGGTGCAAAAGCGTTGTTTTTTGATACGCCATCGGGAACTCAATTTTTAGCGGATAGATCAATAGCAGAATCAGAGATAATTGTTTGTTGTATGCGTCCGACTAGCCAATTTAGAGAGGGAACAAGAGGACGGCTGATTAATTTCATTAAGACCGATCTTGATAGTAAGCGCACCATTAAAAGAAAGTACATTTTAACTCCAACTGTAGTTTGTGTCGATGCCGGGCAAAAATTTTTCCTTGATGGTGAAGAATATGTATATCCAGGTCGCGCAAAAGAGGTAATAATAAGTGAATTAGGCGCGGAAAGCATAGACGAAAGCGATAAAATTAATCAAGCATATAAAGAAAATGTAATATTCGATATGCTTGAATCTACCCCTGCGTCCATAAAAGAAAAAACCGGTTATGACGTGAAAGATGATAATGAGTTGGTTTTTGGAATTCCTGAAATAAAACGCTTTAAGTGGTTTGAAGCGTGTTTGGGCAAGATATTGGCGGAGGGGGGAAAACTTACCCCAAATGATGAAATGGCTGTCAACCGCTATGAATATTTAGCACAGACAATTATAAAGTATGGCAAGAATTAATCTGTACACAAAAGGAAAGAAATTATGGAAGAAAAGGAACGTCAACCGCCCACCAGCGAACAATTACATAAATTAGCCCGTGATTTGCTGTCACATGATAAAGTGATGGCAAGATGTGTTTTTGGAGTGGATCAAAAAGCATTGAACGATTTTGATGAATTTGACCTTTTACGTGAGCAAAAGCTTTCGTTGATTGAGTGGATGGGTAACTTAATAACAATAGCGGGTGTGTTTCTGTATTCCAAATTTAATCAATGGCGTTCGGAAACTGATGAAAATCTTGCCGATAAAAAACAGCCTAACGCTTTATATTTAAAACGCTTGTTGTCGGGTATTCAAAGCACGGATACCTATTTTGAGCATGCATCATCCGGACTTAGGGTATTACGTGTCATGGACGGCTTATACGATAGTTTTGATATGAATTTTCTCGTTATTAAATACCTTATCATTAACTCGCAGATAGAGGCTGGTTTTAATTATAATTCAAAAGATGATGAACCACACGGGCTGTCACAGCTGCTCGGTTTTCCGCATGAGAAATCTTTGCGCTTTACATGTAATCCGGAAAAAAAAAGATTCAATGTAAAGGGTTGCAATTTAGCGGCTGCGTTTAATTTTATTTCTGTTTGTCGCAATGATCCAATATTGAATAATACACTCAAAACGGAGAAATACAAAATTGACGATATCGAATGTGCGTTTGAAGACATATTTAAAACATTGGAATTTATGAAGCGGGTAAAACTTGATATAGATGGCGAGGGAAACGTCAACTTTATTGAAACTATGGCGGATGGCAGGGAAAAACTTGTACCTTCTTATGGCGTGGCGAAAGTTTTTGAAACAAAAAAAAAGAAATGTTCCGGCGTTTACAAGTCCGGTATGAATTTACCTAAAAATTTTATCATTGGTTTTTATCTTTTAGAAAGAATCAGATATTTTTTAAGCCCGGATACCATTAACGCAACGATTGTTTTTTCGTATCAATCCTTTGACGAGACTGATTCGGTTCAGGTCTACTTTGCTGAAAAGGACGGCTTTGTACCTGATGATTGTAAGTTTGAAATTACACGGGAAAAGTCGGCGGTTGAGTGCTTTAAAAGGATCAGCGGCTATTTACCTTATACTCGTTCAGCGTCATCGTTTTTTCGCGGAATGATTAACGCGCATTATCGTTATCACAATATGTTGGCGCCATCCATTGTCGACGCTATAGACCAGGATAGGGAAGCTAAGGTACGCATATTACAGGAGTTTGTTAAAAATAAAGAGGTTGCGTTTAAAGAAGCTCTAGAACATGTGTTTAAGACGTTGCATTTTGCCTTTGGAGAAGTAATTCCTAATAATTGGAAAGGAACAAGTAAGGAGAGTGGGAAGATTGACAAACTGTGCGATTGTATTAAAAGTGACGATTTCCATTTTAGGTATTTGATTGATTGGGATACATTAGTAGCGCGTATTTTGATATATGAAGGACCTTCTGAAATTGTAAGAACTGTTCTTTTGCACGATAAGGTTTACCATGAAACAAAGGACAAGGAACAAATAGAAAAAGCGTGTGACCAAATTATCGCCGGGCTTGAGATGCGGTACATTGATAACATTTTTGACGCATGTACAGTCTCTCAAAAACAAAAGGATAATTTTGCATTTTTTAAACCGAGTATTGATAATTTTAAAAAGTTGTTTCCAGGTGAATACTCGGCAAAAATGGAATGTAAAGCGCTTGCGCAGTCTTACATAGACACAATTGTCAATGAGCTGACAAAAATAGATAAAAAGGACAGCGACACCGTAAGCAGTAAATTTGCTGAAAACAGTATTCAGGACACGCTTGAAATAATAAAAACCTGTAAATCTGAGAAAAACTCAATCAACGCAGATAAGGCGTTTTTTCAGACGATTAAGGCATTTCTTTCGTTTTATGCCGGTATTAATAAAAGCTGCCTGTCTAGGATGAGCTATGAATTTGAAAAAAGCTCTAAAATTCTGTCTCCCAAGGAAATTGAAAAGTGGCAAAATAAAATAGAGGAAGAATTCTTCATGGGTGTAACCGAGAAGGCAAAAGAGCTTTCTGAAAAATTTATTATGGAAAACGCCGTAGAACAAGCGCTCAAAGAGTTATGGAAGTTTGCTGATATGCCGTCCGATGATGAGAGGTATTATTATGTTGTTTTAGCGCGTGCTCCGATAAATTCTGAAAAACTTGCCAAAATTTATAAAGTAAATAAAAATATTATTTTTTCACTAAACAAAAATGAGGATGTCGACTTTGAACAGGTTATGGAGGATGGGACAATAACAGAATACTTAGAAAAGGTCGTGCGGTTTTTAGCCGGTGAGGATTTATCCGAATCTAAAAATAAAGAAAAAGATTGCGACAAAAGTAATTATACCGGCTATAAGGAATATGCTAAAAGAGTCGTATATCCGCAAATTGTTACTTATGCAAAACGTCGGGAAGATTGCGACGCGAACGATTGCTTAATTATGGATCATACCGGCGCGTTTGCCGGTTGGCATGATGGGGAAGTTCAGATACTTACAGAGTTTAAATATAAAATTAATCATTCCTATTATGTTATGCCAAATTTAAATCGCATAGAAACCGAGTGGTGGGTGGCTCCTATTTTAATTTCTTGCTATGAATTTGACGAGAGGTTACGTAAAGCTTCGGTTGATGGAGACTTAAAATGAATATAAAAAGTAAAGAAAGCTTTTCGGAGCAATACGCAATTATAAGTTATTCTCATGAGGATGCGGAAGTTGTCAATTCTGAATTAATGACATTTGACAACAATAGCATTTGTTATTGGTTTGACAAAAGTATGACAGGCGGAAAGGCGTATGATACCCAGTTTTTTGAAATTCTTGATAATAAAAACTGTAAGGGTATTATATTTTTTGTAAGCGACGCATTTTTATTATCTGAACCTTGCGCGGGTGAGATGAAACATTTTAAGGATATTTACGGCATTGAAAACCCCGATAAGTTTTGCCTTTTTGTTTTACCTGAAGGGTATCCGTATGAGGATGCAGGCGCTATTCTTGCAAAAATTACGCAATATGTGAAAAACGACCCGGTAAAAATAGAAAAACTGCTTGATGTTAAAGATCATGTCAGATTATTTTTGGAGCTTAACCGGAATGGCAAAGAAATATTCGCGATGCTTGGAAATACGAAAAATTATATAGGTACTTATTGTGAAGAAGGGCAGTTGTTTTACAATGCCGGCATTATATTCGGACATAAGCAGGTTAGTAATATTTTTTTGGGCTATTTTCCACAGAAACCAAAAGAATCAAAACGCTCAAGCGCGTTGGATATTGAAAAAACAGGCGCGGAACGTAATGCAGATAATGAGCTTGCATTATATGCGCCATTAGAATGGCTTGTAATTAGGGATGCCGAAAAATCGCAAACCCTGCTCAGTAAAGAATTATTGTTTTCGGTTGATTATTTAAGTTTAAAATACCCCAATAAAAAGACTGACAAAGAAATTGGAGAACAGATAAAAGAGTATTTTTTAAAATATTTTCGACATGATGGGGATATAGGAGAAATTAAAACAGTACGTTTTTTATTGGAAAATGAATTGTCGGTATTATTGGTGAAATCTCAGCGAAACTTAAATAAACTGCGTGAAATATTGCTCCCCGAAGCTACCTATTTTGCCCAGATATCCAATCGCAAGGATACCCCTGCATTTTGGCTTGCGGGCGATATGAACGACGCAAAGCGGGTTGACGCGGCGACTGAAAGCCTCTCTGAAGAAAAGGCGGGAGTCGAGTTGTACTATGTAAGAATTGTCATTGAAGTCGAGAAATAATAGGTTTATGGGATGAAAATGAAACGTAATTCTGATATAATAGAAATAAGACAGAAAGGGGGAAAAAATGCCAACTGAAAACTCTGATAGACGAGCTACTTATCGTCAAAGGAAAAAAAGCGGATGTTGCCCAAGGTGTGGAGGCAAGGTAAATAAGAGAAGCAAATATATTTATTGTGATGACTGCCGCGAATTTTTTAGGAATTACAATAATGAAACATCTGAAAAAATAAACAAAATACGGAAAAAACGCTATGATCTGCGGAAAAAGAAACATCAATGCCCCCGTTGCGGTAAAGCCCTTGGTAAAAAATACGAGAAAATAATTTGCGAAGATTGTTTAAAAAAGCAATATAAATATAATTACGGCGAAAAGAAGCCAAACAAAAAAATAAGCAAACGTAAACGTTAGTTATATTGGAAACTTTAATTACAAGACAAATATAATTTACTTTGTAAATATTTTAATGTTACAATCCGTTATGGAGAGCCTCTGCTTAACACATTACAAATCCTGCCGCCTGTGCCCCCGAAACTGCGGCGTTGACCGCCTTGCGGGAAAGATTGGCTTTTGCGGAGAAACTTCCGAATTGCGAGTCGGGGCGGCGGTGATTCACAAAGGAGAGGAGCCTCCGCTTGTTGGGACAGGCGGGTCGGGAACTATTTTTATCAGCGGTTGCAATTTAGGGTGCGCTTTTTGCCAAAATTACCAGATTTCACAAGGCGAAGATGTAAACGCTTTAGGGGACACTGCAAGCCTGAGTAGCCAAGTCAGTTTGGGCAGCAAAAGCAGCCTGGGCAGCCAAGGCAGCCTGGGCAGAACCGTATCTGCGCATGAGTTTGCGCAAATATGCGCCGCGTTATGTGAAAAAGGGGCGGAAAACATCAATATTGTAACTGGGAGCCATGCGGTACCGGGACTCATTGAGGGATTTATTGCAATGCGAAGGCTGGGCGTACAACTTCCAATCCTGTGGAATTCATCCGGTTATGACGGAATGGAATCGCTGGAATTGTTAAAGGACTATGTTGACATCTACCTTCCCGATTTAAAAACATTGGATAGCGAAATATCGAAAAAATTTTTTAACGCGCCGGATTATCCTGATGTTGCATCTACGGCTGTTTTAAAAATGATTGAATTTGCGGGCAAAAAGCACCCAAAAAACGCGCGTGAAAAAGTTATTATCCGCCATCTCATTTTACCGGGTTATCTTGACTCTACGCGTTCCGTCCTGCGTTGGTTTGCAGATAACGTAAAAAATTTCGCAATGCTTTCCTTAATGACGCAATATACGCCTATCCCAAACAGAAGACGGGAAATGCCACAGCGTTATTTATCGGCGGAAGAATATAAAACGGTTATCAAGTGGCTTGATGAATTTAAAATAGAAGATGGTTTTTGTCAGGAACTTGTTACCGGCAGCGATTGGCTGCCGGATTTCAAGCGTCATAACCCGTTTTCATCTGAACTTTCCGTGCCGGTAGCATTACCAGCCAAACTTTAACCCAATGTTTACGCCCAAACCGCTGCCCGTCCAACTCTGAACAAATGTCTGCGATCTAAGATCGGCGCCAATATCAAACTCAAAAGCTCTTAAATTAATGCCTATACCAAGACTGTTTATATACATACGATCCGTGTAATTAATTCCAGCTTTAACCAGAAAAAAGTTGTTTAAATTTAAACTGGCATTAAGACCCATTTCCAAAGAAAACGGTTCATAATAAAGATTGTCATAGCTGAATCCGAATACCGGAGTTATTGTAATCAGTTTTCCAAATGGCCGCCAAGCCACCCGTGCAAGCGTTTTAAAAGGACGGAATACCTGGATTTCATCTTTTCCGGTGCTGGAATCATCTTTTGGTTCAAAAGATGATAAAAAACCATCATTATTACCGTCATCACTAAGTAACTTTATTGGTTCTTCACTGCCCACCCTTCCTTTTATCTGCTTGTAATCTGTAATTTTTGACGCAACTAAAGGAATATGGATAAAGTCTAAACCAATGTCAAAATCTAAAAACGGCACTTTTCTACTTAATCCTATTTCTTTGGCAATTGGATATTCCACTCCAATGTTGAAATCCACTCCCGGCTTTGAAGTTAAGCTGAAACTATCACTATCCAATGGAAACCCGGTATATAACCGCATATCATAATCAATACACAGTACGGTCCCATTTGAATAATCCAGCGTATACACAAGACCTGATGCCGCTTTAGGTGACGGAGTTAAATAAGTAAGGGTATAAAATAATGAAGGATTAATATTTAATTTTAAATTTTGCATATTAAATAATGTATCCAGCGTTGCCGAAGCAAATAATGCCCCGCATA
>Ga0268262_10005763_pt1 | contig 12154 bp, 8 predicted proteins | sample TergutNc150P3_FD_190354 | JGI IMG/M metagenome (GOLD analysis project Ga0268262, IMG submission 190354) | Nasutitermes corniger P3 segment gut microbial community from laboratory colony in Florida, USA - Nc150 P3 (SPAdes) (version 2) | ecosystem: Host-associated > Arthropoda: Insects > Digestive... | reverse complement strand
AATATAAAGGTATAAATTATGCCGATAATATAATAATGATAAATTTGTTCTTTTTCCTAAAGTTCAAGTCCCAGCTAAGGCGAACCAGACCTGATCTTGTTCATCAGATTGACGAGTCCCTTGTGCGCTCCATCGGCGACGCCGGGGGAAAAATAACGGGAGATCGATTTGTAATTTCAGCCGCTTTTAACGAGGACAAGATCGGTTTCTGGCTGGATATGTATATTTTGATCGATAGTTTGATAACAAACATTGAGAAGTCAAACGAGTTATTCGGATTTTCGCTCGTTATTTGCGGCAAACAGCCCGATTCTCCCGATTTGCTGTGCCGTTTTCTAGCCGGAATAAACGGCGTTTTTGTGGACGATAAAGCCGCGAAAAGACTGATACCATACGCGTTATTTGAAAAACCTTCCGATTGGCTGAAGGGCATTAAAAAGCGAAAATACGGCTGCGGAAGTTATTTTAAAATTAATAAACTAAAAGTTTTTAAAAAGCCGGCTGCGTATGACGTGGAACTGCAAACCGCCGTGGTTGATGTTTTTGAAAAGGCAAAAGGAAAAAACACCCTTTTAATTTGTCCGTTTTATTTCCAGATGCGCGGCGGACTGTATGAATTTAACAGTAATATAAATAAAAGTTTTCCGCCGTTAACGATCTGTTTTGAAAGCATCGGGATAGGTTCTCTTGTCGATATATGGTCGTCAAGTATCCGCTCGATAATCGACTCGCAGGCGACGGAAGAAATTGAAAGCCTTTGGGAAACCCTTGTCCGCGAGCGTATCCGCGACGAGGTATCGGAATATTTAGCGCGCTGTGTTAAAAGATACTTATCTCTTGTTATTAATCTTTATGTTGAAACAGCCAGCAAGAAAAAAAGGACGCCGATTTTAATGCTGGAAAACGTCCATTTTGCCGAGGATACTGTTTTTTCGTTATTGGCAGACACATTAGCCGGACTTAATTATCAAAATAAAGAAAAATTGTTAATTTTGGGAACAGGCGAAGACAGTATTTCAAAAGAAAAATTACAACGATGGGAAGGAATTTTTGACAGCGTTAAGAACATCGAGGGAATTAACGTAGACAAAATATATTTCCCAAAACTTTCTATGGATCTTTGGGAGATTATCTACGCCATGTCTCTGTTCAACCGCTATTATTCCCCCGAGCTTTTTCAGCGTCTTTTTGAAGAAGAAGGGAAGAACCCCGTAATGATTTCCAAAGCCTTTTCCATCCTTCATAACATGGGCGTAATAGACGATCCTCACGAACCGCGTCTTATGAACAGGCATTTTGAGGATCATGCCGGAAAAATTTTGAGCGACAAAACAAAAAGAATAAAAGAAATTGTCTGCGTCCGTCTATTGGATTGGTGTGTTAAAAGAAATTTAAATCCCTGTTTCCGTTTATTAATGATTATATCAGAGCTTGACGGTAGAAAATATATTGACGATCTTTTACTGTTAAAATCGTTTTCATCCGACATTGTAAATAAAACGATTTCCGCTATAGAAACAGCGATGAACAACGGAGAATTTAAAGAATTGGTCGGCGCAAAAGCCGAAGCCATACGGCATATTTATAAAACGTCAAAAGCGTTAATTACAGGTTATGAAAAAGATATAGAAGCTATTTTTACCGAAGACAATTTGGAAAAAACAATCGAGTTATGCGAATCATTTCCGGTGCTTAAAGCGCAGATACTTGTTAATGAAAGCGGCTATTATTTGGGACGGCACGACGAAAAAAACGCCGCCGAAAAAGCGAAAGAGGCTATTTTGCTGGGGCAGAGCAAAAATTCTTTCTGTCTTCCCCAGGGTTATCGTCTTTTCTCTCTTGTATGTTTATCCAAACAGCAGATAAATGAAACAATAGAATATTTAAACTTCGCTCTTTCCAACGCGGAAAAAAGCGGCAACTACCACGAGCTTGCCGTATCCGCCTACTATGCCGCCGCCGCTCAATTTTTACACGGCGATGTCTACCATTCCGCCGATCTTGCCGCGAAGTCGATTAAACAGTCGCTTGTAGCCGGTCGTCCCGATTGGGCGGATCGTTCCCGCTTTTTGGAAGGGCGCATAGAGTTTGATCTTGGGCACTACAGCAAAGCCCTCGACATTTTTGAACGTCTTCTAAAAGAGCCATACGGCGGAATGACATGCGAAAAAGAAAATCTTATGGCGGCGTGGATTTATCGATCTAAAATATACTTGGAAGTACAAAACGTAAAAAAACCCGAACCCGCAAATAACGACGCCGATTTATTCGAGATAGAAGCCGCGTTTTTATCCGGCGATTATCAAAAAGCCGTTGATCTTGCGTCCTCGCATAAAAATCCGTTTACGGAAGAAAATTTTCTCTACTCGGAACAAGCCGATTGGCGCAGCGGTTTCGCACAATGCGAACATTTATATTTTACACACGGCGAAATTCAAAGCAGAATGATTTCGATTTTTCATTCTCTTGCATTAAGCAAGCTGTCAAAAGAGGGCTGCGAAGATGCGCTTCATGAAATTCAGAAAATACTCCGCGATGAAAAATTATGCGAAATGGATCCATGGGACGCGTTTTATTTTTACGCGAAATACCGAATCCTTGAACAAACGGAAGCCAGTCTTGTAGACATGAGCACAGCCGTAAGCATGGCATTTAAGCGATTACAGCGCAGAGCCGGAAGAATAGACGACATTGAAACCCGCCGTCAATACCTAAACGGCTCCAGATGGAACCGCGAATTAAGCAAAGCCGCGAAAGAATTCAAGCTTATTTAGCCATAGGACAGTATTGACATTTTTTCCTGTTTTTTATACCCTGTAACCGAGGAACTGCAAAGATTACAAATAGAATGTTTTTTGTTTACAAATGGCGGCATAGCTCAGTTGGTAGAGCAAACGGCTCATATCCGTTCGGTCATAGGTCCGAGTCCTATTGCCGCTAAATTTATCCTAATTTGCTGTAAAGCAGGTTAGGATAGTTTTTTATTTATTAGGTAAATATAGCCATTTTCTCATAAAAAATGATATAATTATTAAATGAAGAATGAAAGTAGAAATGAGCCGATAGAAAGGCAGCTTTGGAAATCAGCCGATAAACTCAGAAAAAACATTGATGCTGCCGAGTATAAACATGTTGTTCTTGGTTTGATATTTTTAAAGTATATTTCAGACGCATTTGAAGCTCTTTATGCAAGATTAAAAAGTCAAAAAGGCGAATACGCAGGAGCAGACCCAGAAGATAAAGACGAATATAAAGCCGAAAACATATTTTTTGTCCCTGAAACTGCTCGATGGTCATTTTTACAGAGTAAAGCAAAGTTGCCTACAATAGGTAAGTTTGTAGACAGTGCAATGGACGCTATTGAAAAGGACAATCCTTCGCTTAAAGATGTATTACCCAAAGTTTTTGCTCGTGGCAATTTAGACCCCACAAATCTTGGTGGATTAATCGATTTAATAGGAAATATTGCTCTTGGAGATGCTAAATCCAGGAGCGCAGACATACTTGGACATGTGTTCGAGTATTTTATCGGCGAATTTGCGCTTGCTGAAGGAAAAAAAGGAGGGCAATTCTATACACCAAGGAGTGTTGTTGAATTACTCGTAGAAATACTCGAACCGTATAAAGGTCGTGTTTTTGACCCTTGCTGCGGTTCTGGAGGTATGTTTGTACAATCAGACAAATTTGTAGCTGAACACAAAGGGAAAATCAATGATATATCAATTTATGGGCAGGAAAGCAATCAAACGACATGGCGGCTGGCAAAAATGAACCTTGCCATTCGTGGTATTGACAGTTCACAAGTAAAATGGAATAACGAAGGTTCATTTTTAAATGATGCACATAAAGATCTGAAAGCCAATTTTGTTATTGCCAATCCTCCGTTCAATGACAGTGACTGGTCGGGTGATTTCCTTCGCACAGATGGTAGATGGAAATTCGGTGTTCCTCCTGCCGGAAATGCAAATTATGCATGGATTCAACATTTTTTATATCATTTAAGCCCGAGCGGTATTGCAGGATTTGTATTGGCAAAGGGTTCGCTCACTTCAAAAACATCAGGTGAAGGAGATATACGCAGGGCGTTGATTGAGGCACGTCTCGTTGACTGCATTGTTAATCTTCCGACAAAACTCTTTTTAAATACACAAATACCTGCATGTCTTTGGTTTTTATCCAGAAATAAAGCCAATGGTGGCTATCGTAACCGCATTGATGATATTTTATTTATTGATGCGCGTAATGAAGGACATTTGATTAATCGCAGAACAAGAGAACTCTCAAGTGATGATATTAAGAAGATTGCTTTGACCTATCATGAATGGCGCAAGGAAAAAGGCAAATATGAGGATATAAAAGGTTTTTGCAATTCCGCAAGCATTGAAAGAGTTAAAGAGTTGGATTATGTACTTACACCGGGTAGATATGTGGAACTTCCAGATGAAGAAGATGATTTTGATTTTAAAGATAGATTCAATATATTGAAAGCGGAATTTGAAGATCAGTTGAAAGAAGAAGAGAAACTTAATAAATCTATTTTAGAGAATCTTGCAAAAGTGAAGGTGTGAAAAAGATATGATGACGAATAAAAACTCTGAAATCATTATTTATTTTTCAACAGAATGTTTAATCAAAATTGATGCTCATAAAAGGTTGGTTGGAAATATTGAAGGCTTGCGGTGATGAAAATGAATGAATGGAAAGAAGTAACTTTAAAATATGTTTTAGGTGATAAAGGTTATATCCGAGGTCCTTTTGGTTCTTCCTTAAAACGTGACGAAATGCATACTCATGGGATACCTGTTTATGAGCAAAAAAATGTAATATACAATGATCGTACATTTCGTTTTTTCATTGATAATTTAAAGTTTAGAGAACTTTCAAGATTTCAAGTTAGAACTAATGATTTATTAATAAGTTGTTCTGGTACAGTTGGAAAAATTTCAATAATTAAAAATAATGATCCTAAAGGCATAATTAGTCAGGCGCTTCTAATTCTTCGCCCTGATATAAATAAAGTTGAATTATTATTTTTATATTACTTTTTAGCCTCAAAACAAGGTTTTGAACTTTTAACACAAGCTTCTCATGGTTCTGTTCAAATTAATATAGCGGAAAGAAAGGTAGTTGAAAGCATACCTTTTCTACTTCCTCCTATATCAGAACAAAAAACTATTGCAGGTATACTTTCTAGTTTGGATAACAAGATAGACCTTTTATACCGCCAAAACAAGACTCTGGAAGCTATGGCTGAGACATTATTTAGGCAGTTGTTTGTTGAGGAAGCAAAAGGGACTTGGGAAGAAAAATGTTTAGGTGATATTGTAGATATTTCAATTGGTAGAACACCACCACGGCAGGAATTTCATTGGTTTTCAACAAATTCAAATGATGTAAAATGGATATCTATTAAGGATTTAGGTACATCTGGAATTTTTGTTTTTGATACTGCTGAAAATTTAACAAGAAAAGCGATTAAATGTTTTAACATTCCTATTATTCCTATAAATACAGTTATTTTAAGTTTTAAAATGACCGTAGGAAGGGTTGGCATTACTACAGAAGAGATGTTATCAAATGAGGCTATTGCTCATTTTGTATTCCATCCAGATACGCCATTTATAAAAGAGTATCTTTTCTTTTATTTGAAAACATTTAACTATGATTCTCTTGGTAGTACATCTTCTATTGTAACAGCTATTAACTCATCAATGATAAAAGAATTACATATAAAAATACCGCCGAAACAAATTATGATGGATTTCAAAGAAATAGTTGAAAAACAATTTGAAAAAATTAAATTAAACCAAATTCAAATCCGTACTCTCGAAAAATTACGTAATACCTTACTACCAAAGCTATTGAATGGTGAAGTGAAAGTTAAAGTATGATGTTTTTAGGAAGTAAAGAATGGAAAAATTGAAGAAAGTTATAGAAGAATATGGACGATGGACTGATCTATCAATATTTATAGGACGTATTGAAACCTATATTGATTCTGATTTTAGTCAAGCTCTTGAAAATGCCAAAGCAATGCTTGAAACAATAGGAAAAGAAATTTGCAAATCTAAAGGTATTGAAGTCGAAGCTACCGCTAGTATAAATTCTATTATTAAAAAAGCATTCGAAGCAATAGGTTATTCCAATAATAATTTAGTTAATCAGATTTCAAGATCATTAGCCAATATTGGTCAAGAAATGGGTAATTTACGTAATGAAATTGGTTTGACATCTCATGGAATGTCATTAGAAGAACTAAGAGAACGTAATAATAAAGTAGATATTCTTACAAAAGAATATTTAATTGATTCAACTGTAATAGTATCCTGTTTACTAATAAGAAGTTTTGAAAGTAAAACAACTCATGCATCTAAAACCCATACAGATACAACTAAGATGCTGTTGTCTGAACAGGAAGATTTCAACAATTTATGGGATGACACTTATGGTGAATTTTTAATAGGTAGCTATTCTTTTTCAGCTAGTGAAATATTATATTATGTTGATTATGATGCTTATAAAGCAGAGTATGATACTTATATTTCTGAAAAAGAAAATGAAGAAAAAAACAATAAAGGAGATTATTAAAATTGAATAAACTAACTGAATCGGCTATAGAAAATTTTACCATTAATCTTCTTGAAAAACAAGGTTACCAATATATATACGGTCCGGACATCACATCAGATAGTGAAATGTTAGAACGCTCTTCTTTTGGAGAAATAATTTTGTTGGAAAGATTAAAAAACGCTGTTTCCCGTATAAATCCGTTTATACCGGAAGAGGCGCTGGAAGATGCTATAAAACAGGTACAGCGCCTCAATTCAAATGATTTGATAACCAACAACGAAACATTTCACCGGATGCTGACAGAAGGTATTAATATCAGTTATCAAAAAGATGGAAATAGCAGAGGCGATTTAGTCTGGCTAATTGATTTTAATGAACTGGAAAGTAATGATTTTGTCGTTCTAAATCAATACACGGTTATTGAGAATCATGTCAATAAACGTTTTGATATTGTTTTGTTTATCAACGGACTACCACTTGTAATAATGGAACTGAAAAATCTTGCGAATGAAAATGCTACTATCTATTCGGCATTTATGCAAGTACAAACATACAAAAATGCAATTCCGTCAATATTTGCCTTTAACAGTTTTTTAGTAATATCTGATGGGCTTGATGCAAAAGCCGGTACTATTTCAGCTGATTTCAGTCGTTATATGACATGGAAAAGCCCCGATGGCAGAGTTGAAGCCTCACCTCTTATTGGTCAGCTTGAAACTTTAGTTCGCGGAATGTTGAACAGGCAAACATTATTAGATTTGATTCGTCATTTCATTGTTTTTGAAAAATCAAAAAAGGAAGACAAGCAAACCGGCATCATAACAATTCAAACCGTAAAAAAAATTGCCGCATATCATCAATATTATGCGGTAAACAAAGCTGTCGAATCTACGCTTCGGGCGTCAGGTTTCGATAATAACTCTAACAATAATTTTGAAAATTTATTTGTTCGTCAATCACCAGAAAGTTACGATATGCCAAGTGTAAGAACTCAAATCATTGGAGATAAAAAAGGCGGTGTAATTTGGCATACTCAAGGATCGGGAAAATCGCTTTCAATGGTTTTTTATACAGGGAAAATTGTACTTGCAATGGACAATCCAACAATTATTGTTATAACCGACCGTAATGATCTTGATGATCAGCTTTTTGATACTTTCTCTGCTTCCAAACAGTTGCTTCGGCAAGAACCTGTTCAAGCGGAAACAAAAGAACAATTAAAAGAACTATTAAAAGTCTCATCCGGTGGTGTTGTTTTTACAACAATTCAAAAATTTCAAGTTGATAATGGAAATGTTTATGAAAAATTATCTGACAGGAGAAATATTATTGTTATTGCTGATGAAGCCCATAGAACTCAATATGGCTTTAAGGCAAAAACAATAGATGAAAAAGAAGAAAACGGTGTTGTTATTGGTAAAAAGGTTGTTTATGGTTTTGCAAAATATTTGCGTGACGCTCTCCCTAATGCAACATATCTAGGTTTCACAGGAACACCAATTGAAAATACAGATGTCAATACTCCAGCCGTTTTTGGTAATTATGTTGATATTTATGATATAGCACAGGCTGTTCTTGACGGTACAACTGTGCGTATTTACTACGAAAGCCGTCTTGCAAAAATTAATTTAAGTAATGAAGGGAAAAAACTAATAAAAGATTTTGACAATAATTTTGAACAGGATGAATCTATAGACGAACGTATGGAAACGAGCGATTATCCTTTCACAGTTTTATCCGAAACTCAAAAAGTAAAAACTAAATGGACACAGCTTGAAGTCCTTATTGGCAGTGCAGAAAGGATAAAACAAATCGCTAAAGACATTGTAACCCATTTTGAACGTCGTCAAGAAATAATTGAAGGAAAAGGCATGATTGTTACCATGTCTAGACGGATTGCTGCCGAGCTTTATAAAGCCATTATCGAATTAAAACCAGAATGGCATAGTGACGATTTGAAAAAAGGGGTTATTAAAGTAGTAATTACTTCCGCTTCATCTGATGGTCCGGAAATTTCAAAACATCACACAACAAAAGAACAGAAACGTATTCTGGCAGATAGAATGAAAAATCCTGATGACGAATTGAAACTTGTAATAGTAAGAGATATGTGGCTTACAGGTTTTGATGTTCCTTCGCTTCACACGCTTTACATTGATAAACCTATGAAAGGTCATAATTTAATGCAAGCAATAGCCCGTGTAAACCGTGTGTACAAAGATAAATCAGGAGGACTAATTGTTGATTATCTTGGTATAGCCTCTGACTTGAAAAAAACACTTTCTTTTTATTCTGATTCTGGTGGAAGGGGAGATCCGGCAATTACTCAGGAGAAAGCCGTACAATTAATGCTTGAAAAACTGGAAATTGTTTCTCAAATGTTTCATGGTTTTGCTTATAAACAATACTTTGATGCGGATACTGGCGAGAAATTATCACTCATTCTTGCTGCCGAAGAACATATACTTGCTCTTGAAAATGGCAAGAAACGCTTTATTGATGAAGTAACAGCATTATCAAAAGCCATTTCAATAGCGATGCCGCATGATAAGGCAATGGATGTTAAAGATGAAGTTGGATTTTTTCAGGCAGTAAAATCAAGGTTGGTTAAATTTGATAGTTTTAATATTGGAAGAAGTGATGAAGGAATAGAAACTACCATTAGGCAAATAATAGATAAAGCCATTGTTACAGAAAAAGTAATAGATGTTTTTGATGCTGCTGGTATTAAAAACCCTGATGTTTCTATATTGTCGGAAGACTTTCTTCTTGAAATAAAGAATATGCAGCACAAGAACATTGCTTTTGAGTTGTTAAAAAAACTTCTTAATGATGAAATAAAATCACGCACAAAAAAGAACCTAATTCAAAGTAAAACGTTAATGGAAATGCTTGAAAATTCTATAAAAAAATATCACAATAAAATTATTACTGCAACGGAAGTTATCGAAGAACTTATAGGACTGTCAAAAGAAATCCGACAAATGGATAAAGAACCCAAAGAAATAGGACTTTCTGAATATGAATATGCATTTTATACAGCTATTGCTAATAATGACAGTGCAAAACAGATAATGAAACAAGATCAATTACGTGAACTTGCTGTTATACTCTATGAAAAAGTTAAAGAAAACACTTCTATCGACTGGACAATAAAAGAGAACGTAAAAGCAAAATTGAAAGTAATTGTTAAAAGAATATTAAGGCAATATGGTTATCCACCGGATATGCAAATACTTGCAACCGAAACTGTTTTAAAGCAGGCAGAATTAATTGCAGATGAATTAACGCAGGAAGTATAATTACAACTAAAGATGAAGTGAAAAACGACAAATCTCTCTTTGAACATTAACATCATTTCTCTCCCACCTGTGTATTTTTCAGTGTAATTCATCCATGTAATAGGTTTATTTTTTTCCCAAAGATTACGCTTCAAAATATTTTAAAAGAAAGCTCTGGTTAAAGCTCCTAGAGCACTCAATCGTCATTATTTGAATTTAGAATGAAAAATTTAACATTAATTAATAATTTTTTCGGAGAGGGGGGATTTGAACCCCCGACATCCTGGTCCCAAACCAGGCGGAATAGCCACTATCCTACCCTCCGAAGTAGTTTTACTATACCTGATATTTTATTTTTGTTCAAGTCTCATTTTTAATACACATTGTCACTTACATTAAGTTGTTACAAATATATAACCAGTTTTTTCACAAGAAAACTAAATCTCAAAAACCAAGTGATAATTTCTTTCATAAAAATACAATTAAATTTTATTTAGAATTTAATAAAAAATATTGACAAATATTTAAGTATAGAATATCATTAAATATTATCAGGTTCTTATGAAAAAAATGTCATTTTAGAGATTATGTTTTTTATAGTTTTTCCCCATGTGTTTGTTGATGAAGAAGCGGATAAATTTGGAATTATTAAAGTATTAAAAGAGGCTGTTCAAAATGGTGAAAATAGAGAAATACAAACTAAACATATTGAAAAAGTTAGAGATATGTTGGGTAAGGATAAAATATTTGAATAAGTTATGTTTATTATTTATAGTATTTCTCCTCTCCGCCTGCAAACCGCCCCCGCACTACGACTTTATATGCAAAAACACAATGTCCATATCTATTTTAAGCAACGGAAAAAATCACTATTTCAGCATACCCGTTCAGTATGTCGGCGATTATCAAATTGAGTCTTTTGAGTTTTTAAACGGTTATGTCTTAATCGGCGATTATAAAATACCGCTGGAAAGGGAAAATATCAAAATAAATATCTTGCTGAATAAATCTGCCAATGAAGACGGAAAAGCAAGAGGGGATTTTGAACCTGTATATTCGGAAGATAAAGGAAAAATAACAACCTCAAAATTGGACGAACCAATAATAAAAGATGAGACAGATAAAACATTGAACCTGTATAATATGGATATAGAAAGAATCTTAACTAAAGATGAAATAAAAAATATCATCAATGAGTATGAAAACTTAAAAAACATTGATTATAAATACAGAACGGGAAACACAAATTCAAAAATAAGTATTGAGTATAAAATTAAAACAGATATAGACGGCGAATTTGAAACAGGAATGTTTGATTACTTTGAATTTAAGATTAATTCTTAGCAGATAAATATTTAGTCGTCTGAAAAAGTTAATCTAAAACCGCGCTTGAAATATTTCTAAATTTGAAATATAATAAAATAGAAACAAAATGACAAGGAGGAACTTTATGTTCGGGAAAAACGTTATTTTTTTCGTGTTTTTGGCGGTAATTGCCGCCAATACTGTTTTTTCACAGTCTGTATCAACTGAAGGTAAGACAGATTACAGAAACGATGGATTAATTTTATATAAAGACGCCGCTGTTTATGAGGATGATTACACTACAGGAGACCGTGTTGCAATGGGAGTTTTAAATATGTTTTTTGGGGTGGGTTCGATATTTCGAGGGCACAAATCTGGATATTTGATTACGACGTTGGATATGATAGGAGTTAGTTTAATTATGGTCGGCGCTATGGATAAATACTCAACGAGAGAAAATACTTGGGGTAGTCAAGGAATTCGTCAAGAAACTGTAACGAAAGATAGTCCCGTTGAACCGGGTTTGAGAGGTAAAATGCTTACTACCGGAATTTTGACAGTATGCGGAGGGGTAATATTGGGGTATCTTCTTCCGTTATCATATCATAAACCCGGAGCGACAAGAGTTTCTCAAGGCGATTTTCCGTTTAATATTGAACCCGCCTTTGCGAATAACGGTGAAATAGACGGATTAAGAATATGTTACAGCATTGAATATTAAGGGAAATAGGAAAACTAATTTTATATGATTAATTAATCAAATGTTTTAATCATATTTTTTTTGCCCATTAAATATGATTTAGTAATAAAAGTTTCGATAACAGTCTTTACTTCATCGGTATTTTTACTGAAAATTTTTCCCGATAAAGTGATCAATTCTTCTACAATTTCAGCAGCTTCAATTCTTTCTTTTAGTTTTTCCAAATCCATATTTATTCCCCCAAATGAAAATTTTAAAATCCATTAAACCCTTATATATATATTACAAAAAAATATAA
>Ga0268262_10005762_pt1 | contig 12159 bp, 11 predicted proteins | sample TergutNc150P3_FD_190354 | JGI IMG/M metagenome (GOLD analysis project Ga0268262, IMG submission 190354) | Nasutitermes corniger P3 segment gut microbial community from laboratory colony in Florida, USA - Nc150 P3 (SPAdes) (version 2) | ecosystem: Host-associated > Arthropoda: Insects >... | reverse complement strand
GGGGGGATATGGGATTCGTCGCGAAGCCGCGGGCCGCCGCCGTGCCGTCGGCGCGGTCGGGTCGGCAGGTCGGAGATGTCGTGTCGGCGATGTTCAGGATGTGCATTTGTTGTCCTTTTTTGACTTTGACTTTGACTGAAAATCGGGGGTTTAGCCCCCGATTTATCTATGAAGCCGAAGGCTTCGTCTTAAAAAGATTTAGATTTTAAGGCTTTTAAAGAATTTGATTTTAATATAATATATGGTCAGTCCAGAGTCAAATTTTAAGAAAAAAACTTCAAAATCTACTAAAATCAAAGGCTTTAAAGTCTTTTTTAGACGGAAGGCTTCGCCTTCCATAGATAAATCGGGGGCTAAACCCCCGATTTTCAGTCAACAGCAAAGTCAAAGTCAAAAGATATGGAATTCTTTGGATTGGGACTGGCGCTGGCGGTTTTGGGCGGGGTCGGCAGGGCGGCGTTAGTCCGCCGCCCCCTCAACCTCATGCCGTCGGCTCACAGTTTGAGGATGGTATCTATGGGGAGATTGGTTAATCGGGCGATGGTGCTTACGTCCATACCGTCCTCTTTCATGGCGCGGGCGATTCTTTCCGTTGCGATCTCTTCGCCCTCCTCCTTACGGACTTCCAGCGCGGTATCCCAATCCCAATCGGTCAGCAACATGGTTTCAACCTCCTGTTTATGTTTTTCGAGAAACTTTTTTAGCACATTTTGGTCGATACTGTCCTTAACCGCTTTCCGAATCGCCTCTTTCGTGGGCATCGTTTTGCGGTTTTCGCGGATCATATCTGTAAATATACCATATTCGCGGAGCGTCGCGCAATATTTTACGATATTTGCGTTGCGCCCGTCTTTTATGTTGTACACGGTAACGGTCAGTTCGAGGTCTGTCAGGCCGTCGTCCGCCGCGCCGTCTTCGGGGACGAACTTGGGGAACATATCGGACAGGCGCAGTATCAGCACGTCCTCTTTCATCTCTTCGTCGCCGTTGTAGAGGACGATGAATTTGGGGCGTTTCAGCAGGAACTTGTCGCGGCGTTACTGTATCCTATTTTGGTACAGCTGGCTGTACGTATCGGCGATATACAGCAGCATACGGTACGGCATATTGTCGTTTATCGTGGACTGGTGCTCCACCAAGACTATCAGCCGGTTGTCCAGTACGAACGACAGGTCGTTTACACGCCCTTTGAACAGGACGTTTTTGAGGGTGGTCACCTCTATCGGCGTGTCTGCGCCGTAATGCGTCCCGAAAAGGGCGTTGGATAACTCTAACAGGACGGCTTTGTCGTCGAAGAGCATGGTGAAAACGGAGTTCTTGTGCTCGCGGTTAGCGTCGGGAGCTTCGGAGTTAATATCGGCGGTCATGCGTCTTGGCTTTCGTTAGGATGTACGGGTAATTGCGGCTGTTAGTATACGCAAAATAGTTTATTGTGGGGGGGATGTGTCAATAAAAGATGTCTGAATTAGGATTTGTAGGATTAAAATTTTTAAAATCTTTAAAGAATTTGAATTTAAGGCTTGCGGCCGCCCTTCTTTCTTTATAAAAAAAAATTACAAAAGTATTGACATATTTCAAACAATCTATTATTTTATATGTTATAACGTCTTTGGGGTAGTAGCTCAGTTGGGAGAGCATCAGGCTGGCAGTCTGAGGGTCAGGGGTTCGAACCCCCTCTACTCCATTTTCACCCCAATTCACATCACTCCTCCTAATTTATTCCACGGTAACGCTTTTAGCCAAATTCCGCGGCATATCCACGTCGTTACCCCGCAACACCGCTATATGATACGCCAGAAGCTGCAACGGCACGCTTGCCAGCACCGGCATCAGCGCCGGATGGGTGGCCGGTATCCTTATTATGTGGCTCGCCAGTTCGTCTAACGGGGACGGGTCGCCGGTAGTCACGACTATCAAGCGGCCTCCGCGGGCCTTTATTTCCATCGCGTTTGAGACGACCTTGTCGAAGAGGGCGTCTTTGGGGGCCACGATCACCACCGGCATGTTCGCGTCTATAAGCGCTATCGGGCCGTGCTTCATCTCCGCCGCCGGATAACCTTCGGCGTGTATATAGCTGATTTCCTTCAGTTTCAGAGCGCCTTCCATAGCCACCGGATAGTGGTAGTGTCTGCCCAAGTACAAAAAGTTTGTGCAGTTGTAGTACTCCTCGGCTATTTTCAAAATATCGCCGCTTAGCTTTAACGTCTCCTCGACCAATCCGGGCAGCGCGCCGATAGCCTTCGTTATCTCTATGCCCTGTTCAAACGACAAACGCCTCTGCCGGCCAAGCAGCAGCGCTATCATCGCCAAGACCACGACTTGGGCGTTGAAAGCTTTGGTGCTCGCGACGCCTATCTCCGCGCCGGCGTGAAGGTAGACGCCGCCGTCAGCCGCCCGCGCTATCGTGGAGCCAACGACGTTGCAGATCGACAGCACCGTCGCGCCTTTGCGCTTAGCCTCTTTGAGCGCGGCAAGCGTGTCCGCCGTCTCGCCCGACTGCGAGACCGTGAAGATCAGAGTGTTCGCGCCTATTATCGGGTTGCGGTAGCGGAACTCGGAGGCGTACTCCACCTCCACGGGGATGCCCGCCCACTCCTCTATGAGGTACTCCCCCACCATCGCGGCGTAGTAGCTTGTCCCGCAGGCGGTGATTATCACGCGGTCTATCGAGCGCAGCTCGCGCAGCGAGTTGTCGAGTCCGGCCAGCTTCGCGTTGCCCTCGTCGATCAGCAACCGCCCGCGCGTGCTGTTGCGCAACGCCTCGGGCTGCTCGAATATCTCCTTCAGCATGAAATGCGGAAAGCTGCCCTTCTTGGCGATCTCCAAATCCGCCTCTATCTCCCGCGTCTCGCGGCTTACCTGCCGGTGCGATACGTTGCGGACGGAGAACCCGCTGCGGGTGATCTCCACAACGTCGTCGTCCTCAAGGTAGACGATCTTCTGCGTGTGCTCAACGACGGCCGAGACGTCGCTGGCGAGAAAACTCTCGCCGTCGCCCACGCCTAGGATAAGCGGGCTGCCCCGCCGCGCCCCGATGAGCACGTCCGGCTCGGCCTCGCATATCACCGCTAGGCCGAAAGCGCCCTCAAGAGACTTGAGCGCCTGTTGAACCGCCTCCACGAGGTTGCCGTCGTAGAAGCGCGATATCCAATGGGCAATGACCTCGGTATCGGTATCTGAGACGAACTTCACCCCCTCGGCCTCCAGTATCTTTTTGACGGAGGCGTAGTTTTCTATGATGCCGTTGTGAACGACGGCGATCTTGCCGTCGGCGGAGAGTTGCGGGTGCGCGTTGGCCACGCTAGGCTCGCCGTGGGTCGCCCAGCGGGTGTGGGATATGCCGATAGTGCCGTCCAAGCTCGGTTTCGCGCCGCCGCCGTCGCCGTTTATCTTGCTCTCGAGCGCGCGTATCTTGCCCACAGCCTTGACCGTCTCGATCTTGCCGGAAACCGCGCCGATCACGCTGACGCCGGCGCTGTCGTAGCCGCGGTACTCCAGCCGTTTCAGGCCGTTAAGCAGGATGGGCAGGGCCGGTTTTGCGCCGATGTAGGCTACTATTCCGCACATATTTACATTTGTCCTTTTTTTCAAATATTGTTACCGGTGTAGATAGAACAATATACGTTATTACATGCAGGAAAGTCAAAATCTTAAAATTCTTAATTCTTCGCCTATATTTTAATTTTTCTATTTTTTGTTAACCAATACTTTATACTTCCATCAAAATACTTCCGTCAAGAAATTTATAGTTCTTTACGGCCTCCGGAATAACGCGGATATCGAAAAAATAATTTTACTATATTTCAAACGGCCGGCGAGTTACTTATGTTATATTTATGTAGGGGACGACTTTTAATTTAACACGGAGGCAGGTTGTGTCGTTATTAAAACATTTTGCCGTAATAGGGCTTTTGGCGGTCGTTTGCCTCTTTGGCGGATGTATGATCATATGGGATGATCCGGTATACCCTCCTACCCCGCCGGACTCTACGGTAACGCCGCCGCCCGACACGTCCGTTACCAACCCGCCGCCCGGCGCGCTTAGGGACAGCAACCTTGTCGGGGATTGGCGGATAGTTTCCAAAGACGGCGAGTACGACATTGCCGGAATAGAAATATATACTCTCACGGCCTCGGGCGACAGAATCAACGGCGGTTTCTTGAAGGTTGGGGATTTTTGGATAGAAGGTTGGGAAAAGACCGCGACGTGGCGGACCAGCAACGACACATTGTACGAGGATGTTATAGCCAAGGACGACGGCCCGATGCCTCCGTGGCGATACAAAATCTCCGGCGATAGGGCTACTTTCAGCTTTTGCATCGGGAGGTTCTGCGATACAACCGTTATGGAAAGGATTGACGCCGCCGCCATAAGAAGCGGACTGGGCACGATTCACACTCAAGACCCCGCCCTATTCATATCTACGGCATTCATTGACCTGATGTGGTACTCGGAGAACAACGAGAACGAATTCTTTGATTTTGATATGATGTATTTCTGGGACGGCGAACGCTACTTCGGCGATGATGACTATTATGACCAAGTATGGTATACCGCCGGTTCCCGCCTATTCTTAATCGGTATGGACAGCGTCGGCGTTGTGAAAAAAACGGAGGAATTGGAGTACGGCATTACAGGCAGCGGGAGCGACGCGAGGCTGTCGATCCGCCCGATACTCCCCGACGGGACGCCGGGGGCCGCGGATATTTGGCTGCCGGCGGAGTGCGACGATTGGGTGGAGTTGGGGTGGCAGCCGCATAAGTTAAAGCAGGGTAAAAAATACGAAAAACGCCGCAAAGAGGCTTTCGCGTCGTCGTGGCTGTATAAGGCTGCGGATAGGCATAAACGGTAAATTCAAATTCTTTTTATAAAGGAAAGAGGGAACAAACACTTATGGGTGAAATCTACCACGCTCTCGGCCTGCACCTACACCAACCGCTCGGAAACCTCCTGGCGCTCTTCAACTCCCACGGCGATAGATGGGAAGCGAAGCAGATACTGTGGTGTTACGACCGCATCACGCGAATGCTTGAGGGCTACGAGGATATAGCTCGGCTGCACCTGAGCGTTTCCGGCACGTTGCTCAAGCAGCTTGAGGATCCCGGTATCCGCGAGACGCTTAAGGACGTCGCGCCAATTGCCGACTTCATGGAGCGTTTCCGGCGCTCGCCCATTGAGTTCGTCGGCAGCGGGCTTTACCATCCGGTCTATCCTCTGATACCGGAAGCGGATTGGGACGCTCAAACCGATTGGTGGAAAGGGCTTGGGCGGCATATGCTCGGACGCGAGGTTTTTCACGGGTTCTGGCCGCCGGAGATGGGATTCTGCATGGAGATGATCCCTATGCTAAAGCGGCACGGTTATACTTACGTGATTGTCGATTGCTGGTACATCAAACCCAAGCGTGAGATGCGCTGGGAAGAGCGGCGGTATCGTCCTTACTTGGCGCGGCACGGGGGCGAGGAGATCATTGTGATTCCACGCGACCGAGAACTCTCCGACGCGCAGGAGTCGGGGCTTGACCCGGGGTGGTTCCAGCACGAGATTTACGAGCGTACAAAGTGGTGCGACTTTCCGGCGCTCGTTACCACGTGGACGGACGGCGAGAACGGCGGGTGGTTCAGGAGCACCGACATTCACGCGAACTTCTGGGGCTGCTTCTATCACGAGGTGCTTAATAGATATAGGGCTGGTACACTGGGTTTCATACCCACGCATATAAAAGAGTACTTGGACAAGTTCCCGCCGGAGGAGGAGGTTGAGGTGCACCGCGGCGCGTGGAACACGGGCGATCACTGGGGCGGCGACTTTACGCAGTGGACGGGCGGGCTGCTGCAAAAAAAAGGGTTCGACGAACTGCGCAACGCCAGCGAATACTATCACAAAACCAAGCTGCTTTTCGACGAGTGCGCGAAGAGCGACGCCGTAAGCGACCCCGACGGGACACGGCAGATGATATTCGACGCCTACGACGCGTTGCTCAACGCCGAGACCAGCTGCAACTTTTTCTGGGGCAGCGCGTGGGTGCACAAGTCGTTCGACATGATCGAGAAGGCGTACAGGCTCTTGGACGCGGCTAATGAAAAGTTCAAAGCCATTTAAAAAAAATGTTAAAAAAAATTAATAAAAATGTTGCATTTATAAAAGCAAATATTATATTCTTTATGTAATGCGGCACTTAACGCCGTAACTCACTGTATCAAAAAAGGAGCCAACATGGCAGGAAAAAGTCTGACTCAGACTCAGGTGATCCAAAAGCTCTCAGAGTTAGAGGAGCTTTCCAAGAAGCAGGTGAAGTCGTTTCTTGACAACCTTTCACAGCTGGCGTACGCGGAAGCGAAGAACGGTTTCGTCTTTCCGGGCCTCGGAAAGCTGGTCCTCGTGCAGCGCAAGGCGAGGACGGGCAGAAATCCCGCGACGGGCGACGTTATAAAAATCCCCGCGAAAAAGGTCGTGAAGTTCAAGGTCTCGAAGACCGCCAAGGACGCGATCTTGGGCGACGCGCCGGTGAAGAAAGCGGTCAAAAAGGCGCCGGCCAAGAAGGCCGCGGCCCCCGCAAAGAAAAAGGTCGTCAAGAAGAAGTAACATTGACGTTATGAATCGTTGAAGTGACGGCGGGGCTTGATTTAACAAGCTCCGCCTCGTTTTTATTATGATATTCACATCTAAAATCCCCGACAATATCCGAACGCCTGCCGCCGTCGCGGATTATTTGACCGATAGGTTCACCTATCACAGTAAAGAAGAGTGGTCGGAGATTGTCGGCGAAGGCCGCGTGTTTGTTAACAACGTTCGGTGCGGAAAAGACGGCTTCGTCGAGGCCGGCGACACAATAGCCTACGAACCCCGCGAGTTTGAGGAACCGGCGGCGAACCTCTCCTATTCGATAATATACGAGGACGAGTGGACGCTGTGCGTCAACAAACCCGGAAACCTCCTGACGCACCGCGCCGGAAAATCCTTCCGCAACAATCTGGTCTACCTGCTGCGCAACGCCAATACCCCGCCCTATCCAAACTGCCATCCGGTACATCGTTTAGACAGGGATACATCAGGGGCGGCGCTCTTCGCTAAGGACGCTGAGCAAAGCGCGATTTTCGGAAATCTGTTCCGTGACAACTTAGTAGTCAAGAGATACGCGGCGATAGTGCGCGGATACCCGAATATTGAAACGCCGTTCAGTATCGATAAACCGATAGCGCCTGACAAAAACGCGACGCCGGGCAACGGCCCGTGCAGGTTCACGGTAGACGAAAGCGGCAAACCGGCGCGTACGGTGATCGAGGAAGCGCGGCGTTTTGACAACGGATTTTCATTGCTGACGGTAAGGCCGCTGACCGGACGCACGCACCAGATACGAGTACACCTCGCGTCAATAGGGTTTCCGATTGCCGGGGACCGGGTTTACGGCGGCGACGGTAACGCCCGACGTCAAGCGCTGCACTGCGAGTCTCTATCGTTCACACATCCGCACACAAATGTCGAATGTACGATAACGGCGCCCATACCGGAGGATATGATCGATATTATTGCCGATAATTAAAAAATCAACATTTAAATCTCATTAATATAGATCGGCTTAGATCCTGAATAATCTTGGTTCAGGTAATTGATTATGATAAGCTCGGTCTGTTTGTCGCGGTCTATGTTTACGATCAATCTATCAATATATCGGCGGGCAATGAAGAGTCCGCGGCCGTGCGTGTCGAAGAGACCCAGCGGATATCCGTTGTCATTACGCGCTATTTGACGGTGGAGCCAATATAAGACGTCTTGCTTTTTCAACCGCCCTCCCCTGTCTTTCACCGACACCGCGTACTTTTCGGTGTCTACGGCGACCGCGGTTTCAACCGCCGCGTCCTCGGGTAACTCGAAATCGAAATCCCAATGCTGCCTGTTCTCGGGATTCTCTTGGCGGATGCCGTAAAACATAGCGTTTGTGAGGAGTTCCACAACCACGAGTTCGAGCTTCTTACCGCGCTCGGCGTCGTCCACAATGGAGACTATCTTCTGAGCCACTTCGGCCAAGTTGTCAGGTTTGCGCACAACAAAGCGCTGTATCTCCGCGTCTTTAGCGAAATGCCTCTCTATGCCGAAAATGTTGTCTTCCAGCAGATTGTTGAGAATGATGTCGAGTTCGGAGAAGTTGAAGGGCACCGACTTCACGAAGATATTGCCTATATCATAGTTCAGCACCAGGTCTAAGTAATCCTCAACATTGTAGGCCGTAATGAGCACGCGCTTTATGTTGGGGAAGCGCTGCTTGACGATCTTGAGCAGATCGAAGCCGCGGATACCCGGCATGTGTATATCCGACAGAACGAGATCGACCTCGTGCGACTCCAGAAGTTCGAGCGCCTGACTGCCGTTTGCGGCGGTTATGACCTCGTACCTCTCATCCATAGAAAGGAACCGGGATATCATATCCCGAATCAACTGGTCGTCGTCGACGAGCAATATTTTGTAAGTCTTACGGCTCTCAGACAAAACGTTCTCCCCCTCCAAAATGGCTTGATACCACGCATTAGAAATATATATTATTTCCGGTTCCAACAGTGTAAAAAATATTATTTTTTATTTTTTAAGATTGCCGGATTAACCTCCCAAAAACCCTATAGCGACAAGAATATATGAGCGCCGAAAAGCTGTTCCCGAACTTCAAATACTGGACGCGCCTGCCCGGATTCACGGCCTTTTGCGGCATATCCGTTGGGATATGCGCCGCGAAAATCGGCCTTACCGCGTGTCAGGATTACGTGCCTAACTCGTTAATTTACCTACAATTACTACTTGCAGTTACGATCATTTTAATGATCTTTGGATGCCTCTCTAAACGGGCATGGGTGAGACTGGCGCTCCTTGCCGCCGGCGGGGCGGCGCTCTTCTCGTGGAGCGAGCTAGGCATAAGGGGGTTTCACGGCGAGATGGAATCCGTGTGCGAAAACCGCCGGCTGCTGACGCTTACCATGCGGATATCAAGCCCGGTGGCGTCAACGCCGGCGGGGAACAAATTTCGCGCAAAGGTAATAGGAGCGAATGACGAAGAGGTCGCGCAGGCGCTTGGCGGCAGAACGCTGCAGTGCGTATCTAAGCAACCGGCGCCGCCGTTTGGCGTGATAACGGCGCAGGGGCGGTACACGGCTCCGCGCCGCGCCGCCGGGCCGTTCGGGTTTGATCTGCGGGAACACTTCGCCGTCAACAACATCGGCGGGAGCTTTTCGATTATCGGGACGGTCGACGGGGGCAACGCGTCAACAGGTAACTCGGTAGATAATATCCCCTACGCCATTAGAGGCCATGTCCGCCGCGTTATAAGCATGGCCCAATCACCGGAAGTGCGCGGAATCTTTCACGCCGCGTTTTTGGGCGAAAGGGAGCACCTGCCGGAATCGCTGAACACACGCTTCCGCAAAGCCGGCATAATCCACCTTCTGGCGATCTCCGGTTTCCACGCCGCGTTGCTATACACGGCCGTGTTCGTGTTGCTTGGCCTGCTCCGCGTACCTAACCGCCCCAAAACGCTCATAGCGCTCGCGGCGCTCTGGGGCTACCTGTTCCTAATAGGCTTCATCCCCTCGCTCTTCCGCGCCACGGCCATGGCCACCCTCTTATGCGCGTCGGTGCTGCTCCAACGCAAAAACCACATAGTCCACACGCTGGGCATCGCCGGATTCTTCTGGCTCTGCTTCTCGCCGCACAGCCTCTTCGCGCCGGGCTTCCAGCTCTCTTTCGCCGCGACCGCCGGGATCGCGATGCTGCAGCCGGTACTAAGCGGAATCACCCGCGCCGTCAACTCATACATCGATAACAAACCGATAGAGTTCCTTGTTGAAAAAATCCTATCGCCGCTATGGGTCTCCGTAGCCGCGACCGCGGCAACCGCGCCGCCGCTGCTCTACCACTTCGGATCGCTGTCGCTCTACGGGATACTCTTTAACCTGATAGCCATACCGCTAATGTCCGCGGCAATGTGGCTCTTCTTCGCGGCGGTCGCCCTCTCCCCCGTCGCGGCGGCCGCCGGCGTTTTGATATTCTGCGCGGAGAAGGCCTTGAGCTTGATGATCTTCCTGAGCGGATTCTGCGAGCGTTCATCCATAAGCGAGATTACCGTCCCAAACGTATCGCCGGCGCTGCTCGTTACAACGGTTCTATTCATGCTCGGCCTCTGCGCCGTCCGAACAAAATCCCGCGGCGTCTACGCGCTTAGGGCCGGGGCGGCGGCAACGCTGATAATAGCGGTTACCGCGCTCTACGCGTCAATAAACGCCAAGACCGAAAACATCGTGCTGCGAAGCGACGGCGCGACGGTCAACGTGATCATACACAGGGACAAAGCCGCGTGGATCGTGGCGCAGGGGCGGAAAAAAGAGGTCAGAAATTTGCGTATAAGAGAGGTAGAGCCGCTGCTGGTTCGAAAAGGGGTTAAAAAAGTTCCGCTCGCAGTGGTCGACGAACTCCTGGAAGACGAAGCGCACGAGCTGGCCTTTAACACAGGGTTCGACCCGCAAATGGTGGTGCTAAGAGACGGCCGGCGCGACGCGGGCGCGGATTTTATGGGCGGGCGCGGCGACGGGTACAAAAGGATCCCCGGGGCGGGTTTCGCCGACGCGGACGGTGCTTGCCGCTTGGTCGTGGGGGCGGACGGACAAGCGGAGGTGACGATCGGCGGAAGAGGGTCGGCGCGGGACCGTCACCTGTCAAACGGCGCGTTTAACAAATAAACCCAAAGATCGTACAACACCGGCTTGCCGTCCTTCATAAGAGGCGTGTCGGCATCCATGCACAGCAGATTGTGGTAAGCGGAGTTATCTTTACTCGGCTTCGCCGGTTTTATCGAGGTTATCAGTGTATTTGAGTTTGCGTAGGGGAAGCCGATGTCGTCTATGTTTATCACCGGGGCGATGTTTCTGAAGCCGAACGCGTTCCAATACTTGCGCATCGCCGTGATGGGCATAGTCTCGTCTTTGGTGTGGGCCACCGCGAAGAATTTTTCTATGCGCGTGTTGCTGCGCTTATCTATCCAAGCGCCCGCTTTATCATACATGAAGCTGTAATCCATGGAGGCGAACATAACGACCCCCGCGGTGCTGTAGTACTTGCCGAGCAAAGCCGCGTGCCCGCCCCCCTGCGAGTGCCCGGCGACGAGGATCCTAGACCAACGCGGGACATCCCCGGCGGTCAGGTACTGCTCCCAACCGTCGTGCGGGTATTGGTCGGCGAGGTAGCGCAACAGCTTGACGAGGCGGTTCTCGGCGCTGTTCGGGCGGCTCACGTTCACGTGCGGCGAAAAGTCCGCGCCGAACAGCACTTCCCGCCGCACGTTCTCGTAACACTCTAGGTTGCGGCTCTTTGCGCACTTGTTGTTGACGGAGACGTCGTTTACGTACTGCAAACTTATGGCGTGGAAACCGCGGTCCGCGGCGGTCTCGCAGAGCATTTTGTAGTTCATGGCGCGCGACATAGTCCCCGGAAAGAAGAGGAAGAGCACGCCGCGCCGCGCCGCCCACGGGTTTATAACCGCGTAGTGATCGAAGAGGGCGCTCCTGATGGCCGGATCGGTCTCGGTGGGCGAAACGGCGTAGCCGCGAGCCGACACGCCGTCGGCCCCGAGGATGAGCAGCCAGACGGTTATGCAGACGATTGTTTGAGAGCGTTTGACCATTGTATAAAATAATACGCGCGGCGTCTGAAAACATTGTCGGCGACTTTTAGACGCGCCGCCAACCTAATCTTAATTAAGTAAGTGCGAATCAATCTTCTCAACTGTCAAAAAAATCAACTAACCGCCGACACCCACCCCCCTATGTTCCGCTTATCAAAGTCAAAGTTCACCCCTACCTTGAAGACCTTCTTCCCGCTCCCCGTCCAAGGAACGGCGTACTCCTTGCTATCGATCTGCGCCAACGCTTTCTCCGCGCTGCCGTCTAACTTGAACTCGAAGCAGTAGACGAAATTTCGCGTCATCACAAGCGTATCGATCCGCCCTGCCGCTATCCGTACCTCAGAGCGGCAGTTGAAGCCAAGCATCATGAATATCAGGTGCACTACCAATTGGAAGTACTTCTCTTTATTATCCACTATCTCGTAGGGGATGGTTGCGAAGAAGCGGTTTAGGATGTCCATAGCCCCGTCCAGGTCGCCGCGCACTATCGCCCGTA
>Ga0268262_10005761_pt1 | contig 12159 bp, 14 predicted proteins | sample TergutNc150P3_FD_190354 | JGI IMG/M metagenome (GOLD analysis project Ga0268262, IMG submission 190354) | Nasutitermes corniger P3 segment gut microbial community from laboratory colony in Florida, USA - Nc150 P3 (SPAdes) (version 2) | ecosystem: Host-associated > Arthropoda: Insects >... | reverse complement strand
CGCGGAAATTTCCCAGCGGGAACAGAGGGTATCGGATTTAAGCAATAGCATTGCCACCCTCCAGGCGCAGTACGATGATCTGCAGCACAGAATGGAAGCGGCCATTAAAGCCTTCTACGGCGAATAAGAACTTATTCGTAAATAACATATCTTGAGAATTTTACCACAAACCACACTAACCAACACGAACTTTTACCACACATCTTGTCGATGCTCGTGCATAAGCGTTAACTTACCATAAAAAAAATCCTCACGCAGAGCTCGCGGAGTTCGCAGAGAGTTCAGTTTTATTTCTAAATTTTGCGTTCCTTTCATGTCTTTTCTTTTTTATATAATGAAAATAAACATGAAAGAAGAATTTGGCTTTCTCTTTGCTCATAGTTCTCTGCGTTCTCTGCGTGATAAAATTATGGTGAAATTTTTTAGCTGTTACATGCTATCTGTGCAAGTTTTTTCCATAACAATCAATCGCGACGATGGCGGGGAAATTTTCTACCTCAAGTTCCATGACGGCTTCGGTTCCAAGCTCTTCAAAGGCGATGAGTTTGGCGGATTTTACGGTCTTTGCCATTAAGGCAGCGACGCCGCCTATGGCCGCCAAATAAAGGCCGCGATGTGTTACGATTGCTTCTATAACTTCCCTGTTGCGGTTTCCTTTTCCTATCATGACTTTTAAGCCCTTTGAGATTAACAGGGGAGAGTACTTATCCATTCTCCCGGAGGTTGTCGGCCCTATGCAGCCGATTGGCCTGGGCGGTTTGGCGGGAGTCGGCCCCGCGTAAAACACCGCTTGCCCGTAGAAATCAAAGGGAAGTTTCTTCCCGGCTTCGATAAGTTCAACTATCTTTTTATGAGCCGCGTCCCTTGCGGTATAAATTTTCCCGGTGATGTAGACCGCATCTCCCGCATTAAGGCCGCTTATCGCTTCGTCGCTTATCGGGGTCCGGAGTATTGTCACAGGGTTCCCTCCGCGTGCCTTGTGGCGTGGCAGCCGATGTTCACCGCGACGGGAAGCCCTGCTATGTGGGTAGGGAAAGTTTCAATGCTCACGCTCAGGGCTGTTGTTTTGCCGCCGAAACCCGCGGGGCCTATGCCAAGCGAATTTATTTTTTCAAGCAGTTCTTTTTCTACGCCGCGCCAAAACTCATTTTCGTTAAAAAAACCGACAGGCCGCAAAAGCGCTTTCTTGCTTAAGAGCGCGCATTTTTCCATTGTCCCGCCGATTCCCACGCCGACAATAACCGGAGGGCAGGGATTGCCGCCGGCTTTTGATACTGTACCGACAATAAATTTTTTTATTCCCTCAATGCCGTCAGAAGGGGTTAGCATAGCCAGGGCGCTCATGTTTTCGCTTCCGAAGCCTTTTGGCGCGATGGTGATCTTTATCTTATCGCCTGATGTGATTGAATAATGAATAACCGCCGGTGTGTTATCTTTGGTATTAACCCTGTCAACCGGATCCCTAACCACGGAATTTCTTAAATAGCCTTTTTTGTATCCCCGGCGGACGCCTTCGTTTATCGCTTCTTCCAGGTTCCCTGTAAAGTGCGCATTGGTTCCAAGCTCAACAAAAAAAACCGCCATGCCGGTATCCTGGCAGATTGGGATCTGTTCTTCCCTCGCGATTTTTGCGTTCTCTATAATTGTCCCGATTACGCTTTTCCCCAGAAGCGATTCTTCGCTGTCAAAACGTTTTGACAGTTCCTGTTCTATGTCCTTGTTAAGGTAACAATTCGCGTCGATGCATAATTTTTCGACCAATTCGATTACCTGGCAGCTGCTTATTTCTTTCATTGCTTGTGTCACTTTGTGTGCATCACTTCGACCCCATCCCAGTCAGGCGGAGGAGGGGTAACTTCGTAGGTTTTGCAGCGCTTGTAGAGGCTTTTGGCGTTGAAATCGCCGGGAAGTAAATTATGGGCAGCTGCGAAATATTTTGCCGCCGTCGTAAAATCGCGTTTATAGTAAAGCTCCATCCCCTTGTTGTGATAGTTCCACGCTTTCGCCTCAGTTTCGCCCGGCGATTTTTTTGCGGTATAAATTTTTATTCCCCTGGTTTTTCCCTTAACCGCAACGGTGTCCAAAAGCCTGTAAAAAAGCTGCGAGGCTTCGCCCGATTTACCCGATTTTATAAGGGCATCATGAAGTGTTTCTGATATTAAAATTTCCGAGTGGTAAGTTTTATTAAGCCCTTCCATGCGGGAAGCAAGGTTTACCATGTCGCCTATAACTGTATAATCCATTTTCCTTTCGCTGCCGATATTGCCTACCGTTACGGTTCCGTAATTAATTCCAATGCCTATGTGGAATTCGGGCTTCCCCAGCTTTAGCTGGTTCTCGTTAAAGGCTTTAACGGCTTCTATCATATCGAGCCCCGAGAGGACAGCCTGCTGGGCGTCGTCGTCGTGCTTAACGGGAGCGCCCCAAAACGCCATTATCGCGTCGCCGATGTATTTGTCTACAATTCCGTTCCGGTTCATGATTATATCAACCTGGCCGGAAAAATACCTGTTAAGCGAATTAACGAGATCGTCCGGGGCCATGTTTTCGGAAATGGTTGTGAAGCTCCGTATGTCGGAAAAAAGTATCGCTAGCGTCCTGTTTTCGCCTACCAGCATGGATTCCGGGGAGGCGAAGAATTTATCGATAAGGTCTTTGGGGACGTACTTCTGGAAAATCTGGCGGATCCTCTGTTCTTTTTTGCCTGCCAAAACCGCTTCAAAAGCGTAACGTTTTATTTGGGTGTAGGCTTTTTCCAGTTCCGAGATCATCAGATTAAAGGTGGAAGCCAGTTTCCCCGTTTCGTCGTTGTATTCTACTTCCACCCTCGAAGAAAGTTCGCCGCTGGAAGTGATGCCGTTCATTGCGTCCACCACCCGTTTCAGGGGATTGGTAAGGCGGCTGGCGAAAAAGATCAGCATTACCGTCCCAAGGATAGAAGTTATTACAAGCACCAAACCGGTTTGGAAGCGAATTTTATTCGCGTCAGCGTAAAAAATGTCTTCGTCTTCGGTCAGAAGCATGTACCAGTTGAATGGCGTAAAATAAAAGGACGTAAATACCCGATTGGCTCCGCCAAGAGGCGCGTTATAAAGCCCTTCCTTCTCCTCTTTCAGAATTTTCACGATCCGTTCGCTTTCGTCAGGCGATATTTCCAGAGGGGAAGTAGACATCGCGATTCTTCCCGCGTCGTCAAGGGCGAGGATTATTTCGGTGTCGCTCAGGATAATGCCTTTTGCGTAAATAAAGACTGAGCTTTTTGCGGCCTCTACCATTTCGGGCCGCCCTGAAAAATTATTTTCCAAAAGCAGGTTCCACTGGCCTTCGGCGTACTTTTTAAGCTCGGAAGTTTTGAATATAAAAAACGATTGCGCAAGGCGCATTATGCCGCTTTGGGCTGCAAAAAACGAAGCCTGCTGGGCGATGCCAAGGGCAAGGACCAGAACAGGCAACACCACTAATATAATTTTGGAGCGAATTTTCATTTTGAAAAAAGCTTAAGGTATGGGGAAGTTTTTAGCAATAGGTTCCGGAATTTACGCCGCGTGTCTACGCGACTACAGCGTCAGGCTTTTCCAGCTCGTAAATGTACCCTGTTTTCATGCACATTTCAAAAAGATGGCGGGACATGGGTTCTTCAATGATCTTCTCGCTCCCGTCGCTGAGGCGGTAAATGCGAATAGTGTAGTCGAATTCATTCTCGGAAATAATGTCAAAATACTCTATTTTGCCTGTCCGGCTTTTTATGCAGTAACGCTTCATGTTGTTCCTCCGTCGTTATGATTATCGGAAAAATAAGCTAAAGGTTTATATCATTGTGCGTTATTTTTTTATGTGCTGTATTTTGTTTTATATTGCTGTATAATACGAATATGAAAATATCTGTACCCATTTCATATAAATTTTGTCCGATGCCATTGTTTCTTTATGGGACATATAAAGAGGATGATATGCCCAATTTTGGTTTATTTGGCTGGTTTAATTTTTATTGGGATGTTGAAATAGGAGCAATGGCTTGTATTGGAAACAATAAATTAACAAAAGATCGTATAGAAGCTACAAAAGTTTTTTCGGCTAATCTTGTTACAGAAGAATTATTGCCTATTGCTGATTATTTCGGTAATAAGGAAGGGTATTCAAAGGATAAAATGAATGTTAATGTGGAAATTGAAAAAGGACAAGTTCTCGATATTCCGATTTTAGCAAAGAGCCCATGGATTTTTGAATTGGAAGTTAATAAAACAATAACTTTGAAAAACAGTGAAATTTTTTTATGTGATATCAGGAATGTTTTAGCTGATGAAAATTTATGTAATGAAACTTTAACAGTTGAAGAATGTGTAAAAACAATACGGCCTGTGCATACCATAAGCCAAAAATATTTTTCCTGGGATGGAAATGAAATTTGCGATTGGGGAAAAGCAATGCACGAACGAACTGCTTGACATAAAACGAATAGATGGTGCATAATATATAGACTATCAAGTCCGTATTCGTGATCTGTTTATGGGATTACGACTTGAGGGATTACTAAAAAAGGAGAAAGTATGAGCCAGGATATTAATATGTTAAGCAATGTTGATAATGAATTAGTTGGCGAGTTTAAAGATAAGAGTATAAAACATCATATAGCTACTAAACTGGAATTCGCTATTAATGTGGCTGGTACTGATTTTAATGATATTGGGGAAGCTATAAATCATGCATATCAATGCGGATTGGCGGCTATGAATTCATATACAGTTGTAAAAAGCAAAGAAGGGAAAAGTTCGGTTGATCAGGATGAGCTTTACGGAATACTCAGGCAAAGCCATTCTTTGGAGCATAAAGCCGATTTTTTAAGAGAAATAGCCAAAGAATGGTTTCCAATAGAACTGCATAATGAAAAGAAAATTAAAACTGTTCATCTTGAATTAATTGAGCTGGCTAATTTTCTAAAGAAATAAGGAGCCTCTTTCTATCAAAATATTTTGTTAATGAAATATATGAAAGAATGGTTTAATGATTCGGGTTTTTGGAAGAATTATGCCCCTATTATATTTGACGACAAGCACTGGGCGGAAGTCCCCGAAGTTGCGGACAGCGTAACTCGTCTCGCGGGCTTAAGTCTTTACGGTTCATCTCTTCAGGCTGGCGGCGGCCCCAGGGCGCTGGATCTCTGCTGTGGCATGGGCCGAATCACGGCGGAACTTGCCCGCCGGGGTTTTGCCATGACAGGCGTGGACATAACCGATTCCCTTTTGGAAACCGCCCGTGAAGACGCCGTTTACGAGGGCCTTGATATCGAGTATGTTCTGGCCGATGCCCGCTCTTTTGTCCGGCCGGGTTTTTTTGACACGGCTATGAACCTTTATATTTCTTTTGGCTATTTTGAAAAACCGGAAGACGATTTGCTTTTGGCGCGGAACGTATATGAATCCCTTAAGCCGGGCGGATCTTTTATCATTGAAACCCTGGGCAAGGAAATTGCCGTCAGGGATTTTATTCCCGGGGAATGGTTTGAAAGGGCAGGCTACACCGTGCTTACCGAATACGAAGCGGTTGATTCCTGGGCTGCCCTAAAAAACCGCTGGATTTTGATCCCCAACGCCGAGCCCAACGGAAAGAGAATTGAGAAGACCTTTACCCAGCGGCTTTACGCCGCAACGGAGCTGCGGGCCTTGCTCTTCAAAGCCGGCTTCGCGGGCGTGGATCTTTACGGCGGCTGGGACGAGCGCCCCTACGATCAAAACGCCGAAATCCTAATCGCCGTCGGAAGAAAAGCTGAAAAGTGAAGCCATCCCCTTACAAAGGCGTTGAATTTATGCTACAAAGAAAACCAGATGCTGCGACACTAGCTCATCCGGATAGAGCAACAGCCTTCTAAGCTGTAGGTGGGCCGTTCGAGTCGGCCGTGTCGCAATTTTTTTTGAGGTATTTCAAATGATAGAAAAAATTGATGGTGTAAAAGCAGGCATCAAATTGTGTTACGGCATGGTAGGCGGCGGGCAAGGTTCGATGATCGGCGGCACACACCGCAAAGCAATCGCCCTGGACAGCCTGGCGGAAATTGCGGCGGGTTGTTTTTCGCGTTCCGCTGAAAACAATACAGCGACCGCCAAAGCTCTGGGTATTGCCAGGGATCGCTGCTACGGATCTTTTGAGGAAATGGCCAAGGCTGAAGCTGCGCGGTCTGACAAGATCGATTTCGTTGTGATCGCTACCCCCAATGACAGCCATTTCGCGGCATGCAAGGCTTTCCTAAATAATGGAATTCATGTGGTTTGCGACAAGCCACTTACCCTGGAGGCAGCGGAAGCCCGGGAACTGGCGGATATAGCAAAGAAAAATAAACTGCTTTTCGCCGTTACTTACACCTACACAGGCTTTCCGGCAGTTAAGCAGATAAGGGAGATGATCCGCGCTGGCAGCATCGGCGAAATTCGCTATGTGAATGCCGAATATTTGCAGGATTGGCTGGCTACTGCCGTTGAAAAAGAAGGCAACAAGCAGGCACAATGGCGGCTGGATCCGAAAAGCTCAGGCAGAACCAACACCGTGGGGGACATAGGTTCCCACATCGAAAATATGGTTTCCTGCGTGACAGGGCTTAGGATAAAGTCCCTCTGCGCAAGGCTGGATAAAATTGTTGAAGGCCGTGTATTGGATGACAACGCAAATATCATGGTTGAATACACAAGCGGCGCGAAAGGCTTTTACTGGCCGTGCCAGGTAGCTATCGGTTACAGCAACGGGCTTCGCCTGCGAATTCTCGGCTCGAAAGGCTCAATCCAGTGGACGCAGGAAAATCCCGACTATATTGACCTTTTTAAGCTGGGACAGCCAAAGGAGTGCTGGGCGCTGGGCGAGGAGGGTTTTCATCCCCTTGCGCAAAATCACTCAAAAATTCCGTCAAGCCGCCCGGCGGGTTATCATGAGATAATGGGAAATATCTACAAGACCTACATCGGCGCCCTTGCCAAGCTTAAAGCAGGCCAAACCGTCAGCGAAGAGGATATGGATTTCCCTGGCGTTGAAATGGGCGTAGATGGAGTGATATTCATCAACAAGTGCGCGGAAAGCTCCGGGAAGGGAGCGGTCTGGGTTGATCTATAATACGGCTGACTCGAAGGCTTTATCATGACAGGCACGCAAGGATTTTCCCGTAAGGCTGTTTTTCTGGAAGCCATTAAATATTCTTTTCCTGTGCTGCTTGGCTATGTGACCCTTGGCATTGCCTTTGGCCTTGTCGCAACCGGGGCAGGTTATCCGTGGTGGTTTGCCCTTTCAATGAGCCTGTGGATGTATGCCGGAGCGGGGCAATTTTTTGCCATTGGGCTTTTTACCGCAGGGACAACCCTTTTGGAAGCCTGCCTTATCCAGCTCGTTATAAATATCCGGCATTCGGCGTACAGCTTTTCCATGCTGAATAAATTTTCTGGCCCGTTTAAGCCCTACCTTGTTTTTTCCCTGTCCGATGAAACTTTCGCCCTTTTTTCATCCATGCCGGTTCTTCCGGAAGATAAAAGGCATCTCTTTATGGCGTATGTTGCCATTTTGGATCAATCTTACTGGGTAAGCGGTACGCTTTTAGGGGCTTTAGCGGGAGCCCTTATTCCCTTTGACATGAAGGGGATAAATTTTGCCCTGACCGCTCTTTTTGTGGTTCTGATGATGGAGCAAATAAAAAGAGTGAAGAAGCCAGGTGTGTTTATTGCCTCAGCCGCCGCCGCCCTGCTGGGCGTATTCTTCCTGCCGGGTACGGTTTCCCTCCTGGCCGCCCTTGCTATGGCGCTTGTTCTTTCAGCCATCGTAGAGCGCAACTGGCTTCGCGGGGGTGAAAGCCATGAATAGCACTGCGGAAGCCCTTGGCATGGTCTTTGCGATGGGAGCGGTGATCATTTTTTGCCGGGCTTTTCCCTTTTTGTTTTTCTCGCGTAACAAAGGCGCTGACAGTAACAGTGAGAAGGGCGGCATAAAAAACCTTATTGATTTCGCGGAAAAAATTATCCCTCCCGCAGCTATGACTGTACTGAGTTTTAACATTTTGGGCGCTTCGTTCAAGGAGGATCAAATTGACGGGCTTTTGGTACTTGGCGCCTCGGCAATCACCGCCGTTTTGCATTTATGGAGACGCAATTTCCTGATCAGTATTCTTGGCGGAACCGCAGTCTACATGATTCTGTGTAGACTTTTATAGCAGACTCTTGTAATTCACTATGTTGGTGTTATTATTTAGTTATGAGTAAAAAATTTGATCCGGCCGCTTTGTCCGAGTTTGCCCGTTATTACGGTTTTCACTATGACCGCATTGATTCCGCTGCCCTGGTGGAGGATGTGCTTTATGAAATGGAGAGGGGGCTTAATGGGCTCCCGTCCAGCCTTCCGATGATCCCCGCTTATATCAGCCCGGTTTCCAAAATAGCGCCGGGAAAACTTGTAATTGCCCTTGATGCCGGAGGGACCAATCTCCGGGCCGCGCTCGTGGAGTTTGATGAAAGCGGCAAGGCAGTGGTTAAGGAAAGCCGGAAGGTTCCGATGCCCGGTACCAGCGGGCCGATAGGAGCGGTTCCGTTTTTTGACGAGATCGCCGCGGTAACCGCGCCGCTTATTGAAAAAGCCGAAAAAAAAATTGAAGGGATTGGTTTTTGTTTTTCCTACGCGATGGAAATTACCAAAGAAACGGATGGAATCCTTCTGTCGTTCAGCAAAGAGGTAGACGCTCCCGAGGTAATTGGCAAGGCAATGGGCGCGGGGTTAAGGGAAGCTCTGATCCGGCAAAATGCCAGGCCGCCTGAGAAGATAGTCCTCTTGAATGATACGGTGGCAACGCTTTTGTCCGGTTTCTCGGAATTGCCGGCGCATGGCGGCCTTCGCCGGGGAGAGGATAAATACGACGTAGAGATTGGGCCTGTGGTGGGCTTTATCTTGGGAACGGGGTTTAATACCGCGTACCCTGAAAGGCGCATACCAAAAATTAATTTCGATTCCGCCGGGCGTCCACAAATTGTGGTTTGCGAGTCGGGTAATTTTGCCCATCGCTATATCGGATTTCTTGACAACGAATTTGATAGAACAACCAAATTCCCCAGCGCTTATACCCTGGAAAAAACCGCTTCCGGCGCTTACCTGGGGCCGCTTACGTTCCACATTATTTCCCGGGCTTTGCGTGACGGCGTTTTTGATTTCAAAAAAGCGGACGAATTCCTTTCATGGCCGACGATGCAGACGAAAGACCTGAACGAATTCATGCACGAGCCGCTTGCCCGCTCAGGCCCGATTGGAGAACTCTTCGGACCTGACGAAAGGGACGCATTAACGAGCTTTGTGTACCTTACCTCAATTGTAACCGAGCGCGGCGCTATCTTTTCGGCGGCTGTGCTTGCGGCGGCCATCGAGAAAGCCGGAGCGGGTTTCGATCCCTTTGTGCCTGTGCGCGTCGCGGTTGAAGGAACCACCTATATGATTTACAAGGGGATGAGGAGAGCCCTGGAATCGCATCTTCACGTTTTGCTCAACAGGGGCAAGCCGCGCTCCTATGCCATATCCCCGGTGGAACAGGCGTCTCTTTTAGGCGCGGCAGTCGCCGCCCTTTCCACAAATAGCGGGTAGTGCTCTTTATTTATTTTCAGGGCAAAGCGACTCGGCTAAATTTTCATGTTTGAACTCCACTTCCAGCAATACCTGTTTTGTGTTTTCAGTTCCATCCCTGTAATCAATCAGAAGTTGTGGAGGAGTAGACCCAAATATTTTTTTCCACCACGTTGTCTCCTCAATTAGCTTTGCGGAAATGATTTTTTCTTTTGGAATGAAAAAAGTTTTTTCCTTTGGCGCGTCATTATTTCCAAAATTGGACAGGGCGGTAAGCCAGCTTGTTTGAGGGAAATGATGAAACCGGAATCCCCCTGAGGTGGCAATAATGAGTCCCCAAATCGAAGTCCATTCCTTGCTGTCAAATTCCTCCCAGCCAGACATATACCGCCCAAGGCTGCGGGCAAGGACTTTTTCCCCGGTTTCTTCTTCGTACTCCCGCCAAAATTTTTCAGCGTCTTTTTGGTTTTTTTTTACCGGCATTTTTTTATTTCTCCACCTTACATTCTTCCAGCTCTTTCAGCCTTTCCTCTTCAAGTTTAACTGATAAATTTTTTTCCTGGGTTGGCAGAACAAGCCCCTTTGGCCCGCCTTTGGCCCGCCGCAGGTATTTTACAGGGGTATAGAAAAGATCCCCTCCGCCGTTCTTTCTACCTTTGGAATAAAAGATAGCCAGGCTGCCGGCGTCAATTAGAATATCAAGGGGTATGGTTTTTCCGGGGCGCTGTTTGATAAACACATAAGAGCCGGGATAGTCCCTTGCGTGGAGCCATAGATCGCCGCCTTTGACGTGCTTCCTTAAAAGGGCGTCGTTTTCCGCCGCGTCCCTGCCAACGATGATTAGCCAGCCTTTGCGGCGGAAGGACAGCCCGGGCCGTTTTAGGTCGTCCTGCCGCGCAGGGGAGATCAGTTTTCCATGAACCAGCGAGGTTTTTAAAAGCTTGTTTAAGACCAGCGGGTTAGTTTCGGCGAGCAGGGAGTTCAGGGTCTCCTCGAGGCGTGATAGTTCCTCTTCGCCTTCTTCAATTTGTTTTTGCACTTCCGCCATGCCGCTTTTGGCTTTTCTGTACTGTTCGTAGTAATCTTCCGCGGAAGCCGAAGGTTTTTTATACGGGTCGATTTTTATCCTTACCGTGCTTGCGGTTTTTACGCCTCCATCAAAGTTTCCATTGAAGCCTTCTACTTCAAGCCATTCATCGCCTGGTTTTATCAGATTGAGATTCGAGAGGATTATATCGCCGTATTCCTTAAATCTTTCCGCCCTGGAAAAATCCTCTTTTTTGTCTTTAAGTTTTTCCTGCGATGATTTCAGCCTGTCGATGCTTGCCTCAACTTTCCGCCTGGCTTCTTCACGTAAACTGTCAAGCGAAAGGGCGCCGCCCTCCCGGCGGTAAAAGGCGTCGATCTTTTGGCTAAAAGATGAATCGGGCGGCAGGCTTTCAAGCAGATCCTCCGGAAAGGAGCGAACCTGAAACTCTTTGCCGCTTTTTTCATTATTGCCTGACGGAGGTTCCGGCCTGTAAAAGCCGCCTGAAACCTCTCCTTTTTTTGGCAGCCGCCGCATCGCGTCCAGCACTTTCCCTTCCGCGTCCGTAACGATAACGTTGGCGGCGTTTGACCAGAGCCTGACATAAATAAGAAAGCGTTCTTCGCCTTCCTCCGAATTGCGCCTGACGGTAATCCGCACTATCCTGTCATTTCCAAGCTGGGTGGCTTCCTCAATCCGGCCGTTTATAATTCTGGAATTTAGAAATTCCGCAAAGCGCAGCGGCCTGGCGCTTTTTGGCGCGGATTCAAAGGTCTCATGGATCCTGCACGCAAGCGGGCTGATTGAGACAAGCAGGGTTTTTGCGCCGCCTTTCCCGTAGAGCTTAAGGCACAGGACATCGAAGGCGCTTTGAACGGCCTTCTGGATCTGAGCGCCCGGCAGTTCAAGTTCTTCGAGGATCAGGTTTATTTCTTTCCAGTTAAGGGACATACAGCCTGCCAACCTGTTCGGGGAAACAATAAGTTATTCAATAGGTCTATGTCTATTGTTGAGCGGGGATACCCGTAAGCAGCCATTGCATAGGCGCCTATCAGAAGAAATTTAACTTTTCTGTTTGATAAGGCGAGTAATATGTCTCTGTAATCGTTGTTCAACATCGTATTTTTTACCCATTGATACTACCTCGCAAGTCAGCGGCCAGACCAAAGCCACACGCTCACTCATGGAACCGGGAACATATCCTGAAGACCCACGAGCTGACTGCGATAAAACGGAAATGGTTTTGTCCATATTCATGAGTATATCAATCTGCCTCCAAATTAAAAGAGCCTAAAGTCGCGTTTCCTGTACCTCTGTAAACAAAGTACAGTGCATGTATTCCGTCCGGTATTTTTATGCTGGAAGAAAATTCTTTCCAGATATTGCTGGAGACGACTTCTATTTTTCCGAGAGGAGCGGCGTCCCATTTTGTTTTCACCTCGAAAGCGCCACGGCAGTATCCGCGTACCCTTACTTTTACAGTGGTTACGCCCTTGCAGTCAAAATACTTAAAGCCAACGCCGCTACAGTCCAGTATATTAGCGACAAAGCCGGTTTCCTCG
>Ga0268262_10005760_pt1 | contig 12160 bp, 7 predicted proteins | sample TergutNc150P3_FD_190354 | JGI IMG/M metagenome (GOLD analysis project Ga0268262, IMG submission 190354) | Nasutitermes corniger P3 segment gut microbial community from laboratory colony in Florida, USA - Nc150 P3 (SPAdes) (version 2) | ecosystem: Host-associated > Arthropoda: Insects > Digestive... | reverse complement strand
TGTTCCAAGCTCATCTTCACGTTCCAAGCCAATATGAACGGTCATATCCCCTTTCTCTATTTTGGAAAGAGCACTTACAACTATATTCAAGGGCTTCGTTATGGAAAGCGTGAGGAATATGCCAGAAATTATAGAAATGAGCAAAACAACAATTAAAAGTGTAATCGCTATGTTTTTGTCATGGTGTGTACGTTTTGAAGCCCCGTCTGATAATTCTTTGGTTGAATTAACTGTATTTCCTATGGCACCATTGCCGGCTTTAAACATTTCTCCTACTGCATTTAATAGTGCAGGTGGAAGCTCTTCCGCACAAGCTCCAGTATTAGAATCTATTTTTGCGGTTTTTACATAATTGTTCATTTCTACCATAATCTTGTCAATGGAAAACTGCAAATCGTCCAAAAGTTTTTTTCCTGATTCTTCAATGACCAATTCTCTTTGCTTGCTAATAACTTCTTTTATAATAGCATAGGATTCGTCCATAGCTTTTATGATTTCAGTACGATTTTTATCTGTTTTCGCAAGCTGCCAACGCATCATGTTTACTCGCAACTCTTGTGCTTGCTCGGCGGTTTTCACAAGCATTCCCAAAGGAACTGCTCCTTTTTCGTATAATAAACCCATTTCCTCGTCAAGTGTACTTAAACTGTTGAGCAAATGTATTCCTATAATCGCCGTAAGTACGGCAACAAATAGGAAAGCTAGCATTAATTTAGTACCTATTTTAATATTTTTCATTGGTTACCCGCTGTATTGTTGGTTAAATAAATATATATTTTATTTTAAGAAATAGTCAAATTTTTAAAAAAATAAAAAAGCGCATTTTTATGTCTAAAAATGCCTAGTTCTTACACCCTGAACTGACTCAAAACGCTTTTCAATTCGCTTGCGAGCTTTGCAAGCTCACTCGCTCCTTCGTTAATTTGAACTGCTCCATGAGCGCTTTCTTTAGTAACCTGATTCATATCAATCACATTTTGGCTCACCTCGCTTGCTCCCTTGGCGGCCTCGCCTGCGTTACGGGCAATATCATTGCTGCCCTTGACCACATCGCCCATAGATTCAACAACGCGCTTAGCCCCAAAACTTGCTTGCGAAGCATTGCGAGCTATATCCTTGTTGCCTTTGGCAACCTCACCCATAGACTCCGCAACGCGCTTTGTGCCAATATTGACTTTCGCAACGCTGTTTGCAATTTCATTGCTTGCCTTGGTTTGCTGGCCAACGTGGCTGGATATTGCCTCTATGCCCTGATTTATTTTCGCTATTATCTCAGAAACATTGTTTATAACCGTCACCGCATTGCCTGTGCCAGCTTGTATGCTCTTTATGCGCAGCGCTATGTCGTCTGCACTCTTTGCACTTTGGTTTGCGAGTTCCTTTATTTCACCAGCAACAACAGCAAAGCCTTTGCCTGCTTTGCCCGCAGAAGCAGCCTCTATTGTGGCATTGAGAGCTAATAAATTTGTTTTGTCTGCTATCTTCTTAATTACATCGGTCACCTGCCCTATTTCTTTTGCCGCAGCACCCAGTTTGCTCATCACGTCTGTTGCCTCGCGAGACTTTGCCGTGGCTTCGTTTGCAACCTTGCTGGCATTTCCGGCATTGCCCGATATTTGGCTTATGCTCATGCTCATCTCCTCAACTGCCGCAGCTATTGTGCTTATATTCGCAGACATATGTTCGGCTGCCTCTGCTACCTCGCTTGCATTCACAGAGGCTTCTTTTGCCCTGTTTGCCATAATGTTTATGTTGTCTGCCACCTGTTCCACCGCACTTGTCACATCCACTACGTTGGTTGCAGATTCTTTTGCTGTGGCGGCTATTGATTTTATGTTCACAGACACTTGCTCTATGGCACTGGAAACAACCATTGTTTTTGACGAAGCCTCTTTAGAACCGCTGGCTAGCTGCCTGCTTATGCTGGAAAGTTCCTCTGCCGAGCCAGATAGAGTGTCTGAGTCTTGGCGAAGACGACCGAATATGGTTTGCAACCTATACATGAACTTGTTCAAACCATGCGACATTTGCCCAAATTCGTCTTTGCCACGTTCCTCAAAACGGATGGTTAGGTCGCCACCACCCTCAGCCATTTTTCCAAGTGTAGCGATTGTGCGGGTTATGTTGCCAAAAATGGCAGACATGAACAATAACAGAAATACTCCCCAGGCTATGGCACAGGAAACCGCCAGTATTATCATATTTTTCTGCGTTCTCTTTGCATCTGCTTGAACCACATCAAGGGACACTGCATAAGCAAGTGACCACGGCGATTCAAGACCTTCCGGCAGCATTGGAACATAAGATATTAGGGACAAATCGCCTGTATTTAGGTTTTCCTTTAGTACACGGTAATACTCGCCGTTTTTTATGGCTTCCTTAAGTGCCTGACGCTCATCGTCTTTCATATCTTCGCCTATTTTGTTCAGTATCAGCTCTTCTTTTGGATGCACGGCAATCAAGCCCTCATTAGAAACCAATGCGGCGTAGGCTCCTTTTTTGTCGTCTGCCATTTTGTCAAATAAATACTTATGCATCAAATCCAACTGCAGGTCAATTCCCGCTACGCCAATGAATTTTCCGTTTGCCATTATGGGAGCGCTTAACGTTAATACCTTGCGCTTGCGGGTTTCGCTAGGATATACCCAATCATAAGGCTCCGTCAAGTAAAGTTTTTTTGTTTCTTTTGGTCCGTTATACCAATCGTCATCGTCTGCAATATCATCAGATGGCTCAAAGAATATCTCCATCTTGCCTTGCTCCGTGAGGAATGCCTCTATATTGTAAAACTTATCTTCTTCTGTTTTGTCTTCACTGAAATACGCACCTCTCTCAAAGTCCACATAAACATCAGAAACAACTGGTTGGTCAGACATAGCATAGAGCAATTTTCCGAGAATTTTTGCCTTGTCTTCATCGCTCAGATGTATTATAGCCTGAATGTTTTTTTCCAAAGACCTGAGTTCTGTTATTTTCTTTTCCAAAAAGCTCCTGACTTCCTCCGACCGAACCATTGCCATTGATTTCCCAGCTTCATGTTGCGACTCCCTAGCTGTTTTGGCAGAGGTAGTTAGCGACACTGTGAATGTCAATGTAATTATAGCCACGAAAGCGATAAAGAGTATTAGCGGCAATTTATACTTGAGTTTCATATTCTCCTAAATATATAATTTAATTTTGTCAAATCTTGAAACGCTCTACTGTTTGCTGAAGTTCCTCGGCAATTTTAGACAGCCCTTTAGCACTCTGATTAACTTGATTTGCGCCTTGGGAGGCTTCTTTGGCTGCTTGGCTCACGCCTACCACATTGCCGCTCACATTGGTTGCGCCACGCGCCGCCTCGCTTGCATTGCGAGCAATATCTTTGCTGCCTTTTGCCACTTCGCTTATGGAGTTAGCCACGCGCTTGGCACCTTGATTGACTTGCGCTACATTGTTTGCTATTTCGTTGCTCGCTTTAGTTTGCTGCTCAACATAGCCTGCTATATCTTCTACCGAATTATTGATTTTCCCTATTATACTTGATACATCGTTAATAACTTCAACCGCATCGCTTGTGCCGCTCTGAATGCCATCTATGCGGCTCGCTATATCGTCTGCGCTTATTGCGCTCTGGTTTGCTAATTCTTTGATTTCATTTGCCACCACCGCAAAACCTTTGCCTGCTTCGCCCGCAGAAGCTGCTTCTATTGTGGCATTGAGCGCCAGCAGGTTGGTTTTGTCTGCAATTTTTTTGATTACGTTTGTTACTTGCCCAATTTCTTTGGCGGCAATGCCTAGTTTATTCATAGCCTCAGTTGCGTTTCCTGCCTTGCCCGTTGCCTCTGTTGCAATATGCCTAACCTCGCTTGTATTGCTTGCTATTTGGTTTATGCTTGCGCTCATTTCTTCTATGGCTGTTGCTATGGTATTTATATTGGTACTCATCTGTTCTGCTGCGCCAGCAACTTCGTTCGCACCCATGCTTCCCTGCTCCGCTGCGCTTGCCATAGCGTTTATGTTAACCGCCATCTGCTCCGTTGTGCTTGCAACCGTTGTGCTTTGGGAAACCGTTTTTTCGGCTCCGCCAGCAAGTTGCCTGCTTATGCTGGAAAGTTCTTCAGACGACCCAGATAGTGTCTCTGCGTTTTGGCGAAGGCTATTGAATACGGTTTGCAACTTATTCATAAGCTTGTTCAAGCCATGCGCAATTTGCCCAAACTCGTCTTTGCCATGTTCCTCAAAGCGGATGGTAAGGTCGCCGCCACCCTCGGTCATTTTGCCCAGTGCCACGATTGTGCGGGTTATGCTGCCAAAAATTGCAGACATGAACAATAGCAAAAACACTCCCCAGGCTACGGCACAGGAAACCGCCAGTATTATCATGTTTTTCTGCGTTTTCTTTGCTTCGGCTTGCACCACTTCAAGAGACACTGCGTAAGCAAGCGACCACGGCAATTCAAGCCCTTCTGGTCGCATTGGAACATAGGATATTAGAGACAAGTTGCCTGTATTTAGGTTTTCTTTGAGTACACGGTGATACTCGCCGTTTTTTATGGCTTCTTTAAGTGCCTCACGCTCATCGTCTTTCATATCTTCGCCTATTTTGCCAAGCATCAGCTCTTCTTTGGGATGCACGGCAATCAAGCCTTCATTAGAAACCAATGCTGCGTAGGTACCTTTCTTGTCGTCTGCCATTTTCTCAAATAAATACTTTTGCATCAAATCTAATTGCAAGTCAATCCCAGCCACGCCAATGAATTTTCCATCCACCATAATGGGGGCACTCAACGTGAATACCTTGCGCTTGCTTTTTTCGTTAGGATATGTCCAATCGTAGGGTTCAGTCAAATGAAGTTTTTTCGTTTTCTCAGGCACAAGATACCATTCGTCTGATTCGTCGTTGCCATCAAGACCTGAAGATTCAAAGAAAAGCTCTCTTTTGCCAGACTCAGAGAGAAATGCGTCTATATTGTAAAGTTCGCCAGGCTCTGTTTTATCAGCACCGAAATACGCACCCCCTTCAAAACCAACATAAACATCAGAAACAACTGGTTGGTCAGACATAGCATATATCAGTTTGCCGAGGATTTCGGCCTTGTCTTTATCACTCAGGTTCATTATTGCTCGAATGTTTTGTTCGAGTACCCTGAGTTCTGTTATTTTCTTCTCCAAAAATCCTCTGACATCTTCCGAGCAAGCTATTGCCATAGATTTCCCAGCCTCATATTGCGACTCCCTGGCTGTTTTGGCAGAGTTTGTTAGCGACACTGTGAATGTGAGCGAAATGATAGCTACGAAAGCTAGGAAGAGTATCAACGGCAATTTATATTTGAGTTTCATTTTATTCTACACCCTGAATTGATCTAAAACACTTTTCAAGTCGCTCGCAATCTTTGCAAGTTCGCTCGCGCCTTCGTTAATTTGACTTGCTCCCAGAGCACTTTCTTTGGTCACCTGATTTACGCCAAGCACATTTTGGCTCACCTCGCTGGCACCCTTGGCGGCTTCGCCTGCGCTACGAGCTATGTCCTTGCTGTTCTTGGCTACCTCGTTCATAGATTCCGCTACGTGCTTGGCGCCTACATTGGCTTGCGAAGCGTTGCGGGCTATATCCTTGTTGCCATTTGCAACCTCGCCCATAGATTCTGCAACACGCTTGGTACCTATATTGGCTTGCGCTACATTGTTTGCAATCTCGTTGCTCGCCTTGGTTTGCTGGCCAACATGGCTGGATATTGCCTCTATGCTTTGGTATATCTTAGCTATTATTTCCGATACGCCGTTTATCACAGTCACAGCATTGCCTGTGCCAGCTTGAATGCTCTTTATGCGTTTTGCTATATCGTCTGCGCTATTCGCGCTCTGGTTTGCAAGCTCTTTTATTTCGCCAGCAACAACCGCAAAACCTTTGCCAGCCGCCCCCGCAGAGGCAGCCTCTATAGTAGCGTTCAACGCGAGAAGGTTTGTTTTATCGGCTATCTTTTTGATTACATCGGTAACCTGGCCTATTTCTTTTGCCGCAGCACCTAGCTTGCTCATAACCTCTGTTGCCTCGCGAGACTTAACCGTGGCTTCGTTTGCCACTTTGCGGGCATCTCCAGCATTGTTGGATATTTGGCTTATGCTAGAACTCATTTCCTCAACAGCCGTGGCTATGGTGTTTATGTTCGCAGACATTTGCTCGGCGGCACCTGCCACCTCGCTGGCGTTCACAGAGGCTTCTTCTGCGCCGCTTGCCATAGCGTTTATGTTGCCTGCAACCTGCTCCACAGAATTTGTAACATCAATTACGTTGGTCGCTGATTCTTCTGCGGTGCTGGCTATTGATTTTATGTTCACCGATACTTGCTCTATGGCACTGGAAACAGATATAGTTTTGGTAGATGCCTCTTTTGCGCCGCTAGTGAGCTGCCTGCTTATGCTGGAAAGTTCTTCGGATGAACCAGCGAGCGTGTCGGAATTCATTTGAAGATTTTTGAATATGGTTTGCAGCCTTGCCGATAGGCTGTCCAGTGCCTTGGAAAGGGTGCCAAGTTCATCCCTCCGCTTTAAGCCTGAGCGAACTGTCATATCTCCTTTCTCTATTTTAGAAAGAGTACCTACAACCGTGTTCAAGGGGCGCGTTATGGAAAGGGTGAGAAATATGCTAAGACCTACCGAAAAAAGCAAGACTATGGCTAAAAGCGCAATGACTATGTTTTGGGACTGAATTGTCAGTTCTGAAGCATTATCTGACAACATTTTGGTTGAGTTAACTGTATTTCCTATGGCATCGTTGCCAGCACTAAACATTTCTTCTACAGCACTCAATAGCGCAGGCGGAAGCTCTTCTGTGCAAGTTCCAGTATAAGGATCAATCCATGCTGTTTTGATGAATTTGTGTATTTCCACTATAAGTTTGTCAATAGCTAGCTGCAAATCGTCCAAAAGGTTTTTTCCAGTCTCTGTAATAACCAATTTTCTTTGCTCGCCAATTACTTTTTTTAGTATAGCATAAGATTCATCGATAGCTTTTACTATTTCGGCACGATCTTTCTCTGTTTTTGCAAGCTCCCAACGATAAATGTTTACACGCAACTCTTGTGCTTGTTCTGCAGTTTTTACAAGTAATCCCAAGGGAACCGCTCCATTCTCATACAGAATAAGAGTTTGCTTATCTAGGTTTTTTATGTGCACTGTCATGTATATTCCCAAAAATATCGTCAATGCGGAAATGAGCAGGAAAGACGCTATCAGTTTTAAACCTATTTTGATGTTTTTCACTTGTTTACCCCATAGTTAGCAATGAAAAATATAAATTTATTTTCCCTAGTCAAAAGCCAAGCTGTTGGACCTAGCAAAATAAGGTCGCGAATGAGGGCTGTCCAAGCCTCTGCCTTTGACTGCGCCCCGTCTATTTGAAAACACCCGCAAGTTATTCCAAGGTCAAGAGCAAGCGCCCACACAAGGGCTATTATAAAACTGGCAAACAGGGCTAAGATCACCAAAACACATTCCTTTACAAAAGGAGTGACAATCAAAGCCAAGCCAAACCAAAATTCAAACTGAGGCAAAATCAATGCCCATAAATTCACCAAGTTATGCGGCAAAAACTGATATTGTGCAATTAAAACGGCAAAACCTTTGGGGTCTGCTATTTTAAAAACGCTAGCAAAAATAAACATTCCGCCAATGCCAAGCCTAATCAGAACTTCAAGAATTTTAGCCGTTAAATTCTTGTTGATTCTCCAAGCGGGGATAATGAGCAATGCTCCAATCACAACTTCTGCAATGCCTATATGCAAACCGTATTTCCAAGCGCGCGGAAATTTATTCAAAACAAAATCAAAATTTGTCAAGCTAAAAACATCTGGAAAAGATATTTCAAAAACGCCCAGAGTGAAGAAGGCGGCGGCAAAAAAAATACATACGGGAACAACACATTTCCTCATTTTGGCTTCTCCAAAACTTCTTGCCCTCCAATCCATTCAACTTTCCATTCAACAGATTTCAAATTATTTGCAATAGCGGCTAAAAGGCAAAACAGCCCTAGCCCTATTAAGAATTTAAAGTTTAGCTTTTTTAGCATAGCAATTTCTAACTACTCCCATACTGTAAGGTGGTAATATAGAAAAATTCCCCTCCAAGGAGGGGTGAACAATATTAAAAATAATACTCATAATTCAGCAACAGCGGGAAGAATGGGAATTGGTAAATTTTCCTCTCTTCTGGCGGATTTCTGCCGGTATTGTAGAATATGTAGAATAAATTATTGTGGTCGGTTAGGTTTAAGATTGTTAAACCGAAGTTCCATTTGTCTTTTTTGCCCCAGTCAATAACTTTTGCGTCCAAGCGAAAATAAGGAGTTCGCATAGTTACGTTTCTATTGCCTAGCAACGCAACCATTTCATAGCCAGGATAATCCTGATCCATTCTGTATGTTGAAAAATAACCTAGATATGGGGTGTATGGCATTCCGCTTGCCCATTTTAATTGAAAAGATGTGCGCAAAAAATAAATTTCCTCAAACCAGTTAAAAGACAAATCACTTTTTAAGGCAAAGGGTTGGTGCCAGTTGGGAAAATAAGCTTCGTTTGTCCCATCTTTGAAAACAGACCAGCCCTGATTGAAATTTATGCTGCCACTCACAAAACCCTCCGGTTTTTGCAGCGAAAGTTCATAGCCAAAGGAATAACCCTCGCCGCTCACAATCATATCCCCAAGCGATTCTATTTTCTCCGCTGAATTTGAGTCAAGTTCAGATTCGCTATAAACCGTTAAATTATTTTGAGTTTTGTAATAGGCTTCCACATTAAAGTTGAACATATCCAAAATATTGCTCCGAGAATAACCCACTGCAGATAAAATTGAGCTGGATGGCTTTACCGTTCCATTTATTGCTGTTTTGCGGGCAGGATAGTAAAATTCGTTCAAGGCTTCCTGGTCGGAGAACATAAGGCTGTTCAGGTATTGCAAATAATAGCCGGTGTGGAATTCTAATTTTTGATTTTCCGCAAACTCCCAAGAAGCAGCAAAACGCGGTTCCGCACCAAAATGCTTGGAAAGTTCGTGATAGTTTAGCCGTAGTCCGTATTGCACGTCCCACGAATCAGGCCGCCAGGAATCTTGAGCGTATAAAATATGGTGGTATGCCTCTGGTTTATCTTCTATTCTTTGCCCAGACATTTCATTGTCTTGCACAAAGGCAACTTCGGTAAATTCCAAATCGTAGCCAAAGGCAAAGGTATGCTCGTCTATTCCAGAATAAGCAAGGGACTGGCGGCTTGCAATGGTACTAACCCCGTTTTCCATTCCAAATAAATCTTCTATCTTGAAATTCTGGTGAAATTCGCTATAAGAAAAACCGCTGTTCCATTTCCAATTATCATTTATTTTCCACTGAAAATTTATGGGAATAACCGTATTCCCCCATTCCACAAAAAGCGGCGAAAAATTGAGAATGTCTGCGCCGGTGTATATGGCAAGATGCAGGCTTTTATCTTCGCTTAATTGATAGTCAAAAGCTCCCTGAATATCCGTGAATTTGTAGTCCACTGTAAAATCGGTTGCACCCACGTATTTTAAAAAATCTAAAACCTGCTTTATGTAGGTACTTCGCGCTGCCAAAACCCATCTGGCATTTCCCTGATGCCCTTCTGTGTGAGCTTGTGTAGCGAATGTGCTTATTTTCAGGGAATTTTTGCTAAACCACTCGTCAAGCGTATCGCTACCGCCCTTTCTGCTGTTTATGGCGGCAACTGAACTGAGGCGGTTGCCATATTCTGCCGGAAAGCCGCTTTTGTAGAATTTAACATCGTCCACAGCTTCAACAAGAAATGTTGAGAAAAGCCCAAAGAAATGAGTTGGGGAATAGACAATCCCATTATCTAGCAAAAATAAGTTCTGGTCGCTTGCCCCGCCTCTAACATATATCTTTGTGCTGAAATCCGAACTCGCCACAACACCGGGCAAAGCCTGTATGCTGCGCATAACATCTGCTTCTCCAAGCCCAGGCATCCGCTTAATGCTTTTGCTGCTCACAACAGATTCTCCCAATTTTCTCTTAGGTTTTTTGCGAAGCTGCACCACAACCTTCCTAAGCTCCGTAACCTGCTCCGCAGCCTCCGAATCCACAGAAGTAGAATCCACAGCCAAATTCGCCTCACTCTCAACTCTAGGCTCTCCACTCTGTGTTCCTAAATCTGCACCCCCATACCACACAACATTATCTTTCCCCGAAATTTCCGCCGAAAAAACTGAATCTTGCCCAAAGTATTTCAATTCATAGCATTTCTCCAATTCACCGCTTTTAGCGCAAATATTCCACACCGTATCTTGCGGAAGCTCAAGTTTAAATTGCTTGTTAAAAAACGTTGTAACGGTAAAACCAGTTTCCACAACTTCAACTTGCAAAGAGTCTTCTTTTGCGAAATCCTGGTCTGTTACAATGCCTAGAAAAATAAGTAAAAGAGTTGTCACAATTCCTTATCGTAAGCGGAAATTGGACCTACAGTTACCGTATTGTAACCTCCATCTACATACATTATTTCAGAAGTTACTCCAAAAGATAAATCACTTAAAAGAAAATATGCCGCGCCACCCACGTGCTCTGGAGTTGTGTTTTCACGAAGGGGGGCTATTTTGCGGTGTATTTTTAGCAAGTCGGTAAAATCGCTAATGCCACGCGCCGCGAGGGTGTTTACAGGACCTGCGCTAATGGCATTAACCCTAATTCCTTCGGGACCTAAATCGTAAGCTAGGTAGCGAACTATTGATTCCAAAGCTGCTTTTGCCACTCCCATCACATTGTAGTTTTGAACAACTTTTTCGCTGCCCAAATATGTAAGAGCCAGTACTGAGCTTCCTTTTGTCATCAAGGGTTTGAATGCACGGGTCAAGGAGAGAAAGGAATATGCGGAGATATCCATTGCTTGCAAAAATACGTCTTTGGGCGTTGGCAAAAATGCCCCTTCCAAATAGCTTTTATCTGCAAAGCCAATGGCATGAACCAAGAAATCGCACTGACCAACATCGGCTTTGTATTGCTCTGCAACTTTCAGAATATTTTCCTCGGCAGAGACATCGCAATCATAGAGTTTGCTGCCTGGGTGATTTTGAAGCAATTTGTCTAAATTGCGTTTTAGGCGTTCTCCGTTGTAGCTAAACGCCACTTCTGCGCCATCTTCCATTAATTTTTTAGCTATGCCCCAGGCTATGGAACGGTCGTTGGCAACACCAAAAATTATGCCTTTTTTTCCTTTCATCGACATTAGAACTCCTTGTTTTTATTCATTATCTGTTAACCCATACCCCGGCTCGCGCAAATACATCTCTGTTGATGGACTCAGGCAAGGCTTTAGTGTGAATCCATTTAAACTCTTCTTTGCCCTGTATCCCGAATTTTCTTATTAAATCATCTTGTGCTTTTTCGTAAGAGGCGGCCATTTTCAGTTTTTCTTCGTTATCCACCTGAGACATTTTTTCTGCCCATTCTTGCCCCATAATCACAAGAGCTTCGCTTGCCTTGTTGAAATTGCGCGCCTTCTTTGGGCTGATTTTTAAATCTGAGGTTTCTCTAAATTGTTCCATTGCTGGTTCAATATATCCGTTGTCTTTGGTATCGGGTTCTTCCATTTTCATTGCAATTTCCGTTTCTTTGCAGGAAACAGTTGCTAAAGCCATAGCCCACAAAAAGCATAACAAAACCTTACCAGAAAGCGAAAAATACCGCATAGCTTAAAAATAAAAATTTTTTAGGCGCTTATCAAGCTTTTTATGAGGAAATACAAAAAAATGGGGGTAAAATGCAATAGCTACCACCTAAAATGCGCAAATGCCTTGTTGGCTTCTGCCATTTTGTGCGTATCTATTTTTTTGCGAACCGCTCCGCCATCGTTGTTTTTTGCCGCAACAAGCTCTGCCGCTAGGCGAAGAGCCATGTTTTGCTCGTTTCTTTTGCGGGCAGCCGTCAAAAGCCAGCGAAGGGCTAATGCCTTTGCTCTGTCTGGGGCTACCTCAATTGGAACTTGATAATTCGCGCCGCCAACCCTGCGAGTTTTAACTTCAACGTGGGGTTTGATGTTTTCTAGGCAGGCTTCAAATTTTTCCATAACGGATTCCGAACCTTGAACTTTTTTGTTCAGCTCGTCTAGCGCGGTGTACACAATGCGCTCGGCTATGGTTTTTTTGCCCTCTTTTA
>Ga0268262_10005759_pt1 | contig 12161 bp, 13 predicted proteins | sample TergutNc150P3_FD_190354 | JGI IMG/M metagenome (GOLD analysis project Ga0268262, IMG submission 190354) | Nasutitermes corniger P3 segment gut microbial community from laboratory colony in Florida, USA - Nc150 P3 (SPAdes) (version 2) | ecosystem: Host-associated > Arthropoda: Insects >... | reverse complement strand
GCAGAGGGCGAGGCAATGGATTGCCGATGCCGAAACCCGGCTTGAGGAACTCAACAGGCAGGCGCAGACCCAGGCCAGGGCAATTGACGCGATGGTCAAGGGTAAAAAATCCGGCCCCGCGCCGGATCTGGGCGAAGGGGCGCCGTCCCAGCAGAAAAAGGAAAACATTATCATTCTTGCCCGCCAGGGCTGGACTGTTGACGAGATAGCCAAGAATTTAAAAATTTCAAGGGGCGAGGTGGAGCTCACTCTGGAATTTGCTCCCAAGGATTAGTTTATGGAAAAACAATACCACATTGATTTTGACGATACCCACGGCGCTTCATACGCGATTCTTCCCGGTGATCCCGGCAGGGTTGAAAAGATCGCTTCGTATCTGGACAATCCCCGCTTTTTCCACCAGAACCGCGAATACACAACCTGGCTTGGGGAACTCTCGCCATCAAAGGATGGCATTGGCAGGACAGTGATGGTCATGTCCACCGGTATGGGCGGCCCTTCCACGGCCATCGCGGTGGAAGAGCTTTTCAAAACAGGCGTACGCAATTTCATCCGGGTCGGCACATGTGGCGGTATGGCGCTGCCTGTTCAAGGCGGGGACATTGTCATTGCCACCGGAGCTATCCGCATGGAAGGTACCACCAAGGAATACGTTCCGGTTGAATTTCCGGCTGTAGCAAACCTTGACGTTACCAACGCTCTGGTCGAAGCCGCCAAAAAACTTAACGCGCGATGGCACGCCGGAATCGTGCAGTGCAAGGATTCTTTTTATGGGCAGCACAACCCCGATCATATGCCCGCGGGGTATGAACTAATGAACAAGTGGGACGCCTGGATAAAAGCCGGCTGCCTCGCGTCCGAGATGGAAAGCGCCGCCCTTTTCATCGTGAGTCAGATACTTGGCGCAAGGGCGGGCTGTGTGCTTAACGTGGTGTGGAACCAGGAACGGGAACGCGCCGGCATGAGCAACCCCCACAGCCACGACACAAGCCTCGGGATTAAGGCCGCAGTAGAGGCAATACGCATCTTAATCGAAAAAGAAGGTTAAGAAATAAATTGATCTCATAAAATTTCTCACAAAGGTCACCAAGAAAGAATTTAATATTTTCCTTTGTGTACTTTGTGGCCTTTGTGTGAAATTTTGGGAGTTGAGCTATCTGCTTTTTGTTACGCCAACTCGAAGGCAGTGGGCTTTTATCACGCAGCGGGAACAAAAAGGGCTTACAGGACGGCAGACATTTTGCCCGTATAGCACCAAAAGCCCGTTGATCTTTTTCCAGTATTTCCTGGGCAGTTTTTCCCGCAAGGCGATTTCTGTTTTTTCAGGTGTTGGCGTAGTAAGCCAGCCCGTCCTGTTGCATATCCTGTGAACGTGAATGTCAACGCAAATGCCGTACATATCGAAAGCTTCCGTAAGCACAAGGTTTGCTGTTTTCCGGCCAACTCCCGGCAGGTTTAAAAGCGCGTCCATGTCGGCTGGGACTTGTCCGTTGTGTTTTTCCAAAAGCAGGGCGGCGATTTTTTGCAAGTTGGCCGCTTTCGTCCGGTAAAAACCGGCGGGGTAGGCCAGCCTGGCGGTTTCCTCAAGGCCCAGCGCAAGAAGCTCTGTCGGCCCTTTAGCCTTTTCCAGGAGCCGCCGCGAGGCGTTACGCGTAACCTCGTCCTTGGTTCTGAGGCTCAGAATGGTGGAGACCAAAACGGCCCAGGGTTTTGCCGGCCCCTCAGTGTATTCGCCCGCTATAGCCGCTACAGCGGTGTCCTCAATGTCAGGCGCGGAGAGGAAAGTTTCGCGCCATTTCTCAAGGCTCCGGAAAATCACCGTCCAGTCGGGAATCAATTTCGTCATTATTTTCAAATATTTTTTTGTTCACTATGCAGCTGTTAAATCGCAGCTATTAATCATCTTTTTGATTTTTAGCTAAGGCTTTGATGATTTCCCTAAGTTCGTTTGGAGGAATTTGATCGCTGTCAATATGTATCGTTCTAATTTCTCCTGTATCATCGTCAATTATATACATTTTACCGTTTATTGTATAAACTTTCTTTCCCATATTTTGCCTCCAGACAAAATCTAACATGGAAGGTCCTTAATTACAAGGATTTTTGTTATCAAGCATACAGCCAGCGCTTCCACCGCTTCCCCGCTGCCGACTGGGCCAAGCCCTTCCGCCGTCTTGCCTTTGACAAAAACCAGAGCGGGATCGGCGTCGAGGGCTTTTGCAATGGAGGAACAAATGCTTCCGCGAAAGGGGAGTATCTTCGGCTTTTCACAGGACACAACGCAGTCGAGATTTACCAATCGCCAGCCCTGGGTTTTCACGCGCTGCCATGCGCGTTTTAAAAGTTCCATGGAGTCTGCGTCTTTATAGGTGGGATCGCTGTCGGGGAAAAGCTCGCCTATGTCGCCTAACCCCGCGGCGCCAAGGATTGCGTCGCACACCGCGTGGGCAAGCACATCCCCGTCTGAGTGGCCAAGTTCCCCTTTGTCGAACGGGATATCCACTCCTCCAAGCAGAAATTTTCTGCCGCTGACCAGGCGGTGCAGATCCCTTCCAATTCCGACTTTCTGTGTGTCCGCCAGAGTTTTTCTATTTGCTTTTGGCTCAATATCTTCAGGGTAAGTGATCTTCTTGTTTTCAGAGTCGCCGGAGATCACTGCCACTTGCCCCGCGAATTCCCCCCAGACCTCGGCGTCATCCGTATATTCAAAGCTTTCCTGCTCTTCCCTTTTAGCGGCTTTCTCGTGGGCCGCCAAAATTTCGGGGAAGGCGAATCCCTGCGGGGTTTGGACGGCGCACAGGTTTTCGCGCCTTAAATGCCGCTTGATGAATCTAACTTCCCCCGCGGAGCTGTCGAGTTCCTTGGGTGTTTCTACAAGAGGAAGCGCCGGTATCGCGGCGCCGTAGCGTATTGCCGCTTCAATGGTTTTTTCAATAAGCTCCCTTTTTATCCAGGGTCTTGCGCCGTCGTGAATCAGAACATGCGAGGGCTTATGTTCCGCCAAAAATAAAAGGGCGTTGTGTACGGAAGCGCGGCGGGTTTTTCCTCCTGAAACAAAGTAGACGCGGTCAGTTTCTGACTGGAGTTCTTTTGGCAGGCAGGCTCGAGCTTCGTTTTCTTCGCCATTGGGCACCGTAATTACAATAGGCCTGATCTGCGGAAGGGAGGCAAAAGCGCTGACCGCGGCGCCCAACACCGTAAGGGGTTTTTCTGAAAATGAATTCTCTTTCGAAATGTAAGGCAGGTTCAGGTATTCCTTTTTTTCGCCCCCCATTCTCCTTGAGGAACCTGCCGCGCAGATAATGGCGGCAATGGAGGTCTTCGTTGTCTGCATTGTACCGGAAATTAACGGGATTCCAGCCGGGCAAAGATCATGTTCTCTACCTCTTCTTTTGGTTTTCGTAGTGAACAGGAAACTTCGTCTTCAAGGAGTTTCAGGGCCGAATCGTAGAGCTTCCTTTCAAGTATGGGCAGCTCCTTAACCTTGCTTCTGTGATAGAGGGAACGTACAATCGTGGCGATATCCGTAACGCTTCCCTTTTTTAGCAGATCGATGTTTGTCTGGTAACGCAGCTTCCAGTCAGACGGGACAGGCTCATAATCTTCGCTGATAAGCTCCAGAGCCTTAAGCGCTTCATCTTTGGCAACAATGGGCCGTATTCCAAGCCCGGCTGCTTTATCCACCGGGACCATAATTGTCATGTCTGATACTTCCAGGTAAATCACATAATAAGGAACGGTGTTTTCTTTAAATGATTTTTCTTCAATTGATTTGATTATTCCCACTCCCTGACTGGGATAAACCACCCGCTGATCTACCTGGAATTTTTTGGACGCTTTGCTCATTTTTCATATTATACACAAAAACCAGTTTAATGTGAATGGGTCGGATGGTATAAACTTGCATACGGAAAAAAAATAAGTTATAATAAACAATCATAAACTACAAGAATGGAGGGAGTAATGAATAAGTATGTTTGCGATCTTTGCGGTTTTACCTACGATCCTGCCGAGGGACACTCTGCCAGCGGCGTCAAGCCCGGGACAGCTTTTGATGATCTCCCTTCGGATTGGGTTTGCCCTCTGTGCGGCGCCGGTAAAGATAGATTTTATTTTGTTGATAAAGTAGAAAAAATAGATTAATTAGGACGCGTTGTGCTTAGCCGGGAAGAATTCATTTTTACAATAGGTTTCGATGGGCCGATCGCGGTAATCGATAAACAGGCTAAAAAGAAGTATGGCAGGCTCTCTACCAGGGAACTGGCGGAAAAGGGTCTTTTCCGGCCTGCTTATTCGTCGGCTGTTTATTCCGGAAATAAAGAGGAAATTGGATTGGTAGCGGAAGCTTACAGCCGTTTGGAAGGCCGTCCGGTCGATGTATCGGCGCTGGATCGCCTCTTTGGAGTTTCTCTTGTGGATGTTAAACGCTCAATATTGATATAAAAGACGCGCAGCCCAACATCAATAACTTGTGAATACTTAAGATTTCATCACGAAGCTATGATAAAAGCATGCGGAGGCGCAGAGAACGCAAAGGTCTTGAGGTAATTTGTAAACTATGTGTCTCTCTATCCTGCTTATTTAGATAAAAAAAATGAGAAAAGAATATGATGAGACGCATAATTAGGTAATAAATGAGCCTATCTTATAGTTATAGGAACATTTCCGCGTATCGCTTCGCATCGTCTATGATTTCAAGGACCTTTCCCCAGCCATTTTCTAATGTGTCCCCTACAATAGTCACTGTTGGCCAAACGCCTTTCCTAAGAGGCGTTTTCCAATTGACATTGTTGAACCCCAGCTCGTGGGTACCAGTGGAACCACTTCCGGGGTCACCCAAACAGAGATGCGCATAATTCCGGCACCATGTATCGAAAAATGGCGGGTATATCGTATCGTGGTAGTGCATCAGCCCGTCAGTGTGTCCCGACTGTACAGCCGGGAATATGGCCGCCAACCCGTCGTACCATCCCTCGCCGCTTAAAAACATATTCGGCTTATTGTCCCTTATTCGTTCCACCAATCGTTTTACACCGGAGTACAGCTCGTGGTTTGGGTCGTTTTGCCAAAGCGCACCTATGTCTAAAAAAACTGCGTCAAGACCGTATTTGTCGGTTATGTCTCGTATTTGGTTTACTAAGTAGGTCTGCCATTGGGGGGCTGCCGGATTCAAGTTGGCGTGGGAATTATGGTCATAATGCCTGGATGCGTCCCAGTCCACGCTTCCCGCATGGATAGCGCCGCTTGGGGTGCGTAGCCGACTTGGCTCGCCCCACTGCTCAAAATTGGGGAGACCGGGGTTTACGATGTTGATGCCAAACATAGGCATAAGATGTACGCCAAGTTTCTTAGCTCCTTCTGCAAGGTGAGCAAAACCCTCGTCTCCACCCATCCGCTCGTCGGTTGTATAGTCGCCGTATTTCCAATAATAACGGCCTTCCCATCCGGATATGTATGCGAGTACCCTCTTCCCGTCGATGTATTCGGTAATCTGCTCAAGTATGCAAAGCATTGCGCGGTAATCATTAAAAATACGTCCACTCCAGTGTTGCCCATGTATAGACGCCACTAAGGAAATTTCTTTCGCCCATGCGGGGACATCCCGCCGCGTTTCCCATGGTTCCAGCGAAAAACTTGATGATATGTGCGCCTTCTGAATCTCATAAGCTTCGTCCACACTTTTACAGGGGAATATCTCCCAGGCTGGAACAGAAACCTCCCTGTTCATTATTGAGGCGGTTTCTTCAAATATCAGTTCGGCGGTTACGGTGGAATCCTTTTTGAATAATACAAACTTCTTGTCCCGTACCCTATCGTCAGCCGAACGTAGGCACGTATATCCCCCAGGGTATTTCAATAAGCACATAGCAGTATCTAATGTACGCCAGCCCCCCGGGTATTTTAGTGAAATCCCTTTATCGGTAATGATCGGGTTCGATAAATCCAGCTTGTTGGCTACGCTTTCACCCGGCAAATTCCTTATTACGAGCTTCACGCAGCGGATGACGTGTTTACCGTGCGCCGCCCATACGGCAGCCGAAAAACCACCGTTTTTATCGTTAATCTCGATTCTTGCCATGCCCTCGGCTTTCTCCTGACCGCCAGCCCAAACTAATCTTTCACATTCCACAATTAAACCGTTTTGGTTTTCCGTAATACAGACCGAGCTTTTATCTAAGCCAAAAACGTTTTCAAACGTATAAATAAAGAGCTCCATCTCATAGCTTTTATATGAAAAGACCGTATTATCGAATTTAAAACTCAATTCCTGCATTCCACTACTCCAATCCAAAATTGTGTAAGATTCTATTTAGTTATATGGAACCCAAGTGCCCAAAATACGGGCACTTGGTATCGTCCCTCTAAAAACCGAAGGGTTTTTGAGGAGCTTAGTTCCTCGATGCAGCAGCCGTGCGTTCCGCTTCCGCCTTCGCCTTGCCCGCCATCACTATATCTGAAACTTTCTTAGCGTACTCATCATACTTTATCTTACCTAGCGTCCACTCATCCATAATGTTGTTTGCCTGCTGGTCAACCTGTTCGTAGAATTCGTTATACGGAACCTTCAGCGTGTGCTCAAGCCCGCCGATAAAGCATTTCACATCTTCAGCGGAGAATTTGGCGCCAAGCAAAGCCGACCTGTTATCATCAAGAGCCTTACGGCTAATAGGGATACCGCAGAAGTTAAACTTTGTGAGTAAGTCCCACACCTCGTCTGAGTACAGCGCTGCCAGAGCCTGCCAGGAAGCCAGTGGATTTTGTGTACCTTTCCAAATGATGAAATCGTCCAGGAACATGCTCGAATACGCTTTGCCAAGCCCAGCCGGAACTGCGGCAAGCCCAATGTTTATACCTTCGATTTCCTTAACCGCCGGTAATGTCCATGAACCGTCCACCATCATAGCGAGTTTACCGGCTTTGAACATATCTGCAGGCGAAATTAAAGTCGTATCGGTAGGTGTAGGAAGGGATTTGTCCACATGATACATATCGTCAAACCACTTGTAGACCGCAAGTGACTGAGGCGATGTCAGCGTACAGTTGCCATTTGAGTCAAAGATATTGTTCCCGCCGTTTGAGACGGAATACATGCCTACGAAACTCATGTAAGGGCCGCCATGGAAGCCGAAAGCTTTGTTGGCGCCGTCACCTTTTGTCATAGCTAGCGCATATTCCCGGACCCGATTGAAGGAAATTGCATTGTTCCAGTCTTTGGAAGGTTCGGGTAGTCCTGCTGCCGCGAACATATCCTTGTTGTAATACATCAGCATAAAATAGTTGCTTGACGGTAGGCCGAAATACTTTCCGTCCCTATAGGCACTGCCCTGGAACGTTGCATCAAAATACTTCGACTTGTCTAGCCCCGCTTCAACAAACTGGGTTATATCGATCGCCATACCTTTGGTGATAACCTGTGGGACAAAGCTCTCTGCTATTACACCGATATCCGGGCCCTTTTTAGCAGCAATTTGTGTCGCGATCTTGGAATAATAGTCGTTCCAATCGGATGCCGGGATCTTCACACCCTCAATGGTGATCCCCGAACCTTGATTTTTTAGCAAACTGTTCGCTTTCTCAATCGCCGCTGTATACGCGATTATAGATTGATCCCATGCGTTGTATGCGAACCTCACCGTTATTTTGTCCTTTACGGGCGCTGTTATTTCCTCCTTTGTGTAGGTTTTCACCGTATCCGCTTTCTTGTTCCCGCAACCGGCTACCCCCAGGACTAGTATTGCTGACAGGAAAGCTGTAAAAATCAATTTTCCTTTCATATGTTGCCTCCTAAAGTAAAAAATTTCCTTAAATTGACTATCTACCACCAACAGTGGATGCTTTACGTCGATTTTTTTGATACATACCGTAATTTTTTAAACACAAAAGATTACTACAGGTAAGGTCAAAATTGGTCAAAAAAGAATTTGTTTTTGGCCTTTGGCTTAGTAGATACAATATATTTAGCCTCTCATATGTTGCCTCCTTTAAAAATTTAACCTTTTAAACCCGTTGCCACTATTCCCTCCACGAAAAAACGCTGGGAGAAAATATATAATAATAGAATAGGCAATATCGCCACCGTTGAAGCAGCCATGATGTTAGCCCAGTTTATGTTATATTGGCTGCGGAATGTAGAAAGGAGCAGTGTAATTGTAAATTTGGACTCCGAGTCCAGATAAATCAGCGCTCCCATAAAATCGTTCCATGCCCCATTAAATGTAAACAGGCCGAGGGTCACGAGTATGGGCTTACACATCGGTAGGATAATTGATAGATATGTTTTAAACGGGTTGGCCCCATCGATATATGCTGATTCCACATAAGAATTTGGCAAGGTCTCCATGAAGGAACGAATCATGAACATACCGTAGGCGTTGAGCAGTACGCCGGGTACTACCAGTGGTAGGATGGAATCTGTCCAGCCGATAGTGCTAAATATCAAATACAATGGTACGAGGGTAAGCTGCCCGGGTATCATTATTGTGGCAAGAAAAACGCCGTATATCTTCTTTTTGCCGGAAAAATTTAGCTTGGCGAAAGAAAAAGCGGCTAACGACGAAGTGAAGAGGGTTCCGCAGGTCACAAGAACCGATATTTTAGAGGAGTTGAAAAACGCAAGCCAAACATTGCCGTAATTAAAAATAGCCTGATAGTTTTTGAGCGTTATCGGCCACGGGAAAAAGTCCGGTGGAAATTTCAGGACATTATTCTCTGTCTTTAACGATGTAGCTACCATCCAGTAAAACGGCAAAATCATTGTAATGAGTACGGCGGTCAGAATTACATAGGCCAAACTATTGCCCACCCTATCTTTTTTACACATCATAATTCACCCACTTTTTTGACGCTCCGAACTGCACAGCCGCCACCGCAATCTGCACGGCAGCAAGTACTATCGAAACAACGGCTGCCTGGCCCATTTCACGGAATTTGAAGGCATAGTTGTAAAGGTATAACATCATGGTGTAAGACGAATACATAGGCCCGCCGTTTGTCAGCATGTACGCTTCATTAAATATCCCGAAGGCCCCTATGAAACTGGTAACTAATATAAAAAATGTGACCGGAGAAAGTAGTGGAAATGTAATGTAAAAAAACTGTTGGCGCTCATTAGCGCCGTCAATCTCCGCTGCCTCGTAGTAAGTATGTGAAATGCCTTTTAGTCCAGCCAAAAATAATAAGAAGGAATAACCCACACCCCGCCAGACACAGAGGATTATCAGCGCGGGTTTTGTAAAGACCGGGTCGCGAAGCCAATTTGGGCCATTGATACCGAAAAACGACAGTGCTATATTCAGCAGGCCTATATCCGGGGCGTAAATCCAGTACCAGATAAGGGAAATTGCTATTGAAGATGTTACCATTGGCAGGAACAAAGATGCCTTATAAAGCCCTAAAAACCGTATTTTTCTGTTTCCAAGTATCGCCAGAAACAGTGCCAGCGAAGTGGTTAACGGAACAATCCCTATAACGAAAACTAAAGTGTTTGTTATGGTTTTGTAGAATATGGTATCGGTAAACAGTTTGGTAAAGTTTTCTAATCCTACGAAAATAGGTGCGTTAATGAAATCCCAGTTTACAAAGCATAGGTAAACCGTGACAAATATAGGCCCGATAGTAAAGCAGACCAGACCGAGAATTTGCGGCGTTATAAAAAGATACCCCCAAAAGTTTTGATATCGCTGTAAATAACTACCCGTGTTCTCCTTTTTAATCTTGTATGCTTTCAGTATGCCTTCCACAACTAGAACCTCCTTATGGTTTTCATCCATCGACGGCTTTCATTATCAAATACTGTCGGGGCATAAGCCCATAACATCTATGCTTGTTATCTCCATTTTTTCGTCCACGGGGGTAAGCTGAATATTTACCGTTCCGTTCCGGGCTTTTATGGGAATATAGACTACGCTTTCGTTTTTTCCCGTGGAGGGGAAAAGTACGCTTAAGTAAAGCTCGTTGTTTACAAACACGAAGTATTTCGCGTTCCCAATGTCGCTTCGCCTGTATTTCACCGCTACGTTCTTCTCCGTGCCATCCCACTTGGTTTTGAATTCCGCGCCGCCTTCGCGGTTTTGCGTAATGTCTATATGCGTAATGCCTCCAGGATCTTCAACCTTTGTCACGGTTATGTCGTCGAAGCCGACCCACGAACCGCTGCCGCCGTTCATCAAAAACCCAACTTCCGCGCTTGTCTCCTCAGCTCTGAAGATAATGCTTCTTAAAACCCAGCCCGCTGTCACGTCCCTAAATCCTATGGACTTAGCCGCGACACCCTGCTTTACGAACAGCGTCCCTTCCGATAGCGCCCCTGTTCTTACATATGCTGAAACTCGGTAATAAGCGCCTTTATCTATGGAAATGCTTGCTACAGCCTCGCCATCGGCATGGCGGATTATGCCATAATAATCGCCAGTGTGGGCGTTGCCGCTTTCTACGTTCCATTCGCCTGTAAACCCCTCCGGGATGCCCCGCTCAAAGTCGCTGTTTTTCAAGACGACACAATCCGGGACCGGCATTGCCTGAAAGGGTATATAATATTGCCCATTCTTGATTTTTCCTCCGGCGGCCTTGATCTGCTTTTCACAATTGCTTGTATACAGGCTGACTATCGAATCCCATGTCTGTTCGTCGGGGTAGTCCTTGCCTATATGAGGAACAAATGTTTTGTCGTTTATGTAAACGCCATCGCCGCTTTTGTACACCACATCCCATATTTTTTGCGGTATCGCTTCGCTCCCTCCGATTATGCCCATAACCCCTCCCACGGAAGCAGCGGTGCAGTCCCCGTCATAGCCGGCCAGCGACGCGATTTTAACAGTTGTCTCGAAATCGTTCTCGCCGTATAAAATCGCCAGTATCGCAAAGGCATTGTTTACATCAGGAGAACACATAATGTTGTCGCAGCCGAATATTTCCCTACGCCGCTTTTCGATTTCAACAATCGCTTCCCGCCAGTTACCGGGATATTTATCATGTAACGCTTTACACTCATTATATATTTGAAGGGGCCAGCTTCCATTAGGAAGGGAGAGCGCAGCTTTTTCAAGCGCAACCGCCGCTTCTGTTTCAAAGTACGCTTCTGCGTACAGCACGGCGTAAAACACACCCCAAGTGGAAGAATCGAAATCCCCCACTGTTTTGGTGAACCGCTCCGCGAGCTTGTAGGCCGATTGAGGAATCCCCGGGAAAACCATGCCCAAGGTTTCGTTTTCAATGTAGCTTTCGGTACACCAGTGCCATATGTTTCCGTATTCATAAAGGCCGGTGAAAGGGGGTATTCCATAATCGTTGATTATGGCCATGGCGCGGTTTCCCCCACCCCAGTCGCTCACCTGGTGGGCTGCCCATGAATCCGCGATTTCCTTGTATGATGGAGAAACGCCTTTTTCGCTAAGAATAAGTTGATTGAAGAAGTCGATATGATAATCATCGTCGGACGCTATCCTGCCATACGTGAAAACGCGGTTTACGCCTGCGGAGCCATGGGTTTCGCCTCCTCCGTATGGGCCAGCGGCAAGATTATACCAGTCATCCGGCAAAGCGACACGGGGTGCGCCGTCTTCACTCACAAACTCATAGCCTGACAGTAAACCGCCAACGTGACCCATTATGCCCGCCAACGTTTTGTCTTTGTACGCCTTAGCTGAAATGCATCTGTACTCTGTCTCGCTTTGTCTGCCCCCACAACCTGGCAGGAAAGCGGTGAACAATGCTAGTGCTATATTTAGTAGAAACAATGTACGCTTCATATATAGTTTGATATTATCAGTTCTTATGGTATACGCAATCTATAAATACTTATAATAAGTGCTTATTTCTTATATTTTTCTTATTTAACTAATTTGGTTCGTGGAAATGCATTGCGATACGCAGTAGGAGTCATGTCTTCCATTTGTTTAAATCGTTTCATAAATATTTTGTCATTTTCAAAACCGACTAAATATGCAATTTCTTTGATACTGTTATTGGAATTAATAACTCATGTTACGCAAAGGCAAGGGTTTGAGTGTTTTTCCATAGTTCTTGAAATGCAACTTTTGCCGTCATAATTGAAGCCATGTAGATTTTTGTTTTCATTGCAAAATGGTTGAGGCTTGTCGCCTGCTTTAGCATCTCAAGTTTTACATAAGCAAATATAGCGGCGAATATATGATTGCCCTGCG
>Ga0268262_10005758_pt1 | contig 12161 bp, 16 predicted proteins | sample TergutNc150P3_FD_190354 | JGI IMG/M metagenome (GOLD analysis project Ga0268262, IMG submission 190354) | Nasutitermes corniger P3 segment gut microbial community from laboratory colony in Florida, USA - Nc150 P3 (SPAdes) (version 2) | ecosystem: Host-associated > Arthropoda: Insects >... | reverse complement strand
AGGGCATATCTGTGGGCGGCGGGGTTGATCAGCATCCCGCAATTCGCGCAGGAGCTGGACACATGGGCCCGGGAAATCAGCTATCCGGGCAAACGGTAAAGGAGGCGCCATGCCATTCTTCAAGAAACCCGGCCCCCCGCAGTGGATCATCGCGGGCCTGGGCAACCCGGGCAGGCAATATGAGTACAACCGCCACAACGCGGGCTTCCTCTGCCTGGACGTCCTGGCGCAGGAGCACAAAGCGAAGGTGGACAGGCTGAAATTCCGCGCGCTGACGGGCACGGCCGACATCGCCGGGCAGCGCTGCCTGCTGATGAAACCCAATACATACATGAACGCCAGCGGCGAGGCCGTGGGCGAGTGCGCGCGCTTCTTCCATGTGCCGCCCGAGCGCGTCCTCGTGATCTGTGACGACGTCTCGTTCCCGCCGGGGGTGCTGCGCATCCGGCGCAAGGGCAGCGCGGGCGGGCAGAAGGGCGTCAAAAGCGTCATCGGGCACCTCGGCACCGAGGAATTCCCGCGCATCAAGCTGGGCGTGGGGAACAAGCCCCACCCGGACTACGACATCGCCGACTGGGTGCTTTCCAATATGGGGCCGGAGGACCTCAAGGCCCTGCGCGCGGCCTGCGGCGACGCCTGCAAGGCGGTGGAGCTGATCGTTCAGGGGGAGATCGAGGAGGCCATGGGGAAATATAGCCATTAGCAAGAAATCGTGCGATTACGCTTGACATTTTCGCGCGATTTGGATATAATGAAATGGACGACAAGGAAAGGAGCGAATCGTATGTATGTCACGGCCACCGAGTTCAAGGCGAATTTTGGGAAGTACGCCGAAATCGCGCAAAAACAGGAGATCTATGTGATGAAGCGGGGGAAGGAGATTTTCCGCACAAGCCCGCCGGCAAAAAAGAGCCGCGCCGAATTGGTGGAGGCGATGCTCGGCACGCTGCCCAAGGAAGCGCAGCGCGAAACGCGGGAGAGCATTCGCGAAGGGAGGCTGCGCGAGCGTGGATGTATTGATTGACACCAATGTCATCATTGATATTGCACAGAGCCGGGAACCGTTTGTCCCCATCGCCAGGCGGCTGTTGAACCTGGAGGGGCCGCGTTTTTATGTGACCGCAAGCGCGGTGACGGATATTTACTATATCCAGAAAAAATATGCCGGAAACGAGGCGGCGCGCGCTTTTTTGTCAACGCTTTTCGAAGCGTTCGGCATCCTCGATGTCACCGCCGCGGACTGCCGCACGGCCTTGATGCTGCCCATGGCCGACTACGAGGACGCCCTGCAGGCCGTCTGCGCGCGCCGCGCCAAGTGCAGCTACATCATCACCCGCGACGAGCAGCACTACGAGGGCGCGCCCGTGCCAGCCGTCACCCCCGAGCGCTTCCTGGAGGAATGGAGCGCCAACCATGCCTGACCCCCGCCGCACCCTTCCCGTGCTTGTTCTGCTCCTCGCGCTGCTGCTCGCCTCCTGCGGGCGGGCGGCGGTGGTTTCCACTGTGCCGGAAACGACACCCGCGCCAACCACCACGGAAGCAACCACGGAAGCGCCAACCACAACAGACCTCCCCGACCCCGCCGACAACGAGCCGACCGCCGCCCTGCTCGAACGCCATGCAAAGGAAATCCTGCATGCGCCGCCGGCCCCCTATGGCGGTTATGATAAATTCAGCTTGAGCAAAAACAAAACCGTGATCAGCGCGGCCGTAGGCGACCTCAACGGCGACGGCAAGCCAGACCTAGCCGCAACCGTGGAACTCGCCCCCGAGGGCAACCGTGAAACCTATGTGCTGCTGGCCGAAAACGGTCAATACCGTGTGCGGCACACGAATAGCGGACTTGTCCTGCGCGCCGACGAGGGTGGCGTATGGGGCGATCCCTTTGCGGGGCTTAAAATTGAAAACGGCGTGCTAACAATATCGCTCTACGGCGGCAGCAACTTTCGCTGGGCCTATCAATACCAGTTTAAATACAGCGGCAATGCACTTACGATGATTAAAACCGAATCGGTTTATTTTTATACAGGCACGGGCGAAGGCTCAAGGACAATCTGCGATTATACGCGCGGTACCTGGGAATCGCGTACCTATAGCGAGGTTGACGAAGGCCTGCTCTTGGACGCGGGCACATTCGACCCCGTGCCGAGCACCTTTGAATCGCCTGTGATGGAAGAGCACAGCCTGTAGGGGCGGCAATCTGCCGCCCGCCCATAAAAAATATCCTCGATCATAAAAAAATACCCTCGATCGGAGCCCCCATGCCCACCCTCATTGATCTCCACCAGAAATCCCTCACCCTGCCCCCCCTGCCCGGCGTCTACCTCATGAAGGACGCCCGCGGCGGGGTGCTTTACGTCGGCAAGGCGAAGAACCTCAAGAACCGGCTCACGCAGTACTTCGGCGCGCAGGAGCAGCATGGCCACGGCGTCATCGCCGTCGGCATCGAGCACGTGCGCGATTTCGACTACATCGTGGTCAGCAGCGAGCACGAGGCCCTGGTGCTGGAAAACTCGCTCATCAAGCAGCACACGCCGAAGTACAACATCAACCTCAAGGACGACAAAGGCCATCGCTGGGTGCGCGTCACCCGGGAGGACTGGCCGCGCATGACCGTCGCCAAGCAGAAGCACGACGACGGCGCGGACTACCTCGGCCCCTACACCAGCGCCTACGCCGTGCGCCTCGCCGTGGACGAGGCCAAGCAGGTTTTTAAACTTCCGTCATGCAGCAAGATTTTTCCAAGGGATATCGGGAGCAGCCGCCCGTGTTTACAGCATTTCATCGGCAATTGCGACGCCCCCTGCGCGAGGAAGATCAATCACGAGGCCTACCTGCAAAGCATGCGCGGGGCCGTCGAATTCCTCAAGCGCGGCAGCGCGCAGAGCGAAAAGGAGCTCCGCCGCGAGATGGAGCGCGCCGCCGAAGCCCTGGAGTTCGAGCGTGCGGCGCGGCTGCGCGACACCCTGCGCGCCATCGAAAAGCTCAAGGAAAAGCAGCACGTGGTGAGCGTGAGCGTGGAGGACCAGGACGTGTTCGCCCTGGCGGCGGAGCAAGCCCTGGCCTGCTGGGCGGTGCTGCGCTTCGAGGGCGGCAAGCTCTACGACAGCGAGCAGTTCTTCCTCCCCCGCCCGGAGAGCGCCGAGCAGGCCCGCCAGGAGCTGCTGGAGCGCTATTACGCCATGCGCGGCGACAAGCTGCCCCGCCGCGTCCTGCTCGACGGCGAAACCGAAAATCCCGCCCTGCTGGAGGAGTGGCTTTCCTCCATGGCGGGGTACAAAGTAATAGTACAAATTGCCCAAAAAGGCGAACCCGCGCAGCTGGTATCCCTGTGCCGCCAAAACGCCGTGGAGAAGCTTGCCCACCGCATCGGACGCCCGGGCAAGGGCATCGCCGCGCTGGAGGAGCTGGCCCGCCTGCTGGGCCTGCCCACCCCGCCCGCGTACATCGAGGCCTACGACATCTCCCACACCGGCGGCAGAGACAACGTGGCCGGCATGGTGGTGTTCCGCAACGGCGCGCCCCTCAAGGCCGCCTATAAGCGCTTTGCCATCAAGGGCTTCGCCGGGCAGGACGACTACGCCTCCATGGCTGAGGTGCTCGACCGACGCCTGACCCGTTACGGGGCCGAAAAAGATACCGGCGAGGGCTTCGGCAAATTACCCGATCTAATTCTTCTCGACGGCGGCCTCGGTCAAGTCCATGCCGTGGAGCCTATCCTGGCCGGCCATGGGTTGCGCATCCCCCTGTTCGGCATGGTGAAGGACAGCAAGCACAAGACCCGGGCCATCGCCTCCGGCGGCGGGGAGATCGCCTTCAACGCCACGAAGGCCGCCTTCGCCCTGGTCACCGCCATCCAGGACGAAACCCACCGCTTCGCCGTGGCGTATCACCACAAGAAGCATGCGCAGAGCGCCTTCGACTCCGAGCTTACGAAAATCCCGGGTATCGGCCCAACCCGTGCAAAGGCGCTGCTGGCGCATTTCAAAACCATGCAGGCCATACGCGAGGCCGGTTTGGAAACACTGGCCAAGGCCCCGGGGATGAATATCAATGCGGCAAAAGCCGTAAGGGCATATTTCGATCACGGAGGGGCATTATGAAACGCTGCTGCCTGCTTTTGCTTGTGTTGTTGCTGCTGCCTGCCTGCGGCAGGGCGGGGACTGTGCCAACGACCGCTGCGTCAACCACAACGGAAATCGAAACCGCCACAGAGGAAGAAACTACTGTGCCCGCTGTCAGCAAAAACTGGGACGACACGCCAGCTTTCGACAATGCGCTGCAAACAAAATACGCAAACTGGCGTGCGGGTTACTTAGCTGTATTGCAGGCGCGGTGGAAAGATTACATGCGGCAGGACCCGCGAAGTCCCGAAATTGTGTTTCGTTTGGGGGATTTCAACCGGGACGCTACGCCGGAGATGCTCGTGAAGCTGTACATAATAGCGGATTTCATTCACGCGGAGTACTTATTCACGTTTGAAAACGGCAGGGTTTGCCTGTCCGATATGCCGCTGCCGGACGACCTTGATTATACGGACAACCTATGGGGCAGCACGGACACGTCGGATGAAGGCATAAGTGCCGCTGCCTTCGACCGAGCGGCTGACGCCTTTGAGCGAATGAGAGGATAGCCCACATGCCTGACCAACACTCCCGCACGGAATTATTATTGGGCCCCGCCGCCCTCGAAGCCCTCGCCGCCGCCCGCGTGGCCGTCTTCGGCCTGGGCGGCGTGGGGGGCCATGCCGCCGAGGCCCTGGCCCGCAGCGGCGTGGGCGCGCTCGGCCTCGTCGATGGCGACACGGTGAGCGAAAGCAACCTCAACCGGCAGGTCGTCGCCCTGCACAGCACCCTGGGGCAGCCCAAGGCCGACGTCATGGCCGCACGTGTGCGCGATATCAACCCGGCCTGCGATGTGACGCCCCACGTGGTCTTCTTCGACGCCGCCACGGCCCCCCAATTCGATTTTGCCCGGTACGATTACGTTCTCGACTGTATCGACACCGTGACCTCCAAGCTGCTGCTCGTCGAGCTGTGCCGCGCCGCGGGGACGCGCATTATCAGCTGCATGGGCGCGGGCAACAAGCTTGATCCATCCCAGTTCGAAATCACAGATATATACAAGACCAGCGTGTGCCCCCTGGCCCGGAAGATGCGCCGCGAGCTGCGGGCGCGCGGCATCCCGGCCCTGAAGGTTGTGTATTCAAAAGAGGAGCCCGCGTCCCACAGCCGCCCACCCGGCAGCGTGAGCTTTGTGCCCTCCGTGGCAGGGCTGATGATGGCCGGGGAGGTGGTAAGGGAACTGGCGGCATCAACCCCAGGTTGATATTCCCTTCCCAACTTTCACCCGCGATGTATAGACAACCCCCGTCGATTCTGGTACAATAACAAGCATGAGAGGAGCGAAAACCATGCTTGACAACACCAGAATCGGCAATTTCATCGCGGACCAGCGCCGCGCCAAGGGCCTCACGGGCGAAAAATTCGCGGAGCGCCTGGGCGTCTCCCCCCAGGCGGTGAGCAAGTGGGAGAACGGCAAATGCCTGCCTGAGACCGCCCTGCTGCCCGAAATCGCGGCGATCTTAGGCGTGACGGCCGACGAAATCCTCAATCCACCGCAAGCCTCCGGCGAGAAAATCCCCTCCCACGCGGGCTTCGAGCTGCTGGGGGCGTGGTACGGCTCCGGCCCCAACCAGCGCGACGTGATGCACAAAATGCGCCACTACGACTACTTCCGCTGGAAGGAAATCCACGTAGACCACGAGAGCTTCCCCAGCTGCCCCGGCACGGACGAGCAGGAGGCCCTCACCTTGGTCTACCGCAATGCCTCGGGCATCCACACCATCTCCTGCCCCGAGGGCGGCGCGCTGCGCTATTCCGACGACGGCACGGAGCTCTTCCCGCAGAACCATTCCCGCTGCGTCCTGCCCGATATCATGACCCTCGAATGGGACCGCGGCATGGAGTGCTGCTGGGCCGGGGCGCTCTATGCCGCGCTGGATTTTATGGGCCATTCCCACACCTACGAGCAAATCATGGGCCTTTCCGGCGCGTGCTACCGCCTGAACTTCACCGAGGTCTGGGACTGGAGCGCCACCGACGCCCTCGTGGCCTTCGACTACTGCTCGCCCCTCATGAAGGCCATCGGCTATGAGAACGTCTTCTGCGCCCGCCTGCCCAAGGAGGAGCGCGCCGCCGAGCGGGAGCGCATCATGGCCGACCTGCGGCGCGGCAAGCCCGTGCTGGGCATCAACCTGCGCGTGGCAGCCGAGTGGGGCGTCATCACCGGCTACGGCGACAACGGCAAAATTTTCTACTGCCGCACCTACTTCGACAAAAATGATCTCAACGAAAACAAAGATTATCTCGAGACCGACAACTGGCCCTTCCTCATCCAACACTTCGGTAAGGAGCTGGAGCAGCCTCCGGCCCTGGAAAACCTGCGGGCCTCCCTACGCCTGCTGTGCGAATCCTTCGAGGCCCCCTGTGAGCGCGGCTACTACCAGGGCCGCGCGGCCTACGAGCGCTGGATCGCGGGCCTGCGCAACGAAAAGCTGTGGACGAAGTCCCTGAAGAACAAGAAAGACGACATCCGCCGCCGCCTGGGCGTGAACGAATCACAGCTGCTGAACCTGGAGGACGCCCGCCGCTGCGCCGCCGCCTACCTGCGCGAAAGCGCCGCCCTCCTCCCCGATGTGGGCGAGCTGGCGGCGGCCTACGAGGAAATTTACGAGCGCCTGCGGGACTTCCGGGCGAAGCTGCACAACCGGGAGGCCTGGGCGGGCGAGGTCGATGTCGAGCCCGGCTGGTTCATGTGCGACGAAGGCACGGTCAGTTTCACGAACGATCCCGCCGCCCACCGTGAGCAGGCCGACCTGCTGGCATGGTGCCTGGAGCGGGAGACCTGGATTGCGGCGCGGGCGAAGGAACTGATGGCATAATCGCTGCCGCATTTGCAATCCCCGGCAGGCTCCCTACACCACAAGCACCAGCGTCCCTACCGCGATCAGCATGCCGCCGACGATGGACTTCACGTCCGCTTTTTCCCGCAAAATAAAAAACGCCATCGCCATCGCGATCACCACGCTGAGCTTATCGACCGGTATGACTTTGGCTGCCTCCCCCATTTGCAGGGCTTTGAAGAAAAACAGCCACGACAGGCCCGTCGCCAGGCCCGACAGCAGCAGGAACAGCCAGCTTTTCGCGGCAATGCCCGTGACCTCTTTTTGCTTGCCCGTGATAAAAACGATCCCCCAGGCCATGAGCAAGACCACCACGGTGCGGATCGCCGTGGCCAGGTTGGAGTTCACGCCCTCCAGCCCCATCTTGGCCAGGATGGAGGTCAGCGCTGCGAACAGCGCGGACAGCAGCGCATAGAGAACCCACACGGCGAACCCTCCCATCGGCATCGAAATCATTTTACGCGGCGCGCACTTGCCCAATGATCTCCTCCAGCAGCTCCTCCACCCCCCTGCCCTGGGCTTCCACCGTGACGTCCGCATACCGCAAATACAGCGGCCGCCGCTCGTCGTATAGCTCGCGCAGGGTACTGTCCTTGTCGATCACCACGCCGCGGCCCCGGATGTCCGCGATGCGCCGCTCGATTTCCCGGCACGGCAGGTCGATGAACACCACCGTGGAGCTGCGCTTTAAGTGCCGCATGGCTTCCTCGGAATACACGGCGCTGCCCCCCGTGGCGATGCAGGTGTTTTCGCAGCGCAGCGCGCAGATCACCGCGGCCTCCTTCTCCTTGAAGGCCCCGATGCCCTCCTCGTCGATGATCTGCCACAGGAATTTCCTGTATTTCTGCTGGATCAGCAGGTCCGTGTCCGTGAAGCGCATGTTCAGCGCCTTGGCCAGCAGCACGCCCACGGTGCTTTTGCCGCAGGCGGGCATGCCGATGAGGGTGATGTTTGTCTTGTTCATAGTTGCACCAGCCCGTATTTTTTCGCGAACGCGTACGCCCCGATCCCCACCGCCACCGGGAGGTTCAATGAGTCCACCAGCTCCGACTGCGGGATGCGTACCGCCCGCCCCGCGGCGGCATATTCGTCGCCGAGCCCCCTGGCCTCGTTGCCGAAAACCAGCGCGAACAACGGGGTATCCGCGCTCTCCAGCACCGCCGGCAGCGCCTCCCCGCCCAGCATAAATGGATAGCATTCATGGCGGGGGAACGCCTGCCGGTACGCCTCGAAGCTCCCGTACACCGCGAAGCGCAGGCGGAACAGCGCCCCCATGGAGGCCCGCACCGTCCTCGGGTGGAAGATGTCCGCCGAAGCGTCGCCGATGATCGCCACGTCCGTGATATTCAGCCCGGCCGCGGTGCGCAGGATCGTGCCCAGGTTCCCCATGTCCGCTGGGCTGTCCAGCACGATATGCGCCTGATCGGGCCGCGGCGGGTCCTCGAATTTCCCGAACACCCCGGCGGCGTACACGTTCTCCTTCTGCATGACCCTGCGGAACGCCTCGTCACCGCGCGCCACGGGGACGCCCAGCCGCGCGCACTCCTCCGCGAGGGCCCCGCCGTCCGCGAATTCGGAGTGGAGGAACACCTTCCGCAGCAGCGCTGGCCTGCTGCGCAGCAGCTCGATCGTCGCGAACGCGCCGCAGGTGTAGGAGGTGTCGTGTTCTTTTTTGTAGGGCCTGATGAGTTCTGGTTTACTCATTCTGGCAGGTAGGCGTCCGGGTCGCCGCTGATCTTCCAGTACGTCCGCCCGTCAATGCTGAGCATCTCCCGGTCCAGCTCCCGGAACACCCCCAGGTAGATCGTGAAAATCATCTTCGACGCCGCGACGGTTTTCTCCGTGCCGCCCTCCAGCGTGTAGCCCGCGATGGGGTCCTCCACCCACGCGCCGCCCTCGACGACGGTTTTCGTGCGTCTCCGCAGCGTCACCGAATCCTTGTCCGCCTCATAGGCGCCCTCCGAGCGCGGCGCCCGGTACTCCAGGGGGTCAAGCACGAACGAGCCCGGGTCGAAGGTGTACGTCCCGTCCGCGTAGAACCGGTAGCACTCCCCGATGCCCGCGCCGACCGACGGGCCATTTTGCCACAGCCCGACGATCATTTCGTCCATCGGCGGCTGCGTTTCGTCCGTGGCTTGCTGCTGTGTTTCGTCAACGGTTTGCGGCTCGGTTTCGGGCGGGTCCTCGCCGCCCTGTCCCCTGCTCAGGCCGAAATAGTAGCTCCCGCACGCCGCCGCGGCAACCAGGACAAGCACTCCCAGAATCGCAAGCGTTTTTTTCATGGGTGGGTCCTCCTTGCAAAAATATTATTTTTACCTATCCAGCCCGGCCGCCTCGCGCTCCAGGCGCGCCTCCTCCTCCTCGTCGCAGAACACGAAGTCGAAGCTGCCGAAGCTCAGCGCCTGCCCGTGGCGCAGGGCCGCGCGTTTTTCCACGGGCTGGCCGTCCAGCCTCGTGCCGCCGCGCGAGCCTGTGTCGATGATCACCCAGCCGGCCCGCCGCCGCGCGATCACCGCGTGGAAGCGCGAGACGGCCGGGTAGTTCAGCACAATGTCGCAGTGCTTCGAGCGCCCCAGCGAGTTCTCGTAGCGGGCCAGGGGCAGCCTGTCATGGTTCACGGTGTTGAGCAAAAAGGCCTGCGGGGCCTGCTGCACCTTCCTGCGCCGCAGCAGGCGCAGCGCGCAAATCACGACGAGCCCCAACCCCAGCAGGGGCAGGGCATAGCGGTTGATCGCGAGGATGGCTTCTTTCATGGCGGCGCTCCCATTTCAACTGCTTCTATTGTATCACGGGCGCGCGGCAAAAGCAAGGAAAATTCTTTACAACCGCCCGAAATTGGTGTATACTGATGAAAATGCTATCACAAAGGGGAGAAATCCATGTCAGCCTTTTTCCTGAAGCTCCTGATCAAGCTTTGGTCCTGGATATTCGCCGCGGTGATGCTCTTCTGCCCGGGCGCGGCCCTGTCGGGCGCGGCCATCCAGCCGCTGGACCCGGCCGCGCTCCGGCTGAACTTCTCGGTCCTGGCCGATACGCACATCGAGTCCTACACCATGTTCCGCTTCCAATACCTGCGCAGCGCCATGAAGGACATCGCCCGCGCCCCGGTGCGCAGCGACGCCCTGGTCCTGCTGGGCGACAACACCATGAACGGCCAGTGCACGGAGTACATGATGCTTTACGGCATCCTTGCCGCCCACAACAAATCGGCGCACACGCTGGTGGCCATGGGGAACCACGACCTCAACCCCTCCACCTATACGTATGAAGCGGCCCTGCGCAGGCACAACCTCTTTTACAACGCCTACACAGGCGCGCAAAACGAAAAACCCTACTACGCCCGGGAGATCGGCGGCTACACCTTCATCGTGCTGGGCTCCGAGGGCGCGGGGGACACCGACCGGTCCTACGTCTCCCCCGCGCAGCTCCAATGGCTGGACGGCACCCTGGCCGGGGCCGCGCAGCCCGGCAAGCCAATTTTCGTGTTCCATCACCAGCCCTTCAACGACAAGGTGCATTTCCCCGACGCTCACCCCAACCGGCCCGACGGCGATTACTGGTATAACCTGTCCGGCTTCACAACAGGGACTTGCTCTGACGGCCTGTTCAGTGTGCTGAAGAAATACGACAACGTGATCTATTTCTATGGCCACCTCCACGCCACCCTGGGCATCTGCGAGACGGAGGGCGTAACCCTTGCCAACGTCTACCCCTTCACGGAGCTCCCCGGCGGCAACGGCATGTATGTGGAGGTATATGAGGACAGGGTGGTGCTGCGCGGGCGCCAATACGCGCTGGGGGAGTGGAACACGGACCATGCGGCATATACCGTTGATTTGAAGTAAAACAGAAATTATTTTTAAAATCATCCGACATTTCCGGCCCTTCGATTGTATTCCTAATGAAAGGAGGGCAGGCGATGGCGAAATCATTGTTGCGTACGGACAATGAGATTGCGGAACTCTACCGGCGCCACAAAAGCACGGTCTACCGCGTGTGCTTCGCTTTCATGAAAACCCCCGCCGATACCGAGGACGCCGTGCAGGACGCGTTCCTTCAGCTGATCCGGAAGGGGCCGCCCTTTGAGAGCGAGGAGCACGAAAAGGCATGGCTGATCCGGACCGCGGCGAACATATGCAAAAACGTCCTGCGGAACTGGTGGCGCGGGCGGGAGAGCCTGGAGGACCACGAAAACCTCCAGGGGAGCGACCCTGAAATCGACGACGTGCTCGGCGCGGTCATGGGCTTACCGGACAAGTACAAAACTGTAGTTTATTTGTACTACTACGAGGGCTACGACAGCGCGCAGATCGCGGGGCTGCTCGAAAAACCGCAATCGACAATCCGCAACCATCTGCATGAGGCGCGGGGCCTCCTCCGAGAAAAATTAGGTGGTGATTTCCAATGAAAAGCAAGCGCATCATCGACTCCTGGAACAAAATCGAGCCGGATGCCGCCACGCAGGCGCGCATGCTCGGCGCAATCCTGGCCCGCAACCCATCGGGCCAAACTGAAAAGAAAGAGGTATTTCCTATGAACAAAGCTTTTATTTTTAAGCGGCTGGCCCCCATTGCCGCGTGCCTTGCGCTGGCCATCGCCGCCGCGGTTGTGATCCCCCAATTTGCGGCGCGGCCTGTTGCGCCCGCCCCGCCTGCCACCCTGCAGGCGCAGGATGAGTGGGATGACGGGGAGCAAATCCAAAGCGTCAGCCTGCCCTCGATGCTGGCCGGGCAGGCGATCAAATGGGAGAACGGCGCGGAAGAGCCAGAACAATCCACAGCCAGGGAACAGGGCGAGCTGGTAATTGACAACTATAACACGGCGGCGGACAAACCCGAATTCAGGGCCGAATGGTATGTCACAATGTCTTCGGGGAGCGATGGCGATAAGCTGATGCTGACGTTCGGCGGCCCGGGCGGGAAAATTGCCGGCACCCTGGCCGACGGCCGGAAGGTCACGGTCGCCACGAAGGAGCTCTGGCGCAGCGAAAAACAGGGCAAGGCAGGTTCCGTTTCCATTACGGTCGGTGAGGCCGCTGACCCGTTTTCCGCCATCGAGGTCGGCGCGGCCATCCTGGATTTCGAGGTCACGGACGAAACGGGGACGACAATCGCCTACCAGTGCTACATCGAGTCGATCGAATAGGCCGGGCAAAATCAAAAGGCGCAGGGCAGCGGGGCGGCACGCTGCCTTGCGT